>VMHT01149145.1_pt1 | contig 25971 bp, 34 predicted proteins | sample 4693611 | NCBI WGS metagenome assembly VMHT01 (sample SAMN12280063, study PRJNA550983) | marine metagenome | isolation source: seawater sampled from same location over 5 years 0.02-0.2 micron viral filtrate | place: USA: collected off the coast of southern California halfway between the port... ...
GATTATTATGAAAGAGACTTTGAAGAACTCGGATATTGATAGCATTATACCATGCGGTGGCGGTATTGAAACTGCAGCTGCAGTTGCCTGGGCAGTTGGTCAAGGATATAAACCTTTTTTATTCACAGAAATTTTAGATAAAAATTCTCCTGCGCAAAAAGGAATGACTAAAGCAAGTGAGTATATTGCAAAGTATTTTGATTTACAATTTTTTGTTAGTTATAATGATGTACCTATGGAGAATGAAAGTGTACCACCTAGTGATTATACGATACACAACCCAATAAAATTAATTCTAGGGAATCCTAGTCTTAGATTTAAGTATTTTATTTGTGGAGGCAATTCAGAAGATAGTCTACAACAAAGAATACAAGTACGATATATACAAAAGTTAGTGGCTGCAAGATGGAGTAATCAATGGGATATGCACGGACTAGACTGGAGACACTTCTTAAAAGTTCCTCACGCACTATTTCCTATGGAGTATTTAACAAAGTCAGAAATCATATCAATAATGATGAGAAAACACCCAGACCTTGTAAAGAATACATGGACTTGTATACGTCCTGTAAAAGAAGAAAACAATTATAAACAATGCGGACAATGTCCGAAATGCAACGAATGGAGTTCAGCACTAAGACAGGCTAAGAACTCTAACCTTAAAGTTATGGAGGGAAGAAAATATGAGTTTGATATGCGTTAGTAAAGAGTGGCACGAGTTAACAATACAAGAACTGTATAGAATCATACAGTTAAGAATCGAAGGATTTATAGTAAAGAATAAAACTTGTTATCAAGATTTAGAAGCACACTACGACCAAAATGGATGGTATACTATGTACTATGATACAACACTAGGCATGAATCCACAATCAATGGTAGGGCAAACACAGTTTTGTACCAATAAAACTTTCTATGGTAGTGATGGTACAGTTTATAACTATCCTGCATGGCGTAGACAAGCATGGGTGCCAGGATATAGAGATGTTAAAGTTGAACAACCACAGACTGTTGCAGCTTGTATGAAATATACAGGAAAACCTTATATGATGTGTGAGGTAATGGAATGGTATTATGTAGAACATGTTATATCTCCTGAAGGAGGAGGATATCGTTGTGTTACAGATGAGCCTTATTATGATGATGCAGGTAGACCTAATTGGGTATGTGTTAATGATAACATAGATTTTAAGGAAAGATATGGCATCACAATTAAATAGTAAGATTCCTTGTAATCCAATAGAGTTTGATGTAGATACAGAATGGTTATTGGATAAAGCTTTGAAGTGTGAAAGAAAACAGTTTTATCATCATGGAAGAAAGGAAGAAAGAATTGAAGGCTATAAGTTTGCACATGTAAGCTACCCCGAGCTAGTTGTACTGGCTAGCCATAAGGCCTTAGATATAAAAGCTAAATTTAATATGAAGTTTGTATATATTGCCCCTAATACTACTATTGGTTGGCATAAAGACTGGGGCACAAAGTGTGCATATAATTGGGTAATAAATGGTAACACAGCAGCTATTAGATATAGGGACAGACCTTATTCCTACAAGTCTGCAATAATAAATACACAAGAAGAACACATGGTCAGAAATAATGACAAAGAACGAATACTATTTAAAATATCTATATTCGATAAAAGTTACGAGGAAATATGCAATCAATTCAGTTCCCGATTTATGTAATTCATAGTGATAATGCAGAAGAATTAGACGGTATACTTTGGCTAGATGACCAAGTATTAGATGACAAAAATATGCAAGGGGAAACTCTAGGGATGAGAAGAATACAAACTCCAATGAAAAGTATCTATCCTTTAAGATATATGATTGAAGATGAAATCAGTATGTTAAAGCATAGAGGAACAACCTTTATAGATAGTAAAGGAAAAATCATTGTTAAAGAAAAAAATAGAACAGCTAAACTTATGTATCATAAGATTAGAAAAAGAGAATTAAAAGAAGTAGCGACTGTAATATGGCTGACTGGAGTTCCTTTTCCTTTTGTAGAGAAAAGACCACCGCCAGCTAAATATACATGGGCAGGAGTATTACATTTATCAGGCTTTCCTTGGAAAGTGTGGGAATATTGTGAAGAAAAGAAAAAAGATAGTTGGAGAAAAGTTTGAATTTACGAACAAAAATTAATGAAAGAATGGATATACTACAGGGATGGATGGAACAAGATTACCATTTAGTTAGACCTGAAGTAGTATATGAACATACATTAACTGTTAGTAAGTTCTGGTCAGTATTATCTGAAGAAGACAGGGACTATATACAGGCTGTACAGTCTGCAATAGATAGTGAATCAAAAATATCATGGAAAAGATGAATCATATAGGCAAAGAAGCCAGACGTAAAAAGAAAGAAAACTTCGCTTGGTGGATAAAGTGGGCATCTTCTGTGGCTATTTTAGGAGCAATGTCAATTAGAGCTGCAGGCGTATTGCCTACAGCTGACTTGGTATTGTCGTTTATAGGAGTGTTCGGATGGACTTTAGTAGGATTACTATGGAAAGACCGAGCAATAATAGTATTAAATGCAGCAGGACTTACAATATTAGCAATAGGATTACTAAAAGTTGCTTTTGGATAAGTAAAAAGGAAAATATATGGATAGAGATGACGCACAACAATTAATGATTGCACTAGAAACTCACATTTGTTATGTAGAGTACACTAGTTTAAATAGTGGAGGTCAAAAAGAAAGGGAAATGACATGTTGCCCTTATTTTATTCCTAGTGGTAATGGATTATCTTTTAATCAAAAGGCAGCACAAATGGATAAGTGCTTAGCCTATGACATTGAGTTTGAAAGATGGGACGATATAGACTTAGAAACTATAACAGATTGGTATACCATAGAAGAAGAACCTCATGAAGAATAAGTATTTTGTTATAAGAAATTACTTATCAGCAGATGAATGTGATGATTACATTGCACTTACTAGAGTGCTTGACCCAAATCCTACTTTAGAAGTTGGACTAAAAACTAAACGTAAAGGACAACAGCATGCTGTAAATAGAACTTACTGGACTATACGCAGTATGACTAAACATCTTCGACCTTTAAAAGCTTTAGCAGAAGAAAAGTTTGAACTAGAGCCTGATTCATTAGACTTTAAGTTTGGACATTATGCACATATTATGTGTTATGATGAACCAAAACAAGGACTAGAGTGGCATGCAGAACCTAATATCTCTACTGTGTCTGTATCTATTAATTTATCAAATGAGTGGGAATATGAAGGCGCAGACTTTCAAATGAGACACCTACCTGATTTAAAATTAAATAGAGGAGATGCAATATTATATAGTGGAAGCTGGGTACATAGAGTTTCTGACTTAGTAAGTGGAAGAAAATTAAGTTTTGTGATGTGGTTAAAATGATTACATACAGCAACTGGATTACTCCTGAAGAAGTAAAAGAAATAGAGCAAACAATATTAGTAAAAGAAGCATATGTATTAGGTATTCCCCCAAGATGGCGAACTCCATTTAAAGGTTTAACTAGTAAGTATTCTTGTTATAACTGGTTAGATGATTTTGAATTTTTAATACCTAAATTACAAACAATATTAAAGACTACTCATGTAGTGCAATGCTGGGCTAATGTTTTACGACATGGAGAAGGAGTTCCAAGACATCAACATGCAAGTGGTAAAGACAGAAATTTTAAATGTGGTAATTTATTTATAGCAGGAGACACCAGTATAGGTACTGACTATGATTGGATAGGCAATGTTCCTAGTACTCCTGGAGACTTACAATGGTTTGGTTGTCATTTATTTCATGAAGTAAAACCAAATAGAAGTAAAAAAGAAAGAATTAGTTTGGCATTTGACTGTCATCCTATACAAGAAGATATGAGTGTATTTACAAAAGGAGAATATAGAGAAATATAATGTGCGGATTTATAGTAACACAGAATAAACATATGGCAGTAACAATGCTACAACGACAAGAGTTCCGTGGACCTGATGGTATGGACTTCTGGTCTGATAACACTTTAACTCTTGGACATGCTCTATTAGATATTAGTGGGCAAAATCAAAAACAACCATATAAGACTAAAAAAGGACATATACTTGTATTTAATGGAGAAATGTATGACACGACACAACCCAATGATACAAAGTTTTTAGCTAATGGATATGATATGTATGGTCTAAGCTTTTTAGAATTTACAAATTGGCATGGGTCTATAGCAATATATCAACCTAAAGAAAAGAAAGTAATTTTAATTAGAGATCAATTTGGTGCAAAACCATTATGGTATTATAAAAAAGGAAAAGCTTTTGCAGCTGCTACAAGTCTTAGAAGTTTTATAAACAAAACTAAAAATGATGGTATGGATAAACAGTTTATTTTCAATCCTTTGTGGGCTGGAAATACCTCTCCTTATCAGCATATTCACAAAGTAGCTCCAGGACAAGTTATAGAACATTGTTTAGAAACTGGTAGCACTGTACAACGTAATCTATGGCAAAATTATCAAATAAGGTCATGGAATTTTGATAAACAAGAATTTAGAAAAAGAACAGTAGAATCAATAAGAAAAATTGCTAATAATAAACAGAAGACAGCAATATTTCTTAGTGGTGGATTAGATAGTACATTTGCTTTATCTTGTATAAAAGATATGGGATTAGATTTAACAGCATATATTTGTCAGTATGATAAGACTAAAGCAGTTTATAATAATCATGATGGTTTTAGAGGCGAAGGAGTTATGGCAGAACAAACATGTAAAGAGTGGGGAATTCCATATAAAATTATTGTACTAAAGCAAGAAGATATGGCACATCTATCAAGAAAATGGATAGCAAACACTCACTTTCCTTGGGTTGACAGGAATAGACAAGCCCCGAGATACCTACTAGCCCAAGCAGCTAGTAGAGATGGTTGTAAAGTTGTAATTACAGGAGATAGTGCTGATGAACTATACACAGGATATAGACACCACTCCAAAAGAATAACAGACCCCAACTGGGATAAAGAAACAGTAGATAGATGTAGAAAAATGGGGTGGTTTCCAAGTGTTGCTTTTTCTAAGACTGATAAATTTAATAATGGATTATTCTTTGATTTACTATCTACATCGGAACAAAATATACTAGCAACTGACCAAACTTGTGGAATGTTTGGAATGGAATCAAGACCTGTATTTTTAGGTCAAAACTATGTACAGTACATATACTCTTTTAATGGGGCAGTGAAGTTTAAACAACAGGCAGGTTGGCACCCAGGAACATACAAATATTTACTCAGAGAGGTGTTTGGAGATATGTTACCCAAACATGTTAGAGAAAGAAAAACAAAAGTAGGTTGGTCTAGCCCTTGGAACAACAACTATGAGCCTATGACAAAGCAATGGGCAAAAGAAGATTTGGATTATCTAACAGTATTATGATAGGTTTTACATGCGGAGCATTTGATTTACTACACGCAGGACATATAGTAATGCTAAAGGAAGCGAAAGATAACTGTGATTATTTAATAGTAGGATTACAAACTGACCCAAGCATAGACAGGCAAGAGAAGAATCAACCTGTGCAGTCGGTATACGAAAGGTATATACAACTTAGAGCAGTTAAATATATTGATGAGATTATACCTTATGATACAGAACAAAGTTTACTTGATTTGTTAGAAGCTACTCCAATACAACTTCGGTTTGTAGGGGAAGATTGGACAGATAAACATTTTACAGGAAAAGGATTGCACGAAATATATTATACTAGTAGAGCACATTCTTTCTCTAGTAGTAAGTTAAGAAATAAAATAAATGAAAGCAGTAATAAAAAATAGAATACAGATAATGGGTACGCCTGATGTGTTCAATAAAATAGAAAAAGAGTTGACTTATACTTTACCTCCTCGTATGCCACAAGATCCACCTATGGTGCTAAAAACAATTAGGTATATTAGAAAAGGTTTAATCTCTATTCCTGTTGGAAGACTAGATTTAATCCCAGATGATTACGAAGTTTTTGATAAGAGGATTAGTGTAGAAGCAGACTTTCCTGAGTTTAAGTTTGATTTACGACCAAGCCAAAAAGCGGTTTATGATGAAGTAGATGACTGTGCTATAATTAACGCTTGGGTAAGTTGGGGGAAGACTTTTACAGGTTTAGCTATAGCAGCGAAGCTCGGTCAGAAAACATTAGTAGTTACACATACAACTACATTAAGAGCGCAGTGGGAAAAAGAAGTAAAAAAAGTATTTGGAATTGACGCAGGAGTAATTGGTGGTGGAAAGTTTAATGTAGAGCCTCCTATAGTAATTGGCAATATACAGTCATTATACAGACGAGTAAACGACATAAAAGAAGTATTCGGAACAGTTATTTTAGATGAAATGCATCATGTATCAAGTCCAACTTTTACGCGTATAGTAGACGAAATGCCTGCTAGATTTAAAGTAGGACTAACAGGAACACTAGAACGAAAAGATGGAAGACATGTAGTGTTTAGAGATTACTTTGGACATAATGTATTTAAACCGCCAAAAGAAAATTATCTAATACCTAAAATAGATATTTATAAAACAGATATAAGATTTATAGATGGTTCGTTTACGCCTTGGGCAGAACGAATCAACGACCTTACTCACAACGAAGAATATGTCCATAGTGTGAGTATGATAGCGGCAAAGTATGCTGCAGAAGGACATAAGGTATTGGTTGTTTCCGATAGAGTACATTTTTTAAAGAGATGTGCTAATCTAGTAGGAGATAAGGCAGTATCAATAACAGGCGATATGAATTTTGAAGAAAGAGAAGAAGCTATGCAAGAAGTAAGAACAAGTAAAAATATTTTATTTGGAACACAGTCTATATTTTCAGAAGGTATATCATTAAATGAATTAAGTTGTTTAGTACTAGGTACACCAGTTAATAATGAACCATTACTTACACAGCTTATAGGTAGAGTAGTCCGAAAACTAGATGGCAAAAGACAACCAGTTATCGTAGACATAAACTTAAAAGGAAAAACAGCATCTCGTCAAGCAAACGCTAGGATGGGATATTATATTAGAGAAGGTTATGAGGTAACCGTATTATGACAGAAGAAACAAAAGAAATCCAATTAAATTTGGAAGAGATGAGAAAGATGAAAATCTTTGTAGCTACTCCAATGTATGGTGGTCAATGCTATGGACTATATACTAAATCATTAATGGACACTACAAGTATGTTTATGCATTATGGAATTGAAATGCAGATTTATTATTTATTTAATGAATCGTTAGTAACTAGAGCAAGAAATTATTGTGTTGCTAACTTTTTAAAATCTGAGTCAACTCACATGTTATTTATAGATAGTGATGTTGCATGGCAAGCCAAAGACTTAATGTATATGACTCACTTAGTTGCAGAAGATCCTGAGAAATATAGAGTTATGACAGCACTATATCCTAAGAAAACTATAGCTTGGGAGAAAGTATTAAAAGCTGCTCAGTCAGGAACATTTGACGATAATCCAGTAGCACTAGAAAAGGTAGCGGGAGACATGGTTTTTAATCCAGACCATAGAGCATACCCAGGTGGTAGAGCACCTATATATGAGCCAGTAAAAGTTAAAGAAGCAGGTACTGGATTTATGATGATACATAGAAGTGTATTTGAAGAATATGCAGAAGCACATCCCGAGTTAGAGTATACTCCTGACCATTTAAGAGAAGGAGAGTTTAAACTAGGAGAGAAAATTCATGCTTATTTTGACTGTATAATCAATGAAGAAAACAGATATCTAAGTGAAGATTACATGTTTTGTGAAAATCTGAGAAAGCAGAATATAGATATATGGACATTGCCAATGGTTGAACTTATGCATTGTGGTAGTTACATCTACCAAGGCAAACTAGTAGATATGGCATTGAATGACGTTCATGCAACAATGTCTCCAGAAGATATTGGAAAAATTCGATCTAGTCGTCCGTATGAAGATGACAAAAATAGTTCTTGACAACATCTATAAAATTTGATATAATATGTTATTATTTAATTGGAATGAGATTTTAAAAAGAAGCAAAGGAAATGTTATGGACACCATTACAATCCTAAGAATTATTACTTTTAAACTTACACCCAAAAATTACAACGACCGAGTGTTTAAATTTTATAAACACTACTATGGCGGACAGTCGTTTCTCTTGAATCCTGAGAAACTACTAAATGCTGGTCGCAGCTACTCAGATAAAGAAGTAGTGGAATATGCAGGAGTCGCATCGTTTCGCAATTACTTTGAGTATCAGCAAACCAAAGACTCCACACTTGACCTTCTGATGTTACCAATATCAGAAGATATTATTACTAAAAACAGACTGCTTGACATAAAAAACGGCAGGATTCATTTTATGTTCGAGGAGACACAATAGGAGAATTATTATGGCAATAGGCTTTAATGTAACCAAGGGCTCAGCCCAAAAAGATAAAATATCAACTTATAACTACGCGGATAAGGAAGACCACAAGGTAAGACTAGTGGGCGACTTACTCCCTAGATATGTCTACTGGATTAAAGGAGAGAACAACAAAAACATCCCTATGGAATGTTTGTCTTTCGACAGAAACTCTGAAACCTTTAATAACATCGAACACGACCACGTAAGAGACTTTTACCCAGACTTAAAGTGTGGATGGTCTTATGCGGTTCAATGTATTGATTATTCAGACAATTCAGTTAAAGTATTGAATCTTAAAAGAAAACTGTTTGACCAAATTATTGTAGCTATGGAAGACTTAGGTGATCCAACAGACCCAGTAACTGGTTATGACATTCATTTTAAAAGAAAGAAAACTGGACCTCAAGTATTTAACGTTGAGTATCAGTTAGCTGTCTTAAAATGTAAAAATAGAGAACTAACCGACGAAGAAAAAGAGCTTATCAAAGATCTTAAATCTATGGATGATGTACTTCCTAGACCTACTGCTGACGCACAGTTGGAATTACTAAGAAGAATCAATAATCAGGATGGCGGAGACGAGCAAGTAGATTCGGAGTTCGACGTATCATGATCGGAGTAGGAAGTATCTTTCCTAATTTCCACATGGTTGGAGTAGATGAAAGCAATAGTTTTTTAGATTTAGATGTATTAGCACCCAATAGTTGGACTGTTATGTATTTTTATCCTAAAGATTTTACTTTTATCTGCCCTACTGAAATTGCAGGAATGGATATGCTAGTATCAGAAGCAGATGTTATCGGCGTTAGCGGTGACAATGAGTTCTGTAAACTAATGTGGAAACAAACAAATGACACAATTAGAAATATTAATCATATTTTAGCTGCAGATTGTGGACTTAAGTTATCTACTAAACTAGGAATAGTTGATGAAGATAATGGAGTCTGCTTTAGAGCTACATATATTGTAGACCCAGAAGGGGTTATTCAACATGTATCAGTCAATGCACTTGATACAGGTAGAAATGCAAACGAAGTACTAAGAACACTACAAGGCTTAAAAGCTGGTGGACTTACAGGTTGTGAATGGCAACCAGGAGAAGACTTCGTAGCATGAAGCAATTAAAAAAATCACTATTATGGATAGTAGATACCTGGCGTATAATCATGGATGCAAAATATAATCCATTAAGAGTTATTCCTGACCCAAGTTTACAAACTTACTTTATGTTAGTATTGTTTACTATGTGGTCAGTATACTTTGGATTTGTTGCCTCTTACTATATGGGATGGCTTGGCTATTCAGTAGTAACAAGTATCATTGTTCATATTGCAGTTCTTTTACCTATAAGTTTCACTAATGCTATATTTTTAGACGCAGAAAGAGATGGAGCAAGATGGGTAAAAGATTGGAGAAATGAAAAATGAAGGGGTATATATTTACAATCTGTATAGGTATGTTTGCAACTATCTCGGTTGCTTACAATAATCTAGAATATAGAGGACAGCCTAGTAATACTAGTTGTACTGGTCAATGTTATATTGATTATGTAGCCCTAAATGGTACAAGCGTAGACATACTAAGAGCAAAACAAGAACTTGCAAATGCAGATGAGTTTTCCTCTATTAGAAGTCTATGGGCAGGTTGTGCTGCTTGTCATGGAATGGAAGGTCAAGGTATGGCTGTATTTCCTAAACTAGCAGGTCAATCCTCTGATTATATTGTAAGTAGATTAAATGCTTATAAAAATAGAGAAACTGTCGGTGCTATGTCTTCTACTATGTGGGGACAAGCAGCTATGTTATCAGACCAAGATATAAATACAATAGGCAACTTTATTCAGGAAACAATGAAATGATACTATTTACCGCAGACTGGCATATTAAATTAGGACAAAAGAATGTACCTGTAGCTTGGGCTTGCTCTCGCTATGAAATGTTCTTTGAACAAATACAGAATGTAATTGCGGAAAATAATTGTGATTTACACATCATTGGTGGGGACTTGTTTGATCGAGTTCCCAGCATGGATGAACTTACTCTTTACTTTGATTTTATAAAGAGAGTAAATGTAAGAACTATTATATATGACGGCAATCATGAAGCCACAAGAAAAAATAAAACTTTCTTTACTAATTTGAAGAAAGTTACCAGTAGTATCAATCCTCTAGTAGAAGTAATTGATACAACATATTACGAAGATAACTGGGCAATATTACCTTATGCAGACTTACATAGAAAAGATGCAATAGAAAATATTGATGCAGAAATCTTATATACTCATGTTCGTGGAGAGATACCACCACATGTAGTACCAGAAGTAGATTTAGAAAGATTTGATAAGTTCAAAGTTGTTTTTGCTGGAGATTTACATGCTCACGAGAATACTCAAAGAAACATTGTATATCCAGGCAGTCCTATGACTACATCATTTCATAGAAATCAAGTCCGAACGGGGTATTTACTAATAGACGGATTAGAATGGAAGTGGGGGAGTTTTGAACTACCTCAACTTATTCGTACTAGTGTAACTAACCCAGATGATATGATTCAGACCGACTTTCACCATACTATATATGAGTTGGAAGGAGATGTTCAAGATTTGGCTAAAGTTAAAAACACTGAGCTACTCGATAAAAAAGTAGTAAAACGAGAAATGGAAGCAACTCTTAAGTTGAGTCAAGACATGACAATATCAGAAGAACTAATAATGTATCTATCTGAAATCTTAAGTCTGGAAGAAACTAAAATACCAAATATTATAGGAGTGTTTAATGATTATTCTAAAGAAGCTGAAGTGGGATAATTGCTTTTCTTATGGAGAAGGAAACGAGTTAGACTTAGATAAGTCAACTCTTACACAGCTTGTAGGCACAAATGGAGTGGGAAAATCCTCTATTCCCTTGATTTTAGAGGAAGTATTATTTAATAAAAACAGTAAAAATGTTAAGAAGGCAGATATCGCAAACCGCTATATCAATAGTGGTTATAATATCTCTCTATCTTTTACAGTGGATAATGATGAGTACTGTATTAGCGTTATAAGACGTGCAGCACTTAAGTGTAAACTTACAAAAAATGGAGAAGATATAAGTTCACACACAGCGTCAAATACGTACAAGACGCTCGGGGAAGTATTGGGCATTGATTTTAAAACCTTTTCTCAATTAGTTTACCAAAACACCAATGCATCATTACAATTCTTAACAGCGACTGACACGAACCGTAAAAAGTTCTTAATTGACCTCTTGAAGCTAGACGAATATGTGTCTTACTTTGAGATTTTTAAAGAAGCTGTAAGAGTAAAAGCAAACGAAATCACAGGAAGCAATGCGAAAATTGCAACAATCGAGAAATGGTTGGCAGATAATATTCTTGAAGATAGTGTCATACTCGAAAAGATGATTTTACCAAAAATTAATGAAGAAGATGAAGAATCTTTACGTTCTTTACAATTAGAATTTGAAAATATCTCCGAAAAGAATAAAAAAATAAATCTTAATGAAATGCTGAAACAGCAGGTAAAAAACATACCGCTAGAACAGTACAAAGCAGATTTACAAACTTATCCTGAGTTGCAAGATACTTCTGATATAGAACAAGATATAGGAAAAGTAAACCATAATCTTGCATATCATGAGAGACTCTTAAATGAGTATGAAAGTCAAACAGGTAAGTGTCCTACATGCGGTCAGGACATAGAAGTAGACTTCACAGAAGAAAAACTAGAGCTTCATAGAGAAGGAATAAAGACAGCAAAGCTAAATTACTTAGAGAAGAAAGCAGATTTAACCGAGATACAACATGGAAATAAAATACATAGGGCAGCAACCAAAGGAGTCCAAGACTGGGAACAAACCTACAGGTCTATTGACCATGAGCTCCCGTCAGAAGCAGTGGATGGAGAAAGAATCTCCAAGCAAATTCAAGAGCTTCGTAAAACGATTGCCGATAGTAGGTCAAATCTTCAAGAGGTTATAAATGAAAACGAGAGAAGAGAAAGACATAACACCAGAATTAGCATCATCTTGGAACAAACTGATGGATTTCAAAGGGAGCTTGATGCAAGTAAATCTAGTCTTGAGAGTTCAGAAAGCAAATTGGCGATTCTTGAAACACTCAAAAAAGCATTTAGTACGAACGGACTTTTAGCTTATAAAATAGAATCTCTAGTAAAAGAACTAGAAGTTCTAACAAACGACTACCTTGCTGAATTTAGTGATGGTAGATTTAGTATTAACTTTGTAGTGGAGAATGATAAATTAAATGTGGAAGTCTCAGATAATGGCAATATTATTGACATTCTTGCTCTTTCTAGCGGCGAGTTAGCTAGAGTAAACATAGCAACCTTAGTAGCAATACGAAAACTAATGGCTTCTATAAGTCGTAGTCAAATCAATGTGCTATTTTTAGATGAGGTAAACCAAGCCTTAGATGAAGTTGGTAAAGAAAAAGTAGTGGAAGTATTACTTAAAGAAGAAAACCTTAATACATATATGGTATCACATGGTTGGACTCACCCATTACTAGAAAAAATAGAGATAACTAAAATAGATAATATTAGTTACTTAGAAGGATAATTTATATCTTGACAACATCTCATAAATTTGATATAATATAATATAAAAAGGAATAACATGCAAGTAGTAATTTACAGTATACCAAATTGTACATATTGTGTACAAGCAAAAAATTTAGCAGAAAATCATCCAAAAGTCGAGGAGACTATATATAAGATGATGGGCGATGGTTTTAAACCAACAGAAGTTAGGGAACTGTTTCCGACAGCAAGAACATTTCCTCAGATTATAGTAGACGGAGAAAAGATAGGCGGATTCACAGAACTCAAGGCTTTACTGGATGGTTAATTCTAGAAGGAAAGGTCATGACGCTGAGATACGCGTAGCAGATATGCTTAAAAGAATCACAGGCGAGGAGTTCGTACAGACTCCTGGCTCAGGTTCTGGCAAGATAAAAGGTGATTTAATGGTACCTCACAAACATAACCTCTTTACAATAGAGGTTAAGTTCTATCGTGATATGGCATTTAATCATAAAATATTTACTCAAAAGAGTAATACCTTTGTGGGTTGGTGGTCTAAGTTGTGCAAACAGGCACAGGATATGGAGCAGGAACCTCTGCTTATATTTAAAGAGAATCACTCACAGTGGTACGTGGCAACGACAAGAAAGCCATGTTACAAAAAACATATGTACATAAACTGGTTGGGGTGCTATGTCACCTTTGCCGAACAATTTTTAGAAACAGAGGAGTTAAAGTTTACAAATGGCGATAAAATTTACGAGCCATGGAGAGTCGATCCCGAATGGGAACTTACTAATAGTTGATGGACTCAACTTGGCGTTCAGATGGAAACATCAGGGCAAGAATGACTTTGAACATGATTATGTACGAACAGTACAATCATTAGCAAAGTCTTATGACTGCGGAGAAATCGTAGTCTTAGGGGATGGCGGTAGTAATTACCGTAAGGAAATATATCCCGAATACAAAGCAAACAGAAAAGAAAGATATGCAGAACAGACTGAGAAAGAGGAACAAGAGTTCCAAGAATTCTTAGCCGAGTTCCAAGTTACTATGAATACTTTAAAGTATAAGGGACACCTTACGCTTAAATATGCAGGAGTAGAAGCTGATGACATAGCTGCTCTTATCTGTCAAAACAGAGAGAATCTAGGTATACAAAATATTTGGATGATTTCATCAGATAGAGACTGGGATTTACTTATTGATGAGAATATAAGTAGATTCTCTACAGTCACTAGAAAAGAAACAACGATTCATAATTGGGACGAGCATTATGATTTTGACCCAGAGTACTTCTTAACATATAAGTGCCTAACAGGGGATAAAGGAGATAACGTTCCAGGAGTTGATGGTATCGGTCCAAAGAGAGCGACACAGATTATTCAACAATATGGAGATATTTTTGATATTATGGCGAGTTTACCAATAGACGGAAAGTATAAATTTATACAGAACTTAAATGAGTTCGGAAGTGACGGACTTGAAGTTGGTATTAAACTCATGGATTTAACATATGACGTAGACGGAGCAGTACTCGGTCACGCCAAAGAGATTATAGGATTAGTGGAGAATTATGTCAGTGAAAATAGACTTTAGTAAAGATAGTCTTTTAGATGATTTTGCTTTAGCAACTCTAAAAGATAGATATATGGTAGGTGATGAAACTTCACCCCAAGAAGCTTTTGCGCGTGCCGCAATAGCTTTTGCAGATGATGAGGCTCATGCACAAAGACTATATGATTATGTAAGTAAACTATGGTTTATGTTTGCTACGCCAGTATTATCAAATGGAGGCACTAAAAGAGGATTACCTATTAGTTGCTTTTTGAATTATGTAGATGACAGCAGAGAAGGAATAACAGACCACTTCACAGAAAATGCTTTCTTATCTTCTTTTGGAGGAGGTATTGGAGGTAGCTGGAGTGATGTTCGTGCGTCTGGCTCTAAGACTTCTAAAGGAAGCGAGAGTACAGGAGTAATACCTTTTATGAAGGTAGTAGACGCAGAAATGTTAGCTTTCTCACAAGGAGTAACTAGACGGGGAAGTTACGCAAGTTATATACATATGAGTCACCCCGAGATTGAGGAATTTTTAGATGTACGGAAGCCAACTGGTGGCGATACTAACCGTAAGTGTACTAATATCCATCACGCTGTGGTTATTCCTGACGCTTTTATGGAGCTTATTCACTCCGCTTCAAAGTATCCTGATTTTGACGACAGCTGGGATCTTACAGATCCTCATTCCCTTGAAGTAAAGAAAACTGTATCTGCGAGAGCGTTATGGGTTAAAATACTTCAGAATAGAATGGAAACTGGAGAGCCTTACTTAATGTTTGAAGATGCCGTAAACAAAGATTTGCCCGACTTTCAAAAGAAGAAAGGAATGAAAGTACATCACAGTAATCTGTGTTCAGAAATAACACTCGCCACAAACGAAGAAAGAACAGCAGTTTGTTGTCTCTCTAGTGTTAATCTAGAGTATTATGATGAATGGAAAAAAGTACCTGCATTTATACCTGACTTAGTCAGAATGTTAGATAATGTACTTGAATACTTTATTAATAATGCTCCTGACCAATTAGAGAAAGCTAAGTTTAGTGCTCAGAGGGAGAGGAGTATTGGACTTGGTGCTATGGGTTTTCATGCGTATTTACAAAAAAATGGAATACCTTTTGATAACCCAATGGCAACAGGCGCTAATTCTGAAATGTTCCAACATATCAAAACACAAGCGGAAAACACAACTAGACAACTAGCTGTTGAGAGAGGAGCTTGCCCAGACGATGATAGTTGTTCTGTAAGGAACGCTCATCTATTGGCAATCGCTCCTAACGCTTCATCTAGTATTATCTGTGGAAACACTAGTCCAAGTATTGAACCATATAGAGCAAACGCCTATACTCAAAAGACAAAGTCTGGTAGTAACTTAGTTAAGAATAAATTTTTAGATAGGTTGCTAATGAGTAAAATAGGACATGCTGAAGTATACGATAGCACTTGGAAAAGTATTGTTGCAAACAGAGGTAGTGTACAACATCTTGACGTACTTGACGAGTGGGAAAAAGATGTATTCAAAACAGCCGTAGAAATTAATCAAGCATGGATTGTAGAACACGCAAGTACTAGACAAGAATATATTTGTCAGTCACAAAGCGTAAACCTATTTTTCCCACCTGATGTAAATAAAGGCGATTTACACAATGTCCATATGTTAGCATGGGCAAAGAATTTAAAAACATTGTATTACTTGAGAAGTGAAGCTATCAGTAGAGCTGATAATGTATCTAATCAAGCTAAGCGAGAAATAATATTTGAACAGTCAGACTGTTTAAGTTGCGAGGGATAAATGAGTTTATTAAAAGAAAGAGAATACTATAAACCTTTTCAATATCCTTGGGCATTTGAGAACTATAAAAAACAACAACAAATGCATTGGCTACCTGAAGAAGTGCCATTACAAGATGATATAAAGGATTATAAAGAAAAATTAAGTGAAGGCGAAAGGACATTGTTAGACAATATCTTTAAGTTTTTCACTCAAGCAGATGTAGATGTATGCGGAGGCTATGCCCACCATTACTTACCTACATTTAAACAACCAGAAGTAAGAATGATGCTAGTTAGTTACGCTGCTATGGAAGCAGTACACCAAGAAGCATATTCCCTTCTACTAGAAACTTTAGGTAAATCAGAAGATATGTACCAAGAGTTTTTTGATATCAATGCTATGATGGAGAAACATGAATATCTACAAGATTTCGGTATGAACACTCCATATGATATGGCAAAGACAATGGCAGTATATAGTGCATTTACAGAAGGAGTACAGTTATTTATTAGCTTTGCTATTCTTCTTAACTACCCAAGACATAACTTGATGAAAGGAATGGGACAAATTGTAACATGGAGTATTCGTGATGAATCATTACATGTAGAAGGTTTGTCTAAACTATTCAGAACTTTCATTGCAGAGAATCCTGAGTTATGGACTGATAAGTTAAAGTACGAAATATACTGTGCTGCAGAAAAGACAGTAGAGTTAGAAGATAACTTTATTGATATTTGTTTTGATAAAGCAGATATACCAGATTTGACAGCAAAAGAAGTCAAGGAGTATATTAGATATATTGCTGACAGAAGGTTATTAGGTATCGGTATGAAGAAGATATTTCATAGTACAGATAATCCATTACCTTGGATTGACATGCAAGTCAACGCAGTTGAGCATACCAACTTTTTTGAAAACCGTGCTACCGAGTATGCTAAGGCGAGTACACAAGGCAATTGGCAGGACGTATTTAAATGAGTTCAGAACTACCTACACAAACAATCACTATCGATGAAACTTCGTATGACGTATCAGCATTATCTAAAGAACAACAAAGTATTGTTAATGCAATAAACAAGTGCGATATCGATTTAGAAGATTATAAGCACAAGATGGCTATTACACAAACGGCTAGACAGGCGTATGTTAATGATCTTGGCGAACAATTAAAGGAAGACTAATGAAAATATTCGTAGGCTATGAATCAGCATATCCTGAAATGTTTGAAGTGTGTAAGGCATCAATCTTACGATTTAATCCTACACACGAAGTTATACCTTTAATTACTTCGGAATTAGAGGAACAGGGAATATACACTAGAAAAGAGAAAGGGAATACCGAATTTGCTTTTACTAGATTTCTTGTTCCTTATCTTTCCAACTACATGGGCTATTCTTTATTTTGTGATGGTGACTTTCTATGGAGATGTGACCCACAAGAGATAACTCATTTTAAGAAAGATAATGAAGAAGTTATGTGTGTACAGCATGCAGACTTAATGTTTGACCAATACACTAAAATGCATGATAAACTAAACAAGCCTTATGATAAAAAATATTGGTCATCGTTGATGTATTTTAATAATAAAGAATGTGTAAACTTAAATGAGTGGTATGTAAATAATGCAGCCGCTAGGCATCTTCATGGGTTTACTTGGGCTAGCAAAGTGGGTTCTTTACCTGCTGCTTACAATGCTTTAGTAAATTATTATGACTTTGGTGAGAGAGCTAAAGGAGTACATTTTACAGATGGCGGACCATGGATGGGTATAAACGACCATGAGCAATATTGTAAAGAATGGACAGACATATATAATTCATTATAATGAGAAACATACCTGTAGTAGCAGTAGACCAGTATGACTTTTTAGCACACAGACGAGAGCAGGAAAAGAAACATTGGGCAAAAAAGAATAACCTAACAGAGTTAGATTCGATTCTTACTGTTGAAATAAATACTACAGAGTTATGTAATAGAACTTGTGTCTTTTGTCCGAGACACGACCCAAAAGTATTTCCAAATAGAAACTTGCATCTTACCATAAAAGGAGCCGAGACAATAGGTCTCGAACTAGGTAAGGCAGGTTTTAGTGGAAAAATATCATTGAGTGGATTTGGAGAAAATTTACTCAACCCAAATTTCAGAGAGATAGTTCATATCTTTCGACACACAGTTCCATTAGCAACTTTAGAGTGTAACACTAATGGCGACAAACTTACCCAAACATACGCAGAAGAACTATTTGAATATAGTGGATTAGATTTAATTTACATAAATCTTTATGATGGCGTAGAGCAAATGACTCATTTCGATAAAGTTATGAAAAATATACCTGAAGAAAAGTACAAGTATCGTATGCATTGGGGAGATTTTGAGAACCATGGATTATTACTTAACAACCGTAGCGGGGTCATCGATTGGGTAGGTATAGAAGAATCAAACGTGGCTTCTTTAAAAGGTAAACCATGTCATTATCCTTTCTATAAAATGTTCGTAGACTGGAATGGAGATGTTCTATTTTGTTCAAACGACTGGGGAAGGGAACATGTTGTGGGAAATTTACTACAAGATACATTACACAATGTATGGTTTGGTAAACCTATGACAAAAATTCGTAAAAAATTAATAAAAGGAGATAGGTCACACAGCCCTTGCAATAAGTGTAGTGTTGATGGTTCTCTATTTGGAAAAGAATCTTTTAATCTAGTAAAGGAGTACTATGAAAATCGCAGTAACAGGTAGCAGTAAATTAGCAAATTGTATACAAGGTAATAAAATAAGAGTAGAGTTTGGGGCAGATTGGTCACAGTATGATGTATTTGTAAACAATGCTCATGTAGAGTGGGAACAGTGCAGACTTCTCGAAGAAGTGTACGAGGTATGGAAAGATGATGAAACTAAAACAATAGTTAATATTTCGTCAAGAGCCCATCAACCTAATATATCTAAAGGATATAAGTACGCCGCACAAAAGGCCGCTCTAAATCATATGGCAACTAACTTAAATTATAACAGTGATGCCAAGTGTAGAATTGCTACAATCAACTTTGGGTTATTAGAGTCTTCAATGCATTCAAGTATCTCATATGAGAGAGCAGGTGAGTGGGTAGATTGGGTGATAAAAAACTCAGACATTACTGAAATAACAATTGAAAATCCTGCAAATTATATCCAAATTCAAAATGAAAAAGAAATCGCTAGAAGTTTAGGATTGAAGTCATGATGGGACGAGTAATATTAGTAGGAAATTCAGTAGAATTACTTCAACACGAGTATGGCTCATATATTGACAGTTTTGACACAATTGTTAGATTCGGAAAAGGCATACCTACAGATGAAAATTTTGAACAGATAGGTAAAAAAACTGATATATGGATTACAGGTTTCTTAAGGCAAAGGCACTATCATAAGTTTGAAAATGCCAAAATATTATTTAATCGCTGTAGAATACATATGAACACAGAGCCATCTACTCCTAAATTTACTCAACCGCATGAAGTTATGTTTACAGATAAAGAAATACTAGAAATATTTGATTTAGTAGGAGCTACTAATGATAAGGCATTAGGTGATCGTCCCTCTGCAGGTTTTCTTGGTATATTGTATTTTTTAAATAAGTGTGAATATGAGAGTATAGAAATCATAGGATTTGATTTTTTCTCTAAAAAGTTGCCTTTCTCTACAGGAGCAGACTATCCCGCTAGTTGGCATTTGCCAGTTAATAGTAAGGAGAGGAGTCCTCACAATCCAAATGAAAAACAAATAGTAAAAGAGTTAGCCGATAGAGGCAAAATTAAATGGAAAGTTCTTTCAGATTTGAAAGAAGAATTTTTAGATTTTTCCTAATCTAAATCCTACTTTTACTAAAGACCCAGCTACACGTTTCTGTTTAGTTGATTTCAACATCAAAATTTCATTATTTCGTGCATTTCGCATATTTATAGGTATGCTAGGAATTAAGTTAGTATACATATCCCATGGAAGAGATAGTTGTATAGTTGTAGGTATCATTGTATAAGTTTGAATTAACCACTTATGTTGTATATTTAATTGAAAACATTTTCTTAACATTACATTATAGTTAACACTGTCAAGTGGTCCAAGGGATTCTAGTTCTACTAAAATATCATTTTTACCATTCATGTATAGTGGCATAAATTTATGCTGATAACCTAATAATCTTGTCATAAACCATTCTGTACTTGCTTGATAAAGAAGTCTATCAATCTTAGGCATATTAGGAGATCTTGCTTCTAAGCCGTCCTTTTCTGTAGGACAGAATAACTCTTCAAGTGAAAAAGTTTTTAACATGTCATAGTTAAATATCATAAACTCTGAATCAATATTTTGTAGTTTAGTTGGTGAAATAGGTATTTGTAAAATTCTGTAAAAGTCTTTAAATCTTGGATGTTTTCTAAAGACTCTTTTATGTGATAAGAAAGAAACAGACCCCGCAAAGAATTCTTCATTAGGAAAGTTATTAGACCATTTACCGTTTATTATATTGTTGCCACCTAGCCAAACTATTCTTTTATGTAGTCCACCTTTATCTTTCCAATGATCCAGTAAGTGACACATACATTTGGCTAAGTCTGATTTTCTCCAAAAAGATTCATATATTTTAACATTTGGAAAGTTATCTACTATCCATTCAATCGGAGCTTCATCCCAATCTTTATTATTTACATATAGATGTATTCTAACTTCTTCTTTATCGGGCAGGAGTGATGCTAAAGTAAACATACTCCATACTTTTTTATAGGGGTGTACTATTTCAATCATTTTTTATCTTTTTAAATTCCCAAAAGTTATCTACATATGCCTGTAGTCTTTCTTCCGCATCTTCATCAAATTCAAATATTACTCCAGAGTTTCTTGCTGAGAGTATTTTACAAAGTGCAAGGTACGATTGTCTGTTTGATACTGTATCATAAAAACTTTCGTAAGTTAATAAATTTTTCTCTCGTGCTTCTTTAGGAAAGCTAACAAGAGAAAGTCTTTTTCTGAGAAGGAGTGCAATTAATCCCATCTCACTATTTGGAGCAGTCGCTACTTCTTTACAATTAAGTAGTAGTTCATACCCACCTTCTTTTTTGTTTAGTACATTTTCTGCACCAAATCTTCTTTTTAAATCGGCAATATAAACATGAGCAGTAATTGGATGAGGTTTTATTACATATCCTTCATCTACTAATTTCTTTACTCGTCTATAATCAATTACAGTTCCTTTACATAATAAATTACTACCTGGTAAGAAAATTACTTTATCATAAAATTCTGTATTCCATTGTAAATTATATTTATTCTGTAGTCCATTTACTATTTTTTCGATTCTTTCTTCATCAATCTTTATATCTGAATTAGCAATCGCTTTAAATAATTTGGTGTTAATTTTTATAGAATTAACTCTACAGTATATTCCTTTACCTAAAAAATCTGTATATAACCATTTTCTAATACTATGTAGTTCATTAGTATTAAACCATAAATCATATTCCCAGTCAACTCCTTCACTAGTGTCAAGAACAAGTTTCTCTTTCAATCTAGCTAATCCATCTAAGTCATCTTTAGGTCTTGTACAAGATCCTGACTTCATGAAGTGAGTTGGTATATCTCCCAATGACTCATTTATAGTCATTGCTACCAGTTTATTTTTCTTAACTGGCTTCTGCTTTGTTATCATTTCTTAGCTTGAAAATTTCTTTTTCTAGGTTTTTTATTCTTTCTTCTGTTTCACCAATATGGTCAAAGACGGCTGCCATCATTGACTCTAATTTTTTATTAAGATAGTTTGGTGTAATATCTTCTTGTTCTGCTTTTATCATATTAAGAATCGCTCCATTGTGAGCCATCCCAATAAGATAATCCAAAGTCTGCTAGACTCGCAACTTCGGTATCAAAAATTGTACCTGCTTGGGAGGCGGTTATTCTTTCAAATACTGTTGTTGTTGTATCGAAAGTTGTTGTTGTTAAGTGATCAGTTGTTCTATTTGTTTCTGTTGCTTTACTTGTGGATATAGTAGTAGTAGTTGTTCTATCTGTTCCAAAAGTAGTAGTCTTACTTGTTTCAAAAGTGGTTGTAGTTCCAAATACAGTTGTTCTACTTGTTTGAGTAGATTGACTTGTTTCAAAAGTACTTGTTGTTGTTCTGCTTGAACCAGTTGTTCTACTAGACGCTGTGCTTCTATCTGTATCAAATGCTGTTGTTGTTGTTCTGCTTGAACCTGTTGACCTAGTTGTAACTGTTCCCTGTGAAGTTTCAAACGTTGTTGTTGTAGCTCTACTTGAAGCTGTTGACCTAGCTGTATTAAATGTCGTCGTTGTAGAGTGAGATGTTCCAGTAGTTCTAGAAGATGCTCTCGAAGTAATATAAGCAGTTTCGTACGCTGTGGATTGAGTAGTGTTTGTACTTCTGCTTGTGTTTGTAGCTTGTGTAGTATTTGTACTTCTGCTTGTGTTTGTAGCTTGTGTAGTAATATATGCACTGATAGTAGCAAATGTTGTATTATCAATGTAAGCTGTATCAGTAGCAAATGTAGTTGCTGTGTTTGTAGCTTGTGTAGTATTTGTACTTCTTGCTGTGTTTGTAGCTTGAACAGTATTTGTACTTCTGCTTGTTCCAAATGATGTATTATTTGTGAACGCTGTATTATTTGTAAAGCCAGTACTTCTAGAAGTATTTGTCGCTTGTGTAGTATTTGTACTTCTACTTGTTGCGTGAGCAGTATTATCTATGTAGGCTGTTACTGTATTAGTATTTCTAGCAGTATTAGTTGTTTGAGCAGTATTCGTACTTCTTGCTGTGTTTGTAGCTTGAGTAGTATTTGTACTTCTGCTTGTACCAAATGCTGTATTATCTATATAGGCTGTTGATGTGTTAGTGTTTCTACTTGTATTTGTTGCCTGTGTAGTGTTTGTACTTCTACTGGTGCCAAATGCTGTGTTATCTATATATGCTGTAGTTCTAGAAGTGTTTGTATTTCTGCTTGTACCAAATGATGTATTATCTATATATGCTGTAATTCTAGAAGTGTTTGTTGATCTAGCGGTATTAGTATTTCTACTTGTGTTTGTATTAACAGAGGTAGCAGTGGCTCTGCCTGTATTAGTACTATAAGTAGTAGTTCTACTTGTATTTGTTGCATTTGAGAACGCTGTATTATTTGTAAAGCCAGTGCTTCTAGCTGTATTATTAGTAAATCCAGTTGAATTTGTAAATCCTGTAGCTCTACTACCAGCTGTACCTCTAGAAGTGTTAGTACTTCTTGATGTATTATCACTTTGCGAATAAAAGTCAGTTCCTGCTTCTGGGTCAAAGTTGAAGTCAATGAATACAGTTATATAACTAGTAATATTTGTAAATGCAGTATTATTTGTAACTGCTGTGTTTCTAGCTGTGTTTGTGTTTCTAGCTGTGTTAGTTCCAACCGATGTGTTTCTAGCTGTGTTAGTACTTCTAGAAGTGTTTGTATTATTTTGGAAAACTGTAGTTCTAGAAGTTATATTTGTAAAACTTGTATTGTTTGTAAAAGTAGTAACATCTATATATGCTGTAGAGTTTGTAAAGGCTGTATTGTTTGTAAAAGAACAAGTTCTACTTGTATTTGTCGCCTGTGTAGTATCATAAGCAGTAGAGTTTGTAAAACCTGTACTTCTACTTGTATTTGTTGCCTGTGTAGTAGTATAAGCTGTTATAGTAGCAAATGATGTATTATCAATATATGCTGTCGCTGTATTAGTATTTCTAGCAGTATTCGTTGCCTGCGTAGTAGTATAAGCTGTTATAGTAGCAAATGTTGTATTATCTATATATGCTGTACTAGTAGCAAAAGTAGTAGTATCTTCATACGCTGTTGACGTATTAGTATTTCTAGAAGTATTTGTTGCCTGTGTAGTAGTATAAGCTGTTATAGTAGCAAATGATGTATTGTCAATATAAGCAGTATCTCTAGCAGTATTCGTACTTCTAGCTGTGTTTGTACTTTGTGTAGTATCATAAGATGTTATAGTAGCAAATGATGTATTATCAATATATGCTGTTGACGTTGCAAAAGTAGTAGTAGTGCCAGTTGTTTGTGTTGTGTTAGTACTTCTACTTGTATTTGTAGCTTGTGTAGTATTTGTGCTTACTGTTGTTGCTTGAGAAGTATTATCTATATAAGCCGTATCAGTAGCATAAGTAGTATTATCAATATAAGCAGTTGTTGTCGCAAATGAAGTATTCCTACTAGTTCCTATTGTTGTATCGAAAGCTGTTATATATGCTGTTGTAGTATTAAATGCGGTAACAGTACTTTTACTTGTATTAAATGTTGTAGTTGTTGTAAATGCTGTTGTTGTTGACTGCGTTGTATTAAATGTTGTCGTTGTATTAAATGTCGTAGTTGTAGTATAAGCGGTCGTTGTACCTTGTGTAGTTGTAAAGGTAGTTGTAGTTGTAAACGCTGTAGTCGTATTAAAAGCAGTTGTAGTACTTGTTGTTGTATTGAATACTGTTGTTGTTGCAAATGTAGTTGTTCTACTTGTGTCTGTTGTTCTGCTCGTATCGAAAGTTGTAGTTCTACTTGTGTCAAACGTAGTTGTTGTATTATAGTCAGTATCAAAAGTAGTAGTCGTGTTGAATACTGTATTTTGTACACCTGATATAGTACTAGTAGTTGTAGCAGTTTGTCTTGTAGTTGAGTGCGTAGCAGTAAACGGTCCAGCTAAAGTTCCGCCATCATTGACGTAAACCTCGTTGACACGACGAATGGTTCCGCTGTCGTTGACAGCGATAAATCGAACAGTCCGTAATGTACCAGAATCGTTTACAAATATTGCCATGTCTTAACTCGAGTATACGAAAAAGATGTGGCCGCTTGACGTACTTCCTACTCCTGTTGGAGCAGTTGTAGTAATTGTGTGCGGTAATCTAGCTGAAGGCACTGTGCCTGATGTAATCTTGGCTGCTGCGATACCTGCACCTTGAAAGTTTGCGCTGGAATCTACGGCTTGAACACCATCAATTTTTATTCCTGCGTCTTCGATATTAAAATCTAATTTTTGTCCCATTTTATACCTCTATTGTTGTTCTTATAAATTTATAAGCCATTGTGTCACCACTTGCTGGTGTCACTCTTAATCTTACAGCGCCACTGCTTATATCTGCATCAAATGTTGCTTGTGCCCCATTGTCAAATATAGAAGCGTACTGCGTTAAATAAACTGTTGTTCCGTCATGGAAAAGTGTTATTTCTAGTGATTGATAATCACTGTCTGTTGAATTTGTTATCTGTACTAAGTACTTAGCAGTTCTAAATACTGAAGCTGTAAAACTATCTAGTGTAAATACTGTTGTTGCTGAAGAACTTCCTGTGCCTACATCCATACCAGCTACTTCATCTATATGTAGTTTTTGTGGTGGATTTGCATCTTGAATACCTATCTTACCTTTTGCCTCAAGTATAGCACTAGTGCCATTACCAATATTGACATTAGCTCCACTGAATCCTATATTCCCTGACATGCTTTTACCACTAAGGGCTGCACTTGATAATTGTGTAGATGTTACAGAGTTATTTGCAATCTCACTTGATCCAACAGCGTTAGCTGCTATCTTAGCTGAAGTAATTGCATTAGCATTTATTTTTGCAGTTGTTACTTGTAAAGCTCCTAGATGTATTGTATCTATTGAGCCA
>VMHT01116335.1_pt1 | contig 25939 bp, 23 predicted proteins | sample 4693611 | NCBI WGS metagenome assembly VMHT01 (sample SAMN12280063, study PRJNA550983) | marine metagenome | isolation source: seawater sampled from same location over 5 years 0.02-0.2 micron viral filtrate | place: USA: collected off the coast of southern California halfway between the port... ...
ACCGGAGCATTTAAAGCAAAAGGCGCATCGCCTTCTTTGGATTTCCGTGTAACCGACAGCCCGGTGGTAAAGTTAGAACTGGTATGTCAAAATGAAGAAGCACAATCAGCAATCGATATTATACTTGAGAATTCAAAAACAACTGAACCCGGTGATGGAATTATTTATCTTTCAGATATTGAAGATGCCTTCCGAATAAAAACCGGAGAATCTTTGAATCGATCTGGATTAAATAATGATGGAAATGAGTGATATCGAAAAAAATTTAGAGGCACACGAAGTTCGGCCAACAGCCATGCGTATCCTGATCTATAAATTTATGGCCAAAAAAGACAGGGCTGTAACCCTTACCGAAATTGAGAATGCTTTTGGAAAAGCAGACCGGGCTACATTATCTCGAACAATACGCACATTTGAAGCAAATGACATTGTGCATCAAATAGATGATGGCACAGGCATACCAAAATATGCGCTCTGTGAAAGTGATTGTAATTGCGAAGTAGAACAGGACTTACACATCCACTTTCATTGCAATAATTGTGATGAAACTGTTTGTTTGACCGATCATAAGATTCCACATATTAACCTGCCAGAGGGATATATGGCAGAAAATGTAAACCTGGTAGTAAAGGGAATATGTGAGAAATGTAGTGGTGTTTAATTTTTGAAGAGCAAGGAAGCATATAAAAAAGAGGTGAAAATGGAACTATATAGTATGGAGATTACCAAAATCAGTTTATGGAAACGGAAAGAAAAAACGATTTAAAAAAGGCAAGAACGCTTCAAATATGGAATGTCATTTATGATACCATTGAAGTAATAGTATCTCTAATTGCAGGAATAACTGCCAATAGTTCTGCTCTTATAGGATGGGCACTGGACAGTACAATAGAAGTGATAAGTGCGGCCACTTTAGGCTGGCGGCTGCATGGCGAGCTCAAGGGCATTGACGAAGAAAAAGTCAAAAAACGCAAGAAGATCACCCTTTATGTAATTGCAGTATCATTTACGTTGGTCTGCATATTCATCTCGTATGATTCAATCACAAAACTCCTTAGTCAGGAAACTGCAAGTTGGAGTACTATGGGATTAATCATTTTAATTATTTCTCTAATTATCAATCCCATTCTTATCTATTTCAAAAGAAAATATGGACATAAGCTGGACAGCCCAGCTTTACTTGCCGATGCCAAGGATACCTTTATCTGCCTATACCAAACCGTAGTTGTTCTTGCCGGTTTACTATTGGTTAACTGGCTGGGCTGGTGGTGGGCAGATCCTGTCGCGGCACTGCTCATTGTACCTTATGCAGCAAAGGAAGGTTGGGAAGCCTATACTAAAGGAAGAGAAATCAAGTATAACATCACTTAAAAGACAGACATAACTATGATCCATATAACCAAAACAGAAAAAAGCAATTTGATACCCGCTACTATCTATGGTAAGATCACTAAGGAGGATGCAGAAAAAATTAATCCCTTGATACATAATATTGTTAAAAATGGGGATAATGTGGATTTCTTTTTTGAGCTGGTTAATTTTAAGGGTTATAATCTCAAAGGCTTGTGGGAAGATTTAAAGGTTGATGCAGCTCATATTTCCAATTATGGAAAAATGGCATTTGTGGGTGCGAAAGAATGGCAGCAATGGGCTGTTGGAGCTACTAACTTTTTTACTGCTCGGAAGTTAAATATTTCGACCTTACCGAAAAGGAAGAGGCTAACAGATGGATTTTAAACCAATAGGGATATGAAAAAATTACAACTGAAAATTCCGGTATTGCTACCTCAGGTGCCGAATGAAAAAGATACCTGTGTACAAAGACTTATTAATGATCTAGAAGCCGAAGAAGGACTTGAGAGGGTTCATATAGCAGATGAAAAGGAAGATTCGGTTCCACTTCTTTGTTTTCATTATGATCCTGACGTTATCTCTATTGATCGCATTCAATCTTTGGCAGAAAGGACAGGAGCAAAAATTACAGAGAAATATGGACATCTTCTTATAGAAGTCGATGGAATTAGACATACCCGACATGCAAGGACTATAGAAAAGAGTCTGCTGAATATCAAAGGTGTGTTGGAAGCTTCTGCCAATGCGGGAGGAATGATCCGTTTAGAATATGATAAACATAAGACCACTTTTAATGAGATAATCACAAAGCTTGAAAAAGAAAACTTACAAGTCAAGAAAAGCTCCTCTTTTCGTGAAAATGGCTTTAATTCTTCAGAAAAAACTTCTGATGAATTAAATAAAGGAAATAAGATGAGTCAGGAACAACAGCATGAAGATAAGGATGTCCAGAATCAAAAAGAAGCTGATAGCCACGGTGCCGGCGAAGAACATTCCCACTCCCACGGAGGTATTTTTGGGAAAAATACAGAGCTTATTTTTGCTATCATTTGTGGTGTTTTATTGGGAATAGGTTTTGGATTATCCTTTGTAGAATCAGTTCCGCAATGGGTGAGCCTTGCACTTTATATTGGAGCCTATTTCTTTGGGGGCTTTTATACCGCGAAAGAAGCTGTGGAAACTGTAGCCAAAGGCGGATTTGAGATTGACTTTCTAATGCTGGTTGCAGCTATTGGAGCAGCTATTTTGGGCGAATGGGCTGAAGGTGCCTTGTTACTATTTCTTTTTAGTCTTGGGCACGCATTGGAACATTATGCAATGAACAAAGCACGAAAATCTATAGCCGCATTGGCAGAGCTGGCACCAAAAACAGCCCTGCTCAAAAAAGATGGTAAGACGGAAGAAATTGGTATCGAAAAGTTGAGTATTGGCGATATCATTGTAGTGAAACCAAATAGTAAAATATCAGCAGATGGCGTGGTGGTAGATGGGCAGAGTAGTGTAAACCAGGCTCCAATAACCGGGGAGAGTGTCCCGGTAGATAAAGTTCCCGTGGAAGACATCGAAAAGGATTATTCTACGGAAGATGATATCAAGGATGAAAACCGGGTTTTTGCAGGTACAATTAACGGTAACAACACCCTTGAAATAAAGGTAATCAAAGCAGCCAAAGATTCAACGCTTTCCCGATTGTTGCAACTAGTCAACGAAGCGCAGACCCAAAAATCACCAACCCAGTTGCTTACCGATAGGTTCGAAAAATATTTTGTGCCCTCAGTCCTTATTTTGGTCGGGATTCTTTTGTTCGCTTTTTTAGTTATTGACGAACCTTTTAGCGCCAGCTTTTACAGGGCCATGGCGGTACTGGTAGCTGCAAGTCCCTGTGCATTGGCAATCTCGACCCCCAGTGCTGTATTGAGTGGTGTGGCCAGGGCCGCCCGCGGTGGGGTATTAATCAAAGGAGGCCGCCCACTATAAGATCTTGGAGAACTGACCGCTCTTGCCTTCGATAAGACCGGAACTCTAACGGAAGGAAAGCCAAAACTTACTCAAGTAGTAGCCCTTGGGGATATTTCAGACAATGAACTTCTCAAGATAGTAGTAGCCGTGGAAAGTTTAAGTGATCATCCCCTGGCAAAAGCTGTAGTTCGTGATGGAAAGGAGCGTCTGGAAGGTGAGGAAATCCCGGATGCTTCCAATCTGGAAGCCGTGTTAGGGAAAGGTATTAAAGCAACATTAGGAAATGATAAGATCTATGTTGGGAACCTCGATCTGTACGAAGGGCTTGATGAGAGTACACCTTCCGACAAAATAACTACGAAAGTGCGTGGTCTTGAAGGTGGTGGAAATACAACGATGCTTATTCGGAAAAATAAAGAATATATAGGCATCATCGCCTTAATGGATACCCCACGGGAGGCAGCAAAAAAGACCCTTTCTGAATTAAAGGAAATAGGTATTAAACGAATGATCATGCTTACTGGTGATAACCAGAAGGTAGCAGACGCAGTAGCAGAAGAAATAGGATTGACTGATGCCTGGGGTAGTTTATTGCCAGAAGAAAAGGTAGAAGCAATTAAAAAACTGAAAGAGAAAGAATCTAAAGTAGCAATGGTAGGCGATGGTGTTAATGATGCGCCTGCCATGGCAAATAGCACCGTAGGAATCGCTATGGGCGCTGCGGGAAGTGATGTCGCCTTAGAAACCGCTGATATTGCTCTTATGGCCGATAAATTGGAAACCCTTCCCTTTGCAATAGGATTGAGTAGACAATCCAAATCTATTATCAAGCAGAACCTTTGGGTAAGTTTGGGAATTGTGGCTTTGCTTATCCCAGCAACAATTTTTGGTTTTGCAAATATTGGAGTAGCGGTAGTTATACACGAAGGTTCCACACTCCTTGTAGTATTTAATGCATTAAGACTTTTAGCTTATAAAAAATGAAAAAAAGCACCTTTATAGTCAGTCAAATGGACTGCCCTTCCGAGGAGCAGATGATCAGGATGAAATTGGAAACTTTTGAACAGATAAAATATCTCGACTTTGATATTCCAAACAGAAAATTGGAAGTATATCACGTGGACGACGTCAAGGCGATAAAAACGTCTATAGCCAGCTTAAAACTTGGGGATTCCTTAGAAGGAACCACAGAAGCCGAACCACCCGTAATGGAAGACCAATCCAAACAAAAAAGAATCCTATGGTGGGTCTTGGGCATCAACTTTGGCTTTTTCGTTATCGAAATGATCACCGGCTGGATATCTTCTTCGATGGGCCTTATTGCAGATTCGCTCGATATGCTGGCAGATTCGATCGTATATGCGCTAAGTTTATTTGCAGTAGGTGGTGCCGTTTCAAGAAAAAAGAAGGTCGCGAAATTTAGTGGGTACTTTCAAATGTTACTGGCGACTCTTGGATTTATAGAAGTCTTGCGCAGGTTTTTTATGAGTAGTGAAACTCCCTTATTTCAATGGATGATTATAATTTCTTTTTTAGCACTTGCCGGAAACTTAATCTCATTATGGCTAATCAACAAGGCTAAAAGTAACGAAGTCCACATGCAAGCTAGTGCCATTTTTACTTCAAATGATATTATCGTGAACGGCGGTGTAATTTTGGCGGGAGTTTTGGTTTATTTTTTAGGAAGTAAATGGCCAGATTTGATCATTGGAGGTATTGTCTTCACATTTGTGATGCGTGGGGCGATTAAAATATTGAAGCTTTCACGATGAGAGTAATATAAAAAAAGAACGATAAAAATGAATGTCTGGTTGTGGGTAGGCGTTTTAATACTTGCGGCGTGGGCTGCTCATTGGGGGGCTGATCAACTTCTAACCCCCTTAAAAATGCTTCGTAAACAGTGGGGTCTGACGGCTTCTGCCGGAGCCGCTTTTCTTGCAATTGTAACGGCAAGTCCCGAAGTGGCAATAAATATTACTAGCGCCGCCCGTGGTGTATCTGATATCGGGTTGGGAAATTTGCTGGGTTCCAATATAATTTCCATCCCACTCATGGTAACCATTGCCTATTTCGCTTCCAGAAAGAAATTTAAAAACAACAAGGAGCATCAAAAACATTTGGATGCCAACCTGCTGGCTCTAAACAAACGTTCCGTTGCGGTATTATCTATACCCTACCTGGTAATTATCGCTTTAGTGGCTATACTAACACTACCAAAAGCATGGCGGGGATTACAACCTATTGATGGGTGGGTAATGCTGGCGGCCTATGCTGCCTTTTTAACGCACGCCATTATAAAAGGCAGGGAAAAGGGCGAAAATGTTGAATGGGATAAAAAGAAGGTATGGTTATCAGTAGCCGGAGCTATGGCTATATCTTTGGGTGCTTTTTTTATTGTTAAGGCTACGGAAAATATTGTTTCGGTGTTGAACATTTCTGAAATTGTTGGAGGGCTGTTTATTACCGGAATAATGACGACTGCCCCAGAAATATTTAAAACTTGGAGTGTGGTAAAAGGAGGTGAAGTGACCGCGGGAACCACGAGCGTGATTGCAGATAATGCCGTTACCATGACGATAGCATTTTTTCCTTTGGCATTGGTAACAACCCCTATCGAAGATTTTCAATTGTTCTGGGTTAACCTGGCTTTTGTAGGGTTGATGCCACTTTTATATTCATTATTTGTACATCAAAGCAAGGAGCTTCACGGGTTCAGCAAATGCCAAATATTCGTTTTCGATGCGGCGTATATCGTGTATCTATTGACTATGGTCTTTTTTGTTTTAAAACTATTTTAAAAAATGAAGGAGGATTTATTTAAGGATTACCAGGAGAGACTCAATATGCTGGATGAAAAAATTAGAGTAGTAGCATTAAATTATGCGAGGGATTTCTATTTGAACAAAAATTGTTCAAAAGAAGAAGCTATTGAACGTGGAATAACTAAGACTGAAATAGCCAATAGAAGGTTATGATTTTTTAGGATCAAAAGAAATTATGAAATGAACCTTTGAATAATTTAAAACCAGTTTGGATGAGCTCGATCCTGAAATAAAAGAAAAAACACTAGAAATAGCAAAAAAACTGGTTGTTGAAAAAGGCTATTCTAGAGAAAATGCCATAAAACAGGGGATAATGAAAGCCGAAGAATGGTTTTATGAGTAATTTTAATTCGCTTATGACTAAATCTGGAATCCCTTCCTACCGAACAGCACAAACAAAAATGTTCTATATTCTTCGCCCAGTTTATTTCGCAGCACTCCAAAAGCTTTAGTTAAATGCGCTTCTACGGTTTTTATTGAAACTTTTAAATACTCTGAAATTTCAAGATTGGTTAATCCCTCTTTTCTGCTAAGCAACAAAACTTCTCGACATTTTGGGGGCAAGTTTTCGATTTCTTTGGTAATTCTGGTCATGATTTTCTCCCAAGAGGTTTCGCTGTGGTATTGTACTGCCTTGTCCAAGGCTTCGAAATATTTCTGTTCTAAGGCCATGGTCGAACGGTTTTTCTTGTATTGGTTGATGAATTCGTTGTAAACGGATTTAAATAAAAAATTCTTCAGGGAGGAAGTAGCTATTTGCAATTTTCTACGTCTTTCCCATGTCCGTAAAAAGACATTCTGAATAATATCCTGAGCTAAGGCCTGGTCGTTAGTTAGTGTCAATGCATAACCGAACAGCCTTGCATTGTATAAATCGACAAGCTGAATGAATGCCTCTTCCTCTCCTTTTTTCAACCGTTCTATCAATTCGCTCATTTCATTTTCCTCCATAGTTTTATCATTAATTATTTCATAAATATATAATTAATTGTTAAAAAAGTAAATAAAAAGTTAGGGTGTTGGGAATTAGCTTTGTCTTAACTATAAAGATCCAGCCAATATATGATCGTCTCGAAACCTGAAAACCGAATTGTAAAATACCTTTTGAAAGAAGCAACTGTAGAAGATTTGAATGAATTATCCGATTGGATTTTGGTTAAAGGTAACGAACAGGTTTTTACAGAATTTGTCCGCACGCATTACGAAATAAATACTGCTATGGTGAAACCGGATGTTAAACAAATTAAGGAAATTCTTAAAAAAAGAATGAAAAGAGATAAATACGTGTTTCCCTACCGAAAAGTTCGATCGTTAATGAAATATGCAGCCGTCGGTCTTGTGTTTTTGGTTCTCGGCTATTTTTTCCAGCAGAATCAAGGCAATAACCCAGGTAAAATTGAACCCAAGGAAGAAGCCATCACCATCACTCTGGATAATGGAACTGTTAAAACCTTAGATCCCTTAATGTTTGGAGAAGTAAAGGATGCCCATGGCAATGTAATCGGTACTCAATATATGTCCAAATTGACATATGCGAAATCCGTAGACCCTATTACTAAAGATCCTGAGGTAAATAAAATTGTTTACAATACTTTAAAAGTACCTTACGGCCGACGCTTCGATGTAACCCTGTCCGATGGGACACAAGTTTTTTTGAACTCTGGTACCTCTTTGCGGTATCCGGTGCAGTTTTTAGAGGGATTTGACCGAACCGTTTTTTTGACTGGAGAAGCTTATTTCAATGTAACGAAAGACAAGAAGCATCCTTTTATGGTTTATGCGGATGAACTAAATATTAAAGTGTTGGGAACCAGTTTCAACGTATCTCATTATCCCGAAGACTCAAATATAAATACTGTTCTGGTCGAGGGATCGGTTGAAATCAATACTAGAGTTAAAGATAGAAAACATGAGGAAGGAATCGTTCTAGAGCCTGGCTTTAAGGCCGAGTGGCAGAAAGCAGGAAATGACATTACCATCCAAAGTGTAGATACCGAAATCTATACCGCCTGGATACAGGGCAAACTTATTTTTCGCAACACAAGTTTCCTAAAAATTAGACATGCTTTGGAACGAAAATACAACGTATCCATACAGAACTTAAACAAAGATCTTGATAAGCAACTGTTCGATGCCACTTTCGATATTGAAACTATTGAAGATGTCTTGGAAGCGTTTAATAAAAGCTATGCATTCAAGTACGAAATAGAAAATAATAAAGTATTTATCCGGTAACCCAAAACTAGTCTCTATATACAAAATTATTAAACCAATAATTACTTCCTATAGTTTGAATATTATTACCAATTTAAAGAATGTTAAATTATGAAAAACTCTTATTTTATCGATTGTATTATACCATATCAACTAAAGGTTGACCTGAAAATGAAACTTACAGTGTTTCTAACTATAGTTACCCTCTTTCAAATTCATGCGAATACCTACTCCCAGAATAAGAAAATCACCTTGTATATGCCAAATGTGACTGTGGCTGAAGTTATCCTAGAAATAGAGTCCCATTCCGATTTCAAATTTTTATTAAATAGAAAGGAGGTGGCCTTAGATAAAGAGGTTTCCATAAAGATGGAAAAACAAAAAATTGAAACAGTGCTTACGGAACTGTTTTCAGATACAAATGTGGAATGGCAAGTGGTAAATAAGCAGATAATTTTAAAAAAACGAAAGGCCGAAGGGAATTTTTCCCAGGATTCGACAAGTAACACTGTGAATAAACTTAACGCCCAATTTATGGTGTCGGGTAAGGTGACAAATCAAGATGGTTTGCCTCTGCCTGGCGTTAATGTTATAATTAAAGGAAGTTCTGCAGGAACTCAAACAGATTTTGATGGAAATTATTCTATTGAAGCTTTTCAAGAAGACATATTAATATTTTCATTCGTCGGATTGCAAACTACTGAATATCCGGTGGGTGATCGAAGAACTATAAATGTCGTGATGAGCCCGGATTCAGCAACTCTGGAAGAAGTTGTTGTTACGGCACTTGGAGTAAAAAGTACTCCCCGATCAGTCAGCTATGCTGTGGAGAATGTGACCGCAGAGGACATTGAAAATACTGGAGAAACCAATCTTGTTAATTCGCTAGCATCGAAAGCAGCAGGTGTTAGTGTTGTAAGTTCTTCGGGTTCTGTTGGAGCTTCTTCTAATATAAGAATTAGAGGTAATACTTCTATCAATCGATCAAATAGCCCATTGTTTATTGTGGATGGTGTGCCAATTGATAATTCATCAGTAGGGAATGGGACAGGAGGTGCAGACAATTCCAATAGAGCAATAGATATAAATCAAAACGATATTGCTTCCATTGATGTGTTAAAAGGAACAGCTGCTCAAACCCTCTATGGACTTAGAGCCGCAAATGGTGTTATTATCATTACCACAAAAAAAGGTCAAACTGGTGCGCCCACCGTGGCGGTTTCATCGACGATTCAATTTAGTGAAGTAAGTCAACTGCCTAACCTACAAAAAGAATTTGCACAAGGACGACCTATTGATGGAGTTACTACATATAGGGGGCCCGAGACTGGTGACGGGTTTAGTTGGGGGCCAAGAATTTCTAGTCTAGAATATGACGGGGATACCTCTTACCCATATAGTAGATTTGGACGCCTGGTTCCTGAAGGAGAAGGTAATGGAATGCCTGCTAATGCATACGATCACTACGATTTTTTTGTTACAGGTGTCCTTAATGAGGAAAATGTTTCTGTTCGAGGAGGTTCAGACAGAATTAAATACTATGTGTCTGGAGGACTACTAAATCAAACAGGAATTGTTCCAGTGGAAGAATTTAATAGAAAGTCATTTAGAGCTGATGTTAGTGCAAAACTAAGAGATGATTTTGAACTTTCTGCAAGTGGAAATTATGTTACATCAGGAGGAAGTAGAGTACAGAGGGGATCAAATGTATCAGGTGTAATGCTTGGTTTACTAAGAACTACACCCTCCTTTGATAACGGTAATGGTTTAACTGGTAGAGATGCAGCAAATACAACAAGTACATATCTATTACCAGATGGCGGCCAGAGAAGTTATCGCGCCGGAATTTATGATAATCCATACTGGACTGTTGCAAAAAACCCTTCTACAGATGATGTAAAACGTTTTATTGGACGTTTATCATTTGAATACAGACCGCTGGACTGGGCTACCCTTCGAGGAACATTAGGTTATGATCAATATTCAGATGTTAGAAAAGCAGGAGTGGATATTAACTCTGCCGGTAACCCACAAGGTCAGGTTTCAGATCTAACACTTTTTAGTGAGGATATAAATTCACAGCTATTACTACTCATTGAAAAAGACATATCAGATGATATAACTTTTAATGGTGTGTTCGGTTATGACGGATTCAAGACAGAATCATTAACACGTCAAGCAATTGGAAATAATTTGACTATACCAGGTTTCTTTCATGTTTCCAACACGGCCAGTCAGTCAGTTTTTGAAGATGTTGGAAGAAAACAACTGGATGCTTTATTAACAGATATTAAACTGGGATATAATAATATGTTATTTATAAATGGAGCTTTTCGGAATGACTGGTCCTCAACTTTACCTGATAACAACAATGATTTCATATCCTATAGTGTCGGAGGTTCCTTTGTGTTCTCTGAATTACTGAAACCAGTTTTTTTAAATTACGCGAAATTAAGAGGGTCGTATGGTAAAACCGGTAATGATGCTCCAGCGTTCGGTACGCTAACTTATTACAATGCAGCAAATGCTGGACCAGGCGGTTTTGTAAGTGGTAACCAATTCCCAATATTCTCAACTGTAGCTTTTGAAAGAGCTGAGCAATTAGGAAATGCTGAAATAAGACCCGAATCTACCAAAGAATATGAATTAGGCGCCGAGTTTAGATTTTGGGATTCGAGGTTCAGGTTGGATCTTACTTATTATAATAAAGAGACTACAGATCAAATTATATCGGTAGATCAACCAGCAGTAACAGGTTTTACATCACGAGTAATTAATGCTGGGGTCATCTCCAATGAAGGATGGGAAGTTTTAGCTTTTATTAATCCTATAAGAACCGACAATTTCAATTGGAATATTGATATAAATTGGACTACTTATGAAAATACCACATTAAAACTTGCAGAAAATGTTGAATCAGTAACGTTGCAGGATATAAGCGCTTCATCCAGAGTTATAGTTGGGGAATCGTATGGTGTAATTTTTGGTTCGAGATTCGCAAGAAATGAAAATGGGGAATTATTAATAGATGATAGTGGATACCCTCTGGTAGATACAGAAGAAGGTGTAATTGGGGATCCCATCCCAGATTGGAACGCGGGAATAAGAAACACATTGTCTTATAAAAATTTCTCATTATCAGCTTTATTAGATGTAAGGCAAGGGGGAGATGTTTGGTGTGGTACCTGTGCAGTTATTGATTATTTTGGCACCTCACAGGTTACAGCTGAGCAAAGGACAATTACAGATTATGTTTTTGAAGGGGTTAACGTAAATACGGGGCAACCTAATACGACAGAAGTTGCGTTAGCCAATCCTGAAAATGGAATTAATTCTTATCGTTGGACACGTTACGGGTTTGGGGGTGTAAATGAAGATTATGTATTCGATACATCCTGGGTAAGGTTAAGGGAAGCAAGCCTCACTTATCAGCTTCCAAGTTCCCTTCTTGACGCCACATTTTTGAACTCTGGTTCAATAACTGCCTCTGGAAGAAATTTATTTTTGATTACTGATTATCCCGGAGTCGATCCAGAAACTAACCTCACGGGAGCCAGTAATGCGATAGGGTTAGATTACTTCAACCAGCCGAATACAAAAAGTTATGCATTAACGTTCAAACTTAATTTTTAATTAAAAAATACTATGAAATATTACAAATTAACAACAGTATTTTTCACAGTTTTATTTAGCATCTCGCTATTGGTTTCCTGTGAATATGATAACCTGAACCAAGATCCAACTAGGCCTGGGGGAGAAAGCGTGCCATTAGTTGCAATCGTTCCTGCAATGCAAACCCAAACTCACCGAAATATTGTTTCTGAACTTGGGAGATATGCAGGTATAATAATGCAGCAATGGCAGGGTTTTGACGCTCAGCAACTTGAGTACACCTCTTATGTAATTGGGGAAAGTGAACCGGATGCTGTGTGGAATCTCGGTTTTTACACAGGATCCATGCGCGATGCCGCAGATATTATTGAACGTGCTACAATGACAAATGCTTTAAACACAAGAGGAATTGCAAAAATATATATGGCGATTAATCTGGGGTTAGTTACCAATGCTTGGGGGGATGTCCCTTATTCTGAGGCATTTTTAGGACAAGAAAATCTATCTCCAAAATACGATGATCAGGAAGAAATTTATGCTTCAATCCAAATGCTTCTTTCCGAAGCAATAGATGATCTTAATGCGGACGATATTTCTGGTATTCAAGGTGATTTATTAAATGGGAGTAACGAACAGTGGATAAGTGCAGCTCATTCTTTAAAAGCTAGGTTTTATCTTGAACAAACCAGCGTAAATCCCAATGCTGCACAATTAGCCCTTGACGAGTTAGATATGGCCGTTTCCAGCAATACAGAACAACTGAACTTTCAATTTGAAAATACTCAAAACGGTGGAAATCCACTGGCTTTGTTTGGCTTCCAAAGAATTAATACTATAATAATTGATGATTTCTTTGTCAATTTAATGATGGGAGATCCAAGAATGGACTTATATATGACTGAGACAGATGGGGGGAATTTCCTTTATTTCCAAGCTAATAATCCAGATTTATTTTGGGCTCAATTGAATAGTCCAAGTCCAGTGATTAGTTACTCAGAAACGAAGTTTATTGAAGCGGAAGCTTTAGCAAGAACTGGGGAGGATGGAACAGAAGCCTTAGAAGAAGCGGTAAGAGCTAATATGACGTATTTAGGAATTACTTCATCTGAAATTGACGAGTATTTAAATAATTTGCCATCTATAAGTATTCAAACCATCATTCTTGAAAAATATAAGGCTATGTATGGACAAGCCCCGATGCAGGTATGGAATGATTATAGAAGGACAGGTTTTCCCGATCTAATTCCTAATCCAAATGGAGTAAATCCATTAAATCCATCCGGTATAGTTCCTAGAAGATTATTGTATACGATATCCCAAAGATTATCAAACCCAAATGAGTATCAAGCAGCTATAGATTCCCAGGGAGGACATCTTCTTGATGATGACATATGGGTTTTTCCTATAAATTAAATACAATTCGAAAATTTAATAATTAAAAATCTTAAAAATCCAACTTATGAAAATTTTAAAATTATCAGCAATTCTAATTCTTATGCTTTTAGCAACTGGACAAATCTATAGCCAAAATATGGATGCAGAAAAGGAGGCTGTAAAAAGCGTCATGAAAAATTACAAGAATGCTATGCAAAATCTAACAACCAAAGGTACATTTGAATTATTTGCCAAGGACTCTCATATTTTTGAATCTGGCGGCGTTGAAGGTTCGTATGCAAACTATATAGAGCATCATATAGGTCCGGAATTAGGTCATTTCAATAAATTTGAATATTCCGATTATAAAATTGACGTGCAGGTAGACGCACCGTATGCATTTACCACCGAAACTTATATTTATACCATTGTCACCAAACCAGACGAAAAAAGCGAGTCAAAAACTATAAAGAAAAAAGGTGTAGCGACTTCTGTTCTTAAAAAGAAAGACGGTAATTGGCAAATAATTAAAATGCATTCATCTTCAAGAACCCCAAAAAAATAATTTTAAAAAATAAGAAATATTTACAAAGCGATAGTGGTTGAATACAATGATTATCGCTTTATTACCAAATAATTATGGTAAAAAGAAAAACAGCCCTGAAGATAAGACAGGCACATAGATACCTGGGTATTTTTATAGGTATACAATTTATAATGTGGACTGTAAGTGGTTTATACTTCAGCTGGACCGATATAGATGAAATACACGGAGATCAATTTCTTAAAACAGAAATGAAACATCCCAATTTCTTAGGGCTTGGAAGTCCCTCAGAATTTAATCCTGAAATTGAAATTAATTCTTTAGAGTTAAAAGAAGTTGCTGGGGAACCTTATTACTGGATTAACGAGGAAATTCTTCAGAATGCAAGGACAGGAGAAATTAAAGAATCCCTTTCCGAAACAGAAGCAGTTGAAGTTGCCAATCAACATATGATTGATGAATTGGAAGTGACCGGGGTAGAAAGAATAACTTCTACTGGAAAACATCATGAATATCGTGGCAGACCTCTTCCAGCTTACGTTATTTCGTATAACATTTCAGAAAACATTCGAGCGTATGTCTCTGAAGCTGATGGAGCTTTTAGAACTCTAAGGCACCGAGATTGGCGCTGGTTCGATTTTTTATGGATGACTCATACAATGGATTACGAAGGTAGAGATGATTTTAATAATATAATTTTAAGGGCATTTTCTTTACTCGGTCTTATTACGGTTTTAAGTGGATTCTTGCTATGGTATACCTCATCTCCAACAGTTAGGAAATTTACTAATAAAAAGAAGAAAAAAAACAAAAAGAAGAAGACAGTAGCTTCTCATTAGGTTTTAATTCTAAGATGAATAATTAGCCAAAAATGGGCTGCTTCAATTGAGGCAGCCTATTTTTATAAAATCAAGAACTCAGAATAACAAGACGGTATATAAAAATTAAAAATATAACCAGGTTTTCATGTACTTACACAAAATGTTTGTTCACTATAATATTAATGACAATCTATCGTTTCATATGGCTCAGCATAACTTTGGGATCATTATAGTAAATAGAATCCTTTAGATTTTGAATGTTTTTCAATTTCTAGTTTCTAAATAAGCTTTCGCAGATTCGGTTTGTTATCTTCTAGCTGCTATTTTGATTTATAATTTCATTCCTGGCTGTTCAACTTCCGATAAAATACCCTTTAAGGTTTCAGTAGTATTTTTTGCAATTTGGATTAGTTCCTTAGACGGTGACCAGGTAATACCGGTATCTTCAATGGAAACTTCTATATTTCCCTGTTCAACTTCTTTTACAGTTACAGAACAAGGCAGAAAAATACCGGTTTGTGGATCTTTTGAAATTGCCTTGGAAGCTGTCTCCGGGTTACAAACGGATAGTATAACCTGTGAGGGCATATCTTTTAAGTGGCTTTTTAAATAATCTTTTAGGTTTAATTCAAAAAGAATATCAAATTCCCTTCTTTTTAAGGCTCCCTTTATGTTATCTAAAACTTCAGAAAATGGTTGGGAACCATACCGCTGACTTATACAATATGCGGTGTGTTGACTTTCAGTATAATTCTGGTTCCTCATCTTTTTTGTGACTTGGTTCTTTCTCTCCATTTTTTAAAATTGAAAAATTATAGTTTGTCTATTGTTTGCTTTAACTTATCTCCAATCTCTGTGGCAATCTGTTCTAAAATTTTCATTTTCTACTGCTGCAGGGAAGCCATAGGATTTACTGCAGCAATTTCAATTTTACCATTTTCTAATTCCTGGAGATTAACTTTACAAGAAAGCATAGTGCCTATTTTATCTTCTGGTTTGAGGCCTTTGTGCGTAGGGAGCATTACAGGCACCCAGGATTTGATATTTTTGAAAATCAACATCCAGTTTTTTATTTAATGTGTCTGTTACCTTTATCTCCGTTAAAACTCCAAAACCTTCCTTTTCCAGTTGATCGGTAACTTTTTTTATTAGTTCTTCAAATTTTTCAGATACCGTTTTAACAAAATGATATTTCACGATCTATGTTTATAATTAATTGATCTCCTGTAAATATAAAGCTAAATAAATAGACCCTAAGTAACGAAGGTTACATGGAGTAGCAACCAAATCCTATATAATTTGAAAACTTCTATGCTAGCAAAGCAATACATAGCAATATTTCTGGTGATGGTTTTTTCAGGAAAACTTATCACGGTAGACTCTGATATATTCAGTTTTATACTCAAAACCTATCAGGTAGCAGGTAGTTCTGCTAAATCCTTTCTGCAAAAGAAAAGTAATAGTTTGAAGCAGACGAGCAACCGTATCACCAGCCAGGTTTGCTTTCTTTTAAATACTTAAAATATTGGTTCTGTACTTCTGAAAACGTGATCGTTTTGTCCAGGCGTTTGCTTCGGCTGAAATTTAATTTAGTATAGTTTACTTTTTCCACGGTACGCTCACCGGTAGTTCTTTCTTCAGCCACCAGTTGTTTTGAAAAGTAAATTATATTCTGTGTAGCTCATAGCCCTGGTTACAGATTGTTTAATCTATTCTTCCATTTTAATGAAATTTAAATGACTTTTTTAAACAAAGTGGTTTTGGTATTGTTAACTGTTAATTCGGCAACTTCCAAAGATTTTTTGAATGCTTCTTGATTGCTGTCCAGGACTTCTTTTTTCAAAAATTCCCGATAAAAAACTATTCCCTCTAAAAGATTGTTACAATATGTTTCCCAGTTTTTAATCATTCGTTTATCAGGATTTTGTTTACGGGCAATGTGCTGTTCAAGAAAATCGATATATAGTTCCAATTCCTTAACAAACATGTGAGGCCTGCCTGTTGGATGCATAAGGTTGGATCTACCGTAAATATGATCAGTCATTTCACGCAAAGAGGAAACTTTTGAGAAATTTACAATATTAGGGCCGGGACAAATAGTAACTGCCTTTTGTTTTTTTAGGAATGGTACTTCATAATTCAATGGAGCCGCGTTACTAAGTCCTACACAGAGGCATTCCTTACTAAGCAAATCTTCTTTTTGCTGCAGGTACTCTGTTTCAGATAGATCACTTTCTTCCAGTTGCTTTAGCTTCAATTTTTGGTATTTTCGGGAAGCTGTACAGATTGGTTTTTTGGTGAATTCAGTATTGGAAACTAAATATTTCTCGGTACACGGACTGCCGGGAGCTCCTTTTTCAATGCGGTGTAGTCTTTCGGTTTCTGCACTGGTGCCTTTCAAATAATTGAAAGCTACTCCCAGAGGGGATGACTGGCTTCTTATCACATCTTTTTCTTTAGAGTTTAGCAGTAATTGCAGCGTGTTCTTATCTACCGTAGTTGCTTCTGGGCAGAGTAAAAACGGCGTTCCCCAGCCCGTGCTGTCAACTTTGAAATAATTATGCAGCAAATTATCTTCGGCAGCGGTGCCAATCCCACCTTGCACGGTAATTTTTATGGGATGAGGCCTGGAAAAGCCTTGTTTTCCTTTTGCTATAATGGCCGGATTGTATAAACTGAAAAGGCTTTCCTGAAGTTCTTCCTTTTTTTCTTTGAATTCATTTAAAATCGGCCCCATCAGTAATCCCTGGGTGGCGAACACATGGCCGCCACAGTTCAGTCCAGATTCAATCCTGAATTCACTTACCCAAATCCCTTTTTTTGCCAAATATTTGCCCTGGATTAGGGCAGAGCGGTAGTCGCTTACTTTTATCACTATTTTTTTATGAAAATGTCCCCATTCTATAGCATCAAACTCCCTAAAATTTTCCATATAATTAAACAATCTCGGGTTCATTCCGGCAGAGAAAATAATGGATGAATTCTTTAAATCACTCGTGGCATAAGCTTTTAAAGCGGTTAATGCATCTGAAGCATTCGGTATAGGGAGATCATCTTTGCTAAGATTGTCTTTGTCTACCTTTGTCATTATATTGACTTCAATAGCCCCGGGCTTCATTTTTTCTTTGAGAATATTTTTAAGATTCTCCTTTTCTGAAGGATTTTCTGTAAGCAAAAATTTTTCAAATGTTTTTTTGAGTTCCCCTGTATCCGGAAGCATTTCAAAATACTTCATGAGATCTGAACCCAGCGTAAAAGTAGAAGTCTTAATTTTTTCAAATTCAGTGTTTACCAGTTTTTGCAATAGGTTCAGGTAACCGGTGATTCGTTTTACCCGATAATCTTCTTCTTTGATGCCTATAGGAGTATAAGCTTCACCATTTTTCCTGGAGTAATGTTTCCGCATTGCCTCCAATAAATTGTCTTCTATGATAGAAATTGCGGAATTTATACCATAACAGGCTACTTTTATGGGCGAATCTATTGAATATGCCAGGCCCATTACGGGAATGTGAAAATTATGAGGCGTTGAAATGTGCATTAGGAATTACTTTTAATTGGTAAAGATGTTCAACCTTACCTCTCTATTTTATGACATTGATCATATATTGCTTAATTAGTGGAATTCCCTAAATCCTATTCAGATGGTATTTTCTGCAAATTCAGGGAAAGCATTGGTTTTTTCAAAAACTTCCTTATTATTAGCGACAATTCCATAAATCATAGTCCCGGTTTTATAATACCTGCAAAAGTTGGCAAAAGCTTGTAAATAACCTGGAACAGTATTTAAAAAAAAATACCTGCAAGGTCTTTTTTGACCTTGCAGGACTAATACTTTAAAAATCCTTGCGTTTAGCCATTCGGTATATAATGGGTGTGGGGAGGAGCACCCGCAATCCCAGCACTAGAACTTAAAACTATGAACCTAAAACTGGCTCCGAAGAACTTTTGAAAAACCGTTCCAGTGTAGCAAAGCAATCCAGAAATATCCTGTCTCAATAAAACAGGTACCTGGGAAAGATCTACGGATTTAACATCGCAGCCAGGGATAATTTATCCAGTGGGTAATCTTCAAAATAAATTAAGGACATCAGAAAAAGTCCATCATAGATTACTGCAATAAACAACTATAACAAAATAACATAGCCAAAATCATTGATTTTATTCTTGTTGGCCAGGACGTTCACAAATATCAGTGCCGTGAAAATTAACGAGGAATCCCGGAAAATAGATCAGCAGGCTATGGAATCTAATTAGGTGAAGTATAAACTATATGAGCTAAGGTTCTTATGGTTTATTCTATTTTACCCCGAATCTCTGTAATAATTTTCTATTTTTGTAACCTGTGCAAATAAAAAATCAAATAAAAGCCTTATTCCTTCTAGGTATATTTATGCTGATGTGGTTTCATCAGGTAATACCTCATGCACATCATGAACATGAGCAGGAGAAGAACGAGGTTGCACACCAGCATTCCGGTGAAGATCATCACCATGAAAAGAAGCAGGATGATAAGCGAGACGGGTTTCTGTCTTATCTGCTGGCCATTCATTCTCATACAAGTACTTCCAACGAAATTCCGGTTATTAAGGAATATTCTGAGGATGTCAGGGTTCAAAAGTCTGAGAATAAAAAGAAAGCTTCAAATAAATACTATTCAGAGAGTTGGGTTTTAACTGATCAGGATTCAGAAAATTTTGAAATTTATCAGCCTCCCAATGAATATTTTAATCCCTATTTATCTTTACTCTCACTTCGGGGACCTCCCGACTTAGTTTGATCAACCAGTCAGGCCACTACTTAAAATAGCTGGCCGACCTTTTCATATAGATTAAACTAAAATCAAAATTTATGTACAGAAATATAGTTTCCGCTGTATGCGGAATACTAATCTCTATAGCCTCATTTGCCCAGGATACCGGTATGAACGGTATTTTGCAGCAGATAAGCCAGAATAACAGGCAACTTAGGGCATACCAGTCGTATATGGCAAGTCAGAATCTTGGTAATAAAACTGAGAACAACCTACAGGATCCTGAGGTTTCAGCCTTTTATCTTCCATTCGGCGAACATCAAACCGGTGATTATACTGAATATCAGGTTTCTCAGCAATTTGAGTTTCCTACCGTTTATGGTGCCCGAAGTAAGCGAATTGAAAAGCAAAAGGAATTATTGGAATTGGAATATGAAACGCTGCGTCAGGAAATATTACTGAATGCCAAAAAACAGCTTTTGGAATTGCAGACTCTGCAGAAACGAAAAGAGCTGGAGGAAAAAAGAGTGGAGCAGGCCAAACAGGTGTATGATCAAATTCAGCGTTTATTCGATGCAGAACAAATCGGTATCCTGGAATTGAATAAAGCCAAAGTAGCATGGTTACAGGAGCAGTTTGAACTGGATCAGGTCAACATCATGATCAGGAACACATTGCTGGAACTTCAGAAATTGAATGGGGGAAACACGGTTCAAGTAGATGAAATCTTGTTCATGGAAGATGCTGAGGTTGCCGAAATGGAGGTGCTTTGGAACGAAAAACTTTCCGCAGATGCCGAAATTCAGCAGTTAAAAGCTCGTGAGAACCTTGCCCAGCAGCAGGTAAAACTGGAAAAGAATAAGATTCTTCCAGATCTAAGCATTGGGTATAATCACCAGGGAGTGAATTCCAGCAATTATTCAGGATTCCTGGGCGGACTATCCATCCCGCTCTGGAACAGCAAGAATAAGGTAAAAGCTGCTGAAGCCAATCTGGAATATACCCAGGCCAATACCGGTGCTGAAACTGCTGAACTATATACCAGGTTTCAGGAGAATTATCAGCAATATCAATTATTGAAGAGAAAATACCAGGAATACCAGGAGACTTTTCAGGACCTGAATTCCGAAGAACTTTTATTTAAAGCCTACGAACTTGGGGAATTCTCATTTCTGGATTATTACCGGGAAGTGGAGTTCTACCGGCAGGCTTATAATAATATGCTGGAGATGGAAAAAGAACTCCTTCAGCTTAGAGCAACACTTTTAAAACACCAATTATAATTTAAAAGAAATAATATGAATTTCAAGAATTTATTTTTCGCAGCAATACTAGTATTTGGTTTTTCAGCTTGTAGAGATACAGCAAAAGAAGACCACGGCCATGAACATGAAGAAGGAGCTAAGGCCCATGCAAAGGAGGAAGAGGAGCATGGCCATCCCCACAATGAAGATGGCAGTCATATGGAGGAAGACCATATGGAACAGGAAGAATTCAAAGTTGGTGAAGATTCACTCGATATGCATGAGGATTCTGATCACCATACGCATGATGACGGAACGGAGCATGAGGATCATTAAAAATCAATATTAGACATGAAATATATTTATATAGTATGTATCTCGCTTTTCCTTTTTTCCTGCGGAAATAACGAGGAGGAAGGCCATGCGCATGATGCAGAAGGAAATCACGTAGCCTCAGAAGTACCTGCGATCAGCAAAACCATCTGGACAGACCAGACGGAGCTTTTCGTTGAATTTCCGGCTTTAGTGGAAGGGAAAACCAGCAAATTTGCTGCCCATTTTACTGTTCTGGATAAACACCAGCCGGTTCGAAAGGGTTCGGTTACGGTAAGTCTTATTCAGGGAGATAGTGGAATTCGACATAAGGTGGACTCACCATCTTCACCTGGGATTTTTTCTCTAGCCTTGCAACCAAAAGAACCGGGAAACTATGACCTCGTTTTTGATCTGAAAACTCCTGAATATTCAGATAGGATCGTGATAGAGGACGTTCAGGTGTATGCCTCGGCTGAAGAAGCTTCAGAAAATATAGCGGAAGCAGAAGATTCCGGCATTAGCTTTTTAAAGGAGCAGGCCTGGAAGATCGATTTTCAAACAGAACCTGTTACAGATGGTGAAGTTTATGACATTGTGCATACATCAGGTATATGGCAGGCCGCTCCGGGAACTTATAAGTCCCTTGTCGCAGGAGCCAATGGAATGGTAAATTTTGCTTTAGATAACCTAACGGAAGGAACCGAGGTGAAAAAAGGTCAGCTGTTGATGACTTTGAGCAGCGAAGGACTTTCTTCCAATAATATCCAGGCAGAAATCGCTCAGGCCAAAGCAAGGTTCAATCAGGCGAAAGCTGAATATGATCGGAAAAAGGAACTTTATGAGGATAAGATTGTGCCCAAAGCGGAATTTGAAAGGGTGGAAAGCGATTTTCGGGTAGCCGAATCAAATTACCGTGCGCTTGCTTCCAATTACGGAGTAGGCGGGAAGCAAATCCGTGCACCTTTTGCCGGATTCATTAAATCCATCAGCACCTCGAACGGGGATTATGTAGAACAGGGAGCTAACCTTGTTAGCATTGGAACCGACAAGTCACGTTTGCTTAAAACGCAATTAAGTGCTTCTTATAATCCGAGTAAAGAGGCAATCGCTAGTGTTTGGTTTAGAAATGATAAAGGAACCTGGAGTGAAGTGGAAGAAGGATCTATTGTTTCCGTAGGTAAGGAAGTAGAGGATCGCAAACCAATGATCCCGGTATATATCAAAGTGAACGATGTAGTTGAAATGCCCGAAGGCAGTTTTACTGAAGTACAGATCGCTCTTGGAGAGGCTGAAACCGGAATTGTGGTGCCTGAAGTTGCCCTGCTTGAAGATTACGGGAATTATTCTGTGATCGTACAAACTGGTGGGGAAAGTTTCGAGAGAAGACCGGTGAAGATCGGGAAACGAAACGGAAAGAATGCGCAGGTCCTTAGCGGACTTGATGCCGGAGAGGTTGTTGTAACAACAGGAAATTACCAGGTTAAGATGGCTTCAATGTCCGGACAAACACCCGCACACGGTCATGATCATTAATAAAGAAATAGAAATTAGATGTTAAATAAAATATTATCGATTTCGCTTCAAAACCGGCTTCTGGTTCTTCTGGCGGCTGTGGTACTGAGCGTCACCGGGTTTTACCTCGCACGTACTATGAACGTGGATGTATTCCCAGACCTTACCGCACCTACCGTAACCATACTAACGGAAGCACACGGAATGGAAAGTGAAGAGGTAGAGAAACTAGTGACCTATCAGCTCGAAACAGCGATGAACGGCTCGCCGAATGTAAGAAGGATCCGTTCTTCCTCAGCCGCCGGGATCTCCATCGTTTGGGTTGAATTTGACTGGGGCACCGATATTTACAAGGCAAGACAGATTGTAAGTGAACGTATTCCAATGGTTCGTGAAAATCTTCCAACCGGAATAGGAGCACCTACCATGGCACCCATCTCATCGATTATGGGGGAAGTAATGCTGTTGGGGGTAACCTCGGATAGTCTAAGCCCTATGGAATTAAGAACCCTTTCTGACTGGCAGATCCGTCCACGGATCAAAGCCATCGGAGGGATTGCCAATGTGGTGGTGATTGGAGGAGATTATAAACAATACCAGGTTTTTGCCGATCCCGGAAAAATGAAATATTACGATGTAAGTCTCAAAGAATTAACCGAGAAGGTTAAAGAGGCAAATACGAATGCTCCCGGTGGTTTTCTGAATCAATACGGAAATCAGTATATCATCAAAGGAAGTGGTAGGGCTTATGCGATAGATGATCTGGAAGAAGCTGTGGTAAAACAGGTCAACGGCCAGAGTATTAAAATAAAGGATATTGCGGAAGTACAGATAGGCGCTGCCGATAAGATCGGAGATGGCTCCCTGAATGCAGAGCCGGCAGTTATTTTGACAATTTCCAAGCAGCCCGATGTCAATACGCTGGAACTCACGGAAAGACTGGATGAGGCCATTGCCGAACTGGAAACAAGTCTCCCTGAAAGCGTGGAGATCAAAAGTCAGATCTTCCGACAGGCAGACTTTATTGATGCTTCCATCAGTAACCTGAATATGACCCTGCTGGAAGGTGCCTTTTTCGTGGTCATCGTGTTATTCATATTCCTGATGAACTGGCGTACTACCCTAATTTCGCTATTGGCGATCCCAATTTCGTTACTGGTATCGATTATCGTATTAAAAATGCTGGGCTATACCATCAATACCATGAGTTTGGGTGGAATGGCAATTGCAATTGGAGCACTGGTAGATGATGCTATTATTGATGTGGAGAATGTTTATAAACGCCTGCGCGAGAATATTCGAAAACCTAAAGCTGAAAGGCAGTCGGTGATCACCGTGGTAAGGGATGCATCGGTGGAAATTAGAAGTTCCATCATCATAGCAACCCTTATCATTATCGTCTCTTTTGTGCCGCTGTTTTTCCTTGGCGGAATGGAAGGCCGATTGCTGAAACCTCTGGGAATTGCTTTTATCACTTCAGTATTGACGTCGCTGATTGTAGCGGTAACCGTTACTCCCGTGCTGTGTAGCTATCTTCTGAAAAAGGAGAAAATGCTGAAAAAGCAGTCCGAAGGAACAAAAGTGGAAAGATGGTTACAGAAGGCCTACGCCGATATTCTAAATCGTGCCTTAAAGATCCCTAAAACCGTGATCGCGGTAACAGTGGTTGCTTTTTTACTGAGTATTGCGTTATTTACGCAATTAGGAAGAAGTTTTCTTCCTGAATTCAACGAGGGATCACTAGTGATAAGTGTGGTGGGGCCTCCATCCATGTCGCTAGAAGAAAGTAATAAGACTGGAAACCAGGTAGAGCAATTATTGCTTGAAATGCCTGAAGTGGATGTGGTTACCAGAAGGACTGGTAGGGCTGAACTGGACGAGCATGCCCAGGGAGTAAATGCCGCCGAGATCGATGTACCATTCACCCTGGAAGATAAATCGAAGGAGGAGTTTTTTGAAGAGGTACGGAAGAAATTAAGTATCGTTCCGGGGGTTAATATTACGCTGGGGCAGCCCATTGCTCACCGTATCGATCATATGCTTTCAGGTACGAGAGCCAATATCGCAATTAAGATCTTTGGACCCGATCTTCAACAGCTATATGAAATAGGTAAAAACGTGGAGGAGAATATTACTCCTATCGATGGGCTTGCCGATGTAGCTGTTGATCAGCAGATCGAAGTACCACAGATCAAGATAAGCCCAAAACGACAGATCCTTTCAGCTTATGGAATGACCGTAGGACAGTTAATGGAGCAGGTAGATATCGCCTTTGCCGGTCACGAAGTTGGTGAGATTTATGAAGGTCAGAAGTATTTTGACCTGGTGGTGCGTTATAAGGAGGATGTTAGAAACAGCATTGAAAAAATCAGAACTGCCTTGATAGGATTGCCAAATGGTTCACAGGTTCCATTGGAACAGCTCGCTAGTGTTTCTTCTGTAAGCAGTCCTAATACCATTAGCCGGGAAGATGTGCAAAGGAAAATCGTTGTTGCTGCCAATGTGCAGGGTCGGGATTTAAGAAGTGCGGTGGAAGAGATCCAGGTAACCGTGAATTCTTCAGTGACTATTCCCGAAGGTTACAGGGTACAATATGGCGGACAATTTGAAAGTGAATCCAGAGCTTCACAAATGCTGTTGATCACTGCCATTATTGCAATCTTCGTGATTTTCCTCCTGTTGTATTTTGAATTCAACAATGTGAAACTCGCTTTTGTTGTGCTTATCAATTTACCCCTGGCTTTGATTGGTGGAATCTTAATCGTATACTTTACTTCAGGAATTGTAAGTATAGCTTCCACGATAGGTTTTATCAGTTTATTTGGGATCGCGACACGAAACGGAATTCTGCTGGTTTCGAGATATGAAGATCTACGGAAGGAAGGCCTTAGGGGTTATGAGCTCATTAAATCTGGTGCGCTCGACAGGTTAAATCCAATTCTGATGACCGCGTTTACCACAGGACTGGCACTTATTCCGCTAGCTTTAAAAGGAGGCGAACCGGGAAGTGAGATTCAAAGCCCAATGGCGGTGGTGATACTTGGAGGATTGCTCTCAGCAACGGTACTAAACCTGGTTGTGATACCTTGTGTGTATGAATTAGTTACGAGGGAAGATTAATTCATTTCTAAAATTTTAAAAAAAATTGGCGGGCTCGATGTAGAGTCCGCCATTAATTAATGTTCTTTAAAACTCCCTTTTTCCGGCTAATAAACCTGGGTGATATTTAATTTCCACTTATTAGTTAAATTACCGTCTTCTTCATCCTGAACTATCCCTTTTACTTTTACAATTCCGGGTTTTAACCTGGAACGTAAGTTGGTAGAAGTTGCTTCAGCTATCTTAAAAGTTTCTTTCCCGGTTTGTATTGCATAAGTGCCATCCTGCTCAACGAAGTTGCCCTTTATAACTATTTC
>VMHT01160007.1_pt1 | contig 25939 bp, 43 predicted proteins | sample 4693611 | NCBI WGS metagenome assembly VMHT01 (sample SAMN12280063, study PRJNA550983) | marine metagenome | isolation source: seawater sampled from same location over 5 years 0.02-0.2 micron viral filtrate | place: USA: collected off the coast of southern California halfway between the port... ...
GGCCCCTAAAGTACATTGGTTGGCAGAACCGCACGCCAGAGGTCTGGCAAATTGGATTGATGGAGGATCAATAACTTCCATTCATAGTATAGAATTTAGTATTTATCACCCATTAGGGTTTGCTGGTACGGCAGATTGTTTACTTGATGTAGACGGAAAGCTTACTATCACTGACTTTAAGACAACTGGTTCGAGTAAAGACAAGCCTGATAAGTATCTGGAAGATTATTTTTGCCAGCTTGGAGCATATAATTTAGGATTAAAACACTTAACGGGCATTCAAGCAAAGCAAGCTGCAATCATAATTGCAAAAGACGAAGGAGCCATTCAAGTAAGAATTATGAATGAGTATGAATTATTAGGAGCAATGGCAAAATTTGAGGAAAGAATTGAAAAATATAATAAATTAAAATAAAAAAAATCCAGGCATTTTAAAAACCTGGAAAATTTTTGTTCAGCTGGAAATCTTACAAATTGACTAAAATTTCAGCTAATAATTTATGTTCTTCTGCATTTGGGTCGTTTCTATCAATCCATTCTTGTTCAGACATTTCATCAAAAAAAGAAAGTCTTTCAGTTAAAACTTCCAAAATGTATTCTTTATGTTCACTTTTCATTCTTTAAATTGCTCCTCTTTATATGTAGTTCTCACTTTATCTTCTAAAACTTCTATTTCTTTAACAAGTTTCAAATCTCGTTTTGCTAAAGCAAAATTACCAAATCTTAAAACTGCACGTTTAAGAAGATACTTTTCTCTTTCAGTTAAATTCATTTTTCGTGAACTCCTCTTTCGATAAGCCAATCCATTTTGTCAGACATCCATGAACAACTTTGACATTGCAAAGCTGACCAAGCAAGATGATAAACTTTTTGAGTTTTACCACATTTAGGACATTTAATTAATTTTCCATTTCTCCTACACTTAGAGTTTTTCTTCATTGGAACGAAAATAACCTCCTCCAAACCATTACGATTTGGGGAAGTGATTTCTTTGTATTGTTTATAATTCTCATCTTCATACATAAATTGATTATATTTGAAGTCAAGATTTATAGAATCTCTAGCATAATCAGATAATGAAATATCACCCATGAGGTAGGCATCATCAAGTGATGCCCTTTTTTGTTGATACTCTTTAAGTTTCATACAAACCTCCTACCATGTGATTCACTTTTCATTTCCAACATTTTTTGATTTACAACATGAGGTGGGTCAGAATAAGAATTATTGTATGCTTCTAATTCTTCATCACTTGGTTCGTAATTAATTATCGAATCAATGATTTCTAAAGCATCATATATATCATTCCACGTTGGAACGTTATATTCAGAATCACAAGGCCACCCATTAATTAGGTTTTCTTCTTTTTCTATGAAAGAATTAAGTTCTTCATAAATTTTTTCAAGTTTCATAATCTTCTTCCTCGATAACATTTTCAAAATCACCTATTTCATGGTTTCTAATAATTTCCAAAGCATCAATAATTTTATTATCAAATTCTTCAGAAATTTCTTCATCTAATCCAATAGAGGTTAGACGATCAAAATAATCGGAAATAGTCATAATAACTCCATGCAAACTTCTATACCTTTTTTGCATAAATCTATTTGTTTCTCAGTTAAACGAGGTTCAATAGATTGTGCAATTTTTTGACACGCTAAAGATTTTTCATCATTTGGTGCGGTAATTGCAAGAACTAATGCTTGCAAATATGCTTGCTCATCATTTGTAATTTTCATGTTAAATAATACCCCTCTCCGTTAGTGTCATCATCTTCATCTCTTGCCCACCATTCCATTTTTACATCTTTAAATTTATTTCTAAATTTTTTATATATAGGATAGGGTGCTGACCATGCGGTATGAAACTCAATAACAATAGAACCATTGTTAATTTCATCAATTTGGACTTCATTTTTTGGAACGTCCCATTTCGTTCCCCATTTTTCTGACCTCCAATCATACCAACGTAAATCTTGTTCATTTGTGGATTTAAACCTAAGTGACTTCATAACATCACCGTCACTTAGTTTAATTTCCTCAATGTAAGGTAGCTCACCTTTTTCTCCTAAAGGTTCTTTAGAAAAACGATTTACTTGTTCATGGCCTTTTAAAGGAATTGTTTTCCAATTAGGCTCTTTAATTAATTGATTGAATGGAGATCCTTTTTCAAAGATCTCTTTTATTTTTTCAATGTTTGTTGTTTTTGCTGAAGAAAACGTAACTTCGTTTTGTGTCCAATTTGGCATTTGATTAACCTCTAATTACGGGAGCTAAATCTTCTTTACCTTTTGAATTAGCAATCCATAATGCACCTCCATCATTACCTTCATCATCTGATTGTGGTATTAATGCTGAACCATCACTTAATTCAATAACTATTGGAGAGCTATACCAATAATTAGCTTCGGTTTCTTCTTTAGTTAAATAACGAACACCCATAATTCTTAATCCAACTAATGAATTAAAACGTTTTGCCCACTTTGCTTTTTCTTTATAGAGTGGGTCGTTTTCGAGAATAACTTTTTTTGGTTTTGATTGTGTCATAGCGTTTTATGAGAAAAAAATAATAATTTTATGAGACAGATTTTTCAAAACTTGTGTATTCTTCATCATCCCATTCGGGATCTGGAGAAGCTGAAAAATCAGGAATGAGCTTTGATAGCTCTCGTATCTCTTTGCTTAATCTAGCTAATGCACTAGGGTCATTATCTGTTTCAGCTTTGAGCATACTTTGAAAAAGAAGATTCATTGCCGAAGCAATCATTTTCTTATGGTCATTGTTTGAAGGTTTAACCCTTTTATCTTTGGAACGATCAACCATTGCTTTAACGGTATCTCGGTGTGCTTGTTGTCTTGATACATTAAATGTACTTTGAGCATAGGCACGAACACCTTTCGGTGTAATTCCTAAATCTAAAAGACGTTTCAACCTTTCAAGATCATTTGACCTTATACTATTGGAACGTCTTGAATTTACCATAGGCACTAGACATTAACTACTCTAATATACTAGCATATATATAGTTAATGCAACATTCAATTATGGGTAGAATTAAAGATTTATTATTGAGAAATCAAAATGAACAAGATCAACCAAATCCTAATCAAATTGATCTTTCATTCAGTGATCAATGGTTTTTATTAGCCACTATCGTTTCTTTCATAAAACATTCAAAATATTCTACGAAAAGAAAACAAAGATTAATTAAATTATTAGAGATTTTCAAGCAAGCTTCAAATGAAGGAAGTTCGATAAAATTTTCTAAAATTATTGCAAATACTAAGGAATAACTGCTATAATATAAGAGTAGTTTACTTTATTCGCTATGCCTATTTGGGAAATCACAGATTGCAACGGTAACTCTCATTCCGTTGATCTTTCTAAAACTTCTATCAATTCTATTGATGATGTAAAAGCTGAGTTTAAAAAATTTGATGAAAAGAAAAAGAAAAATTCTTCTCGTCCATCACTAAGAGAAACTCAAGCAATGCAAGCAAGAAATAGAGGAGGTTACTAAAATGTCAGCTTACCTATGCTCCGATGATACCTTCAATGCTCTTTCCACTTTCTATTATATGAAAAGTGGTAGAACTGATGCTGAAAGAAAATCTTCTATTCTTAGAGCTATTAGATCTGTTGAAAAAGAATCTTGGTATGAAAGAAATCAAGGGAAAGGTGTTCAAACTTATGAACACAGATTAAAACTTCATGCTGATTTTGATAAATTTTGTGATGGTCTTTTCGATATCTACTTACACCAATATTCCAATGGTTGTATTTATCAAACTATTTTCGATATCTTATTAAGAGAAAATCAAAATTCTTTGATGGCTAGATATAACGATAAAGAATATTCCGAACGTCTTTCTTACGTTTATAGAATGTCTAATGTTGTTAACTATTGGGACGATCATAAACAATTAGGTTATCTAGTAGGAATTATCAACAATTATGATTATCAATCGTGTGAACATGATAATTATAAAAATTCTTTTGGTTATGCAATCCTTCAACAAATAAAAGAAATGCTTCTTAAAGAATTACAAATTGGTGAGATTTGGGATTTTGATGAAACTAAGTTTATTAATGAAGGGAAATTATTTCAACCCATTTCTTAAACTTCTTTTCACATAACAAGACTTACGAGGTATTATTAAGTTAATACCTCTTTTTTATTGGAATGTCAGAAAAAGATCTTGAAAGAATTAAATCGATATATGGAAAACGTAATCCAAAAACTCATATCGAGCAACGTTGTCAACGTCTTTACACAAAACAATTAGACGGTTTATCAACTCGTCAATTAGTTTTACAACACGCACAAAGAGAAAGCATTGCCGAAAAAACAGCTTGGGCAGATTGGAAACGTGTAACCGAGTGGAACTCACAAGATTTAGAACGAGATCGAAGCGATATACTCTCTCGTTTGCATAGTATGAGACAAAGACTGTTTAATGCGGCTTTGAAAAAAGGACAATTACAAACAGCACATATGATTTTAGATTCTTTGGGTCGAGCAAACGGAGAGACTCAAGAAGCGGTAAATGTAAATATGCCACCTGCACTCAATATTCAAATTGAAACTAAAGAATAGGCATTCAGTTTTTTACATTCAGTTTATACTTGACAAACCCAGCTGAAAAAATCATTCAGTTTATTGCATTCAGTTTTTACTGATTAAAAATTCATTCAGTTTTTAGGGTATATAGATGCCTCTACCATTGGAACGCTAGGCTTACAAGCGATTCTGAAGGGAGCAAATCGCTAAAATTCATTCAGTTTTATTGATTTCTTAAGTTTACCTGGAGTTTACCTGGTTTTGTCCTGGGAGAGAAAAAGGGAGGGACTAAGCCCTCCACTCCTGGTATGGTGAACTGATCACCGCACCCTGGCTTTCGCCCTGGTCTGTCCAGGTTTGGTAGTATCCAACCGTATTTCCGTTGAGATCTCTCAAAGGTAGCTGGCTCTCCTGGAGTTTGTCCAGGTGTTCAAGTTTATCAGCCAGGTCTCGTAATATCCTGGCGACTTCCTGGCCTTCCTGGTCAAATGCCTGGTTATCGGTTTTAATTCTGATTTTTAACATAGCAGTAAAAGTGAAAGAGGAGGGGAGATTACTCTCCCAGCTCCTTGATTTTTTCGTTTAGCTCTTTATGGTTGAGCTTTTTGTTATAGAGACTCACTCCGTCCCCTGTTTTTGGAGCGACTCCGTCACGATACTCTTTAAAGGTTTTACATGATCGGGCCCAATTATAAGAGGGTTCATCATTATCCATCCAGAGAGCTACGTTCCAAGTTTCGTAGTTAGTCCAACCGTTGTATTCTTGGTTCATGGCTTGGTCATCTCCCAATTAATTGTGGAATAGTCCATAGTCGGCCTTTGATGGCTCGCCCATGTACCAAGAAAGAATAAAAGAATTGTCATAAAGCTTAGATAAGCGATTTGAAATTTCATAGCGTTTAAGAATAAAGTTCGATTAATAAAAGTTCGTAAGCTTTGAGTCGAAGATTAGGAGAGAGAGGAGACTCTATAAAGAGTTCCTCCTCGATCTCGTCCAACCTCGTCTCCTGATAGGAATCAAGGAAGGCCATGGTTAGTGGCCTATTGAGTCTTCGTAAGCTTCCATTTCGAGGTGGTCTTTGTGGTCTTGAGCTTCCATTTGAAGGATCTCGTCTAGAGTCTCCATAGCGTCAGCATCATTTACGTTAACCCCTCTCGAAAGAGCTTCGTCTTGTACAAAGTGATCCCACTCTGAAAGAGTGGTGTACTCGTCAGAGTGCATATCACCTAGTTGAAGTTGAGAGTTCATAATGAACCCTCTAGCTCTGTCTTCTTTTGCTCTTCGATTATGAGTCGAAGTGCTTCGTAAGTTTTTGTTAGCTCGTCCATGTCTCGCTTACCGTACCACTTAAGGAAGTCTCGACACTCTTCGTGTACCATCTTCAAACCGTTTTGACCTCGTGAAAAATCAACGGTTGCTGAGTCACCATCTGAGAATCTGAAACTCACATCATGTGAGGTAAAGCTGAGAGAGTCTACACCTGAAAAAGTGTAGCGTGCTGTTGGTTTTGCCATAGCAGAAAAATTAATTAAGTTTTCAAGTTTCGTAGTTGGGTTTGTTTCCTTTCTACTCTTCTATTATAGCAGCTATCTAGTATAATAAACGTGTACACCTCTATTCTGTAACAATTCGTTACATTCGGATATAGGGGGGAGAGTGTATAAAATGTTACATATTATATAGGGTAGCGGGGAACCTACTGATACAACACAAAATAAGTTGCTGTTATGATAAAAGGGGTTATGATTTTCATATGACAGTAGTAACAGAACCATTAAGTTTACGTTGGGCACAAGGGGAGGTATTCAAAGCTGATGAAAGGTTTAGGGTGTTAGTAGCTGGAAGAAGGTTTGGTAAAAGTTATTTAAGTTGTGTTGAGTTATTGAAAGGAGCTATTGCTAAACCTGGAGAAACATATTTTTACTGTGCACCTACATATCGAATGGCAAAGGACATTGCATGGAAGACTCTTAAGAAGTTAGTGCCTAGACAATGGGTAAAAAGTAAGAATGAGACAGATCTGAAGTTGGAATTAGTAAATGAATCAACTATTGAGTTAAAGGGAACAGAAAATGCGATGGCATTAAGAGGTCGTAGTTTAAGTGGCGTTGTATTGGATGAGGCTGCATTTATGGACAGAGCGGTATGGTCTGAAGTAATCCGACCTGCTCTCGCAGATAAACAAGGATGGGCACTATTCATTTCAACACCTGATGGTACGGCAAGTTGGTTTTACGATTTATGGTGTTATGTACCTGAAGATGAGAGTGGGGATTGGAAGCGATGGAGTTTTACTACTATCGAGGGGGGTAATGTTCCAGAACTTGAAGTTGAAGCAGCTAGGGGGCAATTAGATAATCGTACATTTAGGCAAGAATTTGAAGCGAGCTTTGAAAATCTCACTGGATTAGTGGCAGTTAGCTTTGATGACGAGAATATTTCGGATGAAGCAGCAGATTTACATATGTTGCCACTATATATGGGGGTAGACTTCAACGTTGACCCGCTTTGTGGCATATGTGCGGTAAAAAATAACGAAAATCTGTATGTTTTTGACGAAATCATCTTACGGGGAGGTGCAACGACATGGGATTTTGCCGAAGAAGTTGTAAATAGGTATGGGGTGGACAGACGAGTAATAACGTGTCCCGACCCTACGGGTGGTGCTCGAAAAACAAGTGGTATCGGATTGACGGATCATACAATTTTGAGAAGAAGTGGTTTTAATGTGTCCAGCCCGAAAGCTCCTTGGAAGATTCGGGACAAAATCACTGCGGTAAACACAGCTTTATATGATGCAGCTGGAAATCGGAGAACATTTATCCATCCTCGATGTAAAGAGTTAATAAAATCCCTTCGTACGCTAACTTACGCACCAAATACAGGGATGCCTAATAAAAATTTAGGTGTGGATCATGCTTTTGACGCTTTCGGGTATTTATGTTTGCAGCAATTTAATTTAGCAAAACCAGAGACATTAGGACAGACTTCGTTTAGAATTTACTAAGATACTTCTTTCTTATGGCTTATGGTTATGGTGGGTCAATGAAATCCACAACAAAAAAGAAAAAAAAGAAAAAAGGAGGTAAAAAACGTGGCGAATGTACCTGTAAATAAAGTTTTATACTCTAGAGTAAAATCAGAAGCTAAACGTAAGTTTGTTGTTTATCCTTCTGCTTATGCTAATGCGTGGCTTGTACGAGAGTATAAAAAGCGTGGTGGAACTTACCGAGTGGAGAAAAAACGTGCCACAAAAAAGAAAAAGTAGTACAAGTCCTAGAGCCAAAGGTGGTTTAACACGTTGGTTCAAGGAAAATTGGGTTGATGTTAAAACTGGTAAACCTTGTGGTCGTTCAAAAGGTGAAGATAGAGCCTATCCTGCCTGTAGACCTAAGAAACGTGTATCAAGTAAGACACCTAAGACTGTAGGGGAGATGTCAGCAAGTGAAAAAGCTAAATTTAAACGTGAAAAAACCAGCAGCAAGAAGATAACATATCAACATAGACGTAAAAAAACTACTAAAAAGAAAAAATGAGTAAATCTGCTGCAATGAGTCGATGTCAAGGTTACATCGCAAGTGTCAAAAAAGGTAAGAAAAAGAAAACTAAGCCTAAAAAGAAGAAAAAATGAGTGTAAAATCTTTAGTAAAGCGGTAACATAGAGTTATCTAGGAAAAATCATGCCTAAAAAGTCCTATTCTGCTAAACAAAGGAAATTAGCTGCTGTTGCACCTCCTAGAGATAAGATTACTGGTGCTGATTTTAAAAAATTAAAAGGTAAAAAGAAGAAAAAGAAAAAATGAAACTAACTATTCGTCAAAAAAACTTATTAAATAAACATTCTGAACATCATAGTGATAAACACATGGATTTTATGAAAAGACGTATGCGAGCAGGAGATACATTTACTGTTGCTCATAAAAAAGCACAGGCGAAGGTGGGCAAATAATGAAGAAACGTAAAGGAGTTAGTTTATCTGTAGGAAGAGGCGAAAAGTCTAAAAAAGGTGGACTAACTGCAAAAGGTCGTAAAAAATATAATGCTGCTACTGGTAGTAATTTAAAAGCACCAGTTACTAAAAAATCAGGATTAACACCAAAAGAAAAATCTAGAAGGAAGTCGTTTTGTGCGAGAATGAGTGGAATGCCTGGGCCTTTGAAAGATAAAAAAGGCAGACCTACAAGAAAAGCGTTAGCCTTAAAACGATGGAGGTGTTGAAATGACTTATTCATTACCAGGATTATTAAAAACAAGTATTACTGCTTCATCTTCTGTAGGAAGTGTCGATAGTCCATTCGTTCGTACGAGAGCAGTATTGGATATGGTGAAGGGTTGGGAAATAATGAAAGCTGTAAGTGAAGGTACAGAATATCTCAGAGAAAATAGCGAAGCCTTTCTACCACTAGAACCCAGAGAAGACTACGATGCTTATCTCGCAAGAGTAAATAGATCAGTATTTAGTCCTTTTACTCAAAGATTAATAAGAGCAGCCACAGGTTTAGTTCTTAGAAAACCAATAACATTAACAGGCGATCCATACTGGACAGAAATGTTCAAGATGGATGTTGATGGTTGCAAATCAGATTTAGATGAATACGCAAGAAGATTATTAATGTGTTCATTAACTTATGGTCAAAGTCATATTCTTGTAGATTATCCTGCACCTTCTGGTGCAATGAGTTTAGCTGAAGAACGTCAACAGAATCGTAGACCATATTGGATCGAAATAGATCCTACAAATATCTATGGTTGGAGATTAGATAGAGAATCTAATTATGGAAATTTAACTCAGGTAAGAATAGCTGAAAGGGCAGTATTACCCAATGGTGCTTTCGGTGAAAAGATTTATGAGCAGATGAGAGTTATAGAACCTGGTCGCTATCGTGTTTTCAGAAAGAAAGAAACAATAGAAGATATGTATGAAGAAGATAGTGGTGCTTATGCTGGAAATATGGCTAGTCCTGCTGGAGAAAAAGATTTTAAATTAGCAGAATCAGGAGAATTTTCTCTTGGAGAAATACCATTAGTCACTATTTATTCTGGAAAAGTTGAAAATTTAGTAAGTAAACCACCTTTATTAGACATTGCTTATTTAAATCTTGCACATTTTCAAAGACAAGCTGATTTAATACACAGTCTGCACGTTGCATCTCAACCAATGCTTGTAATGGAAGGATATGATGACCAGACCAAAGATTTAGCTATAAGTGTTAATTATGCAATGGCAACTCAGCCAGGAAATAAAGTTTATTATGTTGAACCAGCTTCTAGTGCTTTTGAGGCTCAATCATCAGAAATAAAAGAATTGCAGATGCAAATGGCTACTCTTGGTATTAGTACATTAAGTCAACAAAAGTTTGTAGCTGAAAGTGCTGATGCTAGAAGGTTAGACAGAGTAGATACTAATTCTATGCTTGCAATGGTATCTATGGAATTAGAACAAAAATTACAAAAAGCATTTAATTTATCTGCTGAATATGTAGGAATCGAGCCACCAGAAGTAAAAATCAGCAGAGATTTTGATATTGAGAGGCTAATTGGACAAGATATTACCGCTTTGACATCATTATTTGATCAACAAGTCATAGATAAAGAAGAATTTAGAGATATTTTGGTACAAGGTGAAGTTTTACCAACAGCAAATGAGGTCAAACCAGAATAATTTGTTACAATGATAGTTAAGTACATATAAATTATGGGCAAACATTTAGACCATGTTCTTCAAGAAGATGGAACATACAAATGGGAACTGGCAGAGATCCCTGCTGTTAAGTCCACCCCAGTAGAAACAGCTAAACCAAAAACAGAAACTAAAAAAGTTTCTAAAAAAAAGTCCTCAAACATCTTATCTGAATAATTCATGGCAATAGAAGAAAAAGTAGTTCAGTCTGAGTCTGTGACTCCTACTGATCAGTCCGTGACTGAAACTCCTTCACAACCAACAGCCCCAAACTTAGATTCTGTAAAAGCAGAATATGAAGCAAAAGTAGCTGCTGCACAAAAAGAAGCTGCTGAAGCACAAGAAAAGTTTCAAGGCATCAAAACTAAACTTGATGATGTTTATAAACAAAAAGAAGAAAAACGTACCAAAGAATTAGAAGAGCAAGGACAATGGAAAACTCTTTGGGAAGAAGCTAATAAAACCGCACAAGATAAAGACCAACAAATTAATTCTTTATCTCAACAGCTACAAGAAATGAAAACTTCTAATGAAGTAGCTTCCACAAAAACTACAGCATTAGCAGCTATTAGTAACCTTGGAGCGATAAACGCAGAACAAACTTTATCTTTATTGCAAGGAAAACTACAAAAGAACGCTGAAGGAAAAGTTGTGGTACTAAATGGTGGAGTCGAACAAGATTTAAGTACTTATCTCACGAGTCTCAAAAATCCTGGTAGTGGATGGGAGCATCATTTCAAACCAAGTAGTGCTGCTGGTATGGGAGCAAAGCCTAGTCCTATCTCAAATGTGTCAGGTGGAACAGATAATCCTTGGAAGACTGGCAATTTGACGCAACAGCTTATAATGGAGAATGAGAACCCCGAACTCTCAGCCGTGCTGAAGAGGGAGGCTCAAACAAAATAGTTAGTTTCTGTGAAACTAATGCCCTTATCTGTGATTAGGGTATCGCAAACATAAAAAAAGGTAAATCTGAATGGCTGCTCCGTTTCAGAATTACTCTGGCGGTGTCCTATTAGCGGATGTCGTTAAGAGAAATAATTTTAGTACTTACGTTTCTGAAGCTATAAAAGAACGTAGTGCTTTCATCAAGTCTGGTGCTATTACTCGTAATGGACTACTTGATGCAACAGAAGGTGGAACAAGAATACAAGTTCCAGAATTTAACCCAATCGCTCCAACAGAAGAAATTCTAACTGGTGCTGCAAACTGGGGAACATCTACTGCTGGTTACTTAACACCACAGAAGATTGGTACAGGTACACAGGTTGCAACTATCTGTCATAGAGCATTTGCATATGCTGTAGATGATGTTGCTATCTTGGCTGCTGGTGAAGATCCAATGGGTCACATCAGAAACCAACTTGCAGATGCAATCAACAAATTAAACAACGCTAGATTGTTCTCACATTTAGCTGGTTTATTTGGAACTGCATTAGCAGCTAACAAGTTAGACGTAGCAAAAGCTGGTGCTAGTGCTACTGAAGTTAACTTCTTAACAGCTTCAACTATTTCAAGAGCGAGAAACTTGCTTGGAGAAAGAGGAGAGGATCTTGATCTTCTAATCGTTCATCCATCTGTTGCTTACTACCTCTATCAGGTTGGTATGTTGACATTCTCTACTTCTGCATTATCAACAGGCACAAACCTCCAATGGGGTGGCGGTGGTGTTGGTATCAGCGATAGAGCAGTTGGTGAATTTGCTGGATGTACAGTTGTTGTTGACTCTGCTGTTAACACAGTTGCACCATCTAGTTCAAGTGGTCATCAAACTGAGTTCTTCTGCTACCTAACATCTTCAGGAACAATTCTTGAAGGTCAACAGTCTGCATTAAGAATCGAAGCTGAAAGAAACATTCTTTCTAAGCAAGATGTAATGTCAGTTGATTATCATACTGCGTATCACGTTATGGGTACTAAGTGGAATGATGCTGCTGATAACCCTACTAATGCGAACTTAGCAACAGCTAACAAGTGGGCATTGACATATGATGCTGACTTAATTCCATTAGTTCAGTTAACTGTTAACTCACCTCTTGATACTTCAACTTATTAATCGTATTATTAAGTTGCAAAGCAAAGCAGTAAAGAACCTCATCAATTATTGGTGGGGTTTTTTCTTTACGCTACAATAAAACTAAATTACTTTATAGATCGTGGCAGCTACTATAAACGCAACACTATCAAGTGCAAGTGCAAATAGCTATGTTACATTAGCTGAAGCAGACGCATACTTTGAAACAGTACCAGATGCAACAACCTGGGATAATAAATTAGATGATGCAAGAAATAGAGCATTAATAGCAGCTACAAGATGGATTGATAGCTTTGTATTTTATGGCGATAGATGTGATCATGGACAGGCACTAAAGTTTCCTAGAAATAATTATCAGGTAGATGATGTAGAACTAGCCTGTTCCGCAATTCCAAATAATATTAAATATGCACAATATGAATTAGCTAGAGCTTTAGCAAATGATACTGATGCAATGACAGGAAATGTAGGTACAAGTGGAAATATTGCAGAGGCAAAGCTAGGAGATTTAGAAGTTAAATACAATACATCTAGCCAAGGAACTGGTTCTGTTAATAATATTATGGATGTTTACCCTTGGTTACAAAGTTATCTTGGAGCGTATATGATTGGGGGAGCAGGGACTTTCCAGATGAGAGCAGTTCGAGGATAATATGTCACTTATAGACAGTACTTTTCAAAGTTTACCAGAGCAATTATTAGGTTCATTTGGTATTACTGTGACTTATATTAAGACTGCTACATCTCAAACTTATAATACGACTACAGGAGAAGTTAGTGGATCTGATACTAATATTTCTATGAAAGCTTTGATTAGTTCTGTAAGTGGATCGGTTTATGAAGGTACGAGCCAAACAAATGATCTGAAAGTTATTTTTGGTAATAAAGAGTTAGGAACATATTATCCAAAAGTTAAAGATAGGATTCAATATGCAGCAGATGGAGTAAATAAAGTTGCAAGAATTATTAGTATTAATACATCGAGGGGAGATAATCCTATACTTCATACAGTAATAGTGAGGCCACAGTAATGGCAAAACCACTCAATGAAATACCTGATGTGATAAGAGAAGTAAATAGATATACAGCTAATGTTTTAAATAAGGGAGTTGCACCTATAGCAGAAGAAATAGTTAAAGAATTACAAGCAAGAGGACCATCTTGGACAGGTTTATATTCTAATTCTTGGCAAATAGAGATAGGAGGGCAAAAATCAACAGGCACTCGTAGACCTGGAGAACCAAAGCCTGTAAAAGCACCAATAGTTAATGTTTCGAGTATTCGATCAGGAAGAGCCACTAGAAATACTATTGAAGTAAAAATTAGGAACTTAGCAAGGAGCAGAGGCTATGCTCAAGACGAAAAAGAAGGCAGATTTAGAAGAGGAAAATTTAAATCAGGAAAAGAAATTGAAGATAAACCTAAGACAAAAAAAGGTAACAGAAGTTTTGAGCAACAAAATCAAGGAAGAGTTATAGGGTTTAGAGGTGATATTGGAGGAGGGAAAGATAGTGGTATTTCAAGTAGAACAGCACCATTGGATTGGTTTGAAACATATAAACAAGGTGGGCATTTACAGCAAACAGTTAAACTTGAATTAGCTAAAAAATCCAAACAAGTTAAGAGTAGGAGTAAGAAATTAAAATGAATTATCAAGGAATCAGATCAAAATTTGAAACACCGATTAAAACAGCTTATGCAGCATTAAGTCCTGCCGTACCAGTGTTTTTTGATAACTTTGGGGATGTTGTATCAGATGCAGACAGTGAATTTGTTTATGTAAATATTCAATTCGGATTAACAACTGAAATAGGATTAACTGGTTCTTTAGATAATGTAAGAGGAATTGTTACAGTAAGAGCATTTGCAGAGAAAGATAAAGGGCCAGCTAGAAGTCAAACTTTGATTAATACTGCATTTACCAGTATTGAAACATTAAACAATACAGGGCAGCCTACAAGTGGGATTCATGTAAGAACTGGAGAAGTTAATGGGCCTACTTTTGAAGATGACAGACCTTTCTTTGTATCAACAATCGAAACAAATTTTCAAGCTACAGTTATTTCTTGAATTATTGTTTAAATTTAGGTTATCCTATAGACATATCGGGTAGTACCCGTATGTTCAAACCTTAGAATTATTTATCATGGCTACAGTTCTATCGGGTACTTCGGGAGCGTTATATTATTCTCCTGCTGGTACAAGTGTAACAACTCTTACAGCATCAGCTTTCCCATCATCAGGAGGAAACATTACTGTAGGAACTCAGTTAGGTTACAAAGTTAACGATACAGTAACACTTACATATCCATCAGGAGCAACAGTTACAAACTGTATTCCAGGAGCACCTACAGCTTATTTTGTGAAAACTTATGATGCCTCAACTGGTGTTATGACAGTTTCTTCTACAGCAGGAGGATCGGCAGTAACAGCTTCGGCAGCACCTACTTTTACAGCAGGAACTTTTGCAAGCATAGTCTTTACAAAACCTTTAGTTGTTGGATCTGTAAGAGAATGGAGTTTTGAAATAACTAGAGCAGAAATTGATGTAACAAGTATTGGTCAGACTGTTACTCAAACTGCACCATTTAGAACCTTTATCTCAGGTTTTGCTGATGGTAGTGGATCTGCAACTGTTTATTCAACAGATGATGATACATTACTATCTAGCCGATTAGTAGAAGATGTACTTCAGCGTCAGCAAACTGGTGCAAAAGTAAAACTTTATATTGATCGTCAGATGACCAATGCTACAGATGTAAATGAAACGGCAAGTAGATCAATTAGTGCTGATATCATTCTTACTTCTGCAAGTTTCAACGTAAACCCAGATGACGGACAATCAGTAGACATAGCCTTCAGACCTAGTGCTGCTCCTACATTCGATCTATCTAAGACTGCTTAGTTAAATTAGCATAACTTAACGAACCTCAGATTATCTGGGGTTTTTTATTGACTGTTGTATTATACTAGATATAGTATTTACTTATTTATGCCTACTAATTTATCAGCACTGGACCGCTTAAAAAAAGCTGCAAATCTTGAACCGTTAAAGAAAGAAGTGACTTTATCAGATGGTTCTGTTTTTGAAATGTATGTAACACCATTGACAATGGCAGAAAGAGAAAGAGCACAAAGACTTTCTAGAGATGATAGTAATAATTTTGCTTTACAATTACTTTTAACAAAAGCCATAGACGAAACTGGTAGAAAACTTTTTAATGCGGGAGAAATTGATGTATTAAAAAATGAAGTAAAAGATAGTGATTTACAAAAATTAATGCTTGCAGTTATTACAGAAGAAGAGGAATCCATCGACCCAAAAGACTAGCTGCTGAGTTGAAGAAGGATAATTTAATGATGCTTCAATTTGGTGTTGCAAAAGAATTAGGTAAAACTTTAAGTGAAGTAAGAAATATGACTCTAGATGAAATTTTAGGGTGGAGTTCTTATTTTCAAGTCATTAATGAAGAACAAGAAAAAGCATTTGAAAAAGCGAAACGGAGAAGATAAGCTAGAATAAAGTAACGTTTTCTTTTCTAGTTGTGGCACAATCAGCAAGAGCAGATATAGAAGTAAACGTAAAAGGTTTAAAACAAGTACAAGAATTATTAAAAAGTTTAGAAAGTGTAAGTACAAAAGTAAATCAACTTAATAAAGCAACTGGTGGTGCGAAAGGGACAAGTAAGACACAAGATAATAAAAAGTTAAGGAACGAAACTCAAATACAAAATGTTTTAAATAGGTCTGAAGGTTTAAGAAGTAGCATTTTAAAACTAAACATTAAAGATAAATTAGTTACTTCAGCAAAAACAAAATTAACAAAAGCAGAAAATTTAGCAAAGAAAGGATCACTTGCTGAATCAAAAAAAATATTAGCTACTGCACAAAATGATTTAATACTTTTAAAACGTAAATCAGATGCAATCGCAAGAAATATAAAACTTACAAAGCAAGAAGCTGCTGCTGCTCAAAAAGCTTCTGCTTCAAGAAACAAAAGGATTGGAGGTACTGCCAGTAGTGCGATTATTGGTGGATCTTTTCCTTTATTGTTCGGACAGACAGGAGGAGCAGCAGTTGGTGGTGGTATTGGTGGATTACTTGGTGGTGCAGCTGGAGGTCAATTTGGATTTGCATTATCAATTCTTGGTACAGCGATAGGTAGTGCTGTAGATCAAAGTGAAAAATTTAATAGTTCTTTAGCAAGATTAAATTCAAGATTTTCAGATGTTAGCGGTTCTAGTCAAATCGTTTCAAGGGATATAAAAGAATTAGCTAGAAGTTTAAGTGTTACTAAAGACGAAGCACTTGCAGCAGTGCAAGCATTTAAAAGTTTTGGAGATGGAGAAACTGTAAAAACTTTAGCGGGAATATTTGGACCAGATACAGGATCAGTTACAGGATTGGCTGGTAGTAAAAATCAACTTGATATAGCTAACTTAATTTTACAAAGTAGAGACAAAATTTCTTCAAAAGATTTAGATATTCTTTTACGACAAAATTTGTTAAACGAATCAGCACAAACAAATTTAGATTTACAAGAAAGTATTGTTGAGCAAAAAGCAAAAGAAAATCTTGAGGATGCAAAACGAGTAACGATTGGTGATAAATTATTATCTATATTTGCCAACTTAGGTCAAGGAATTGGTGGAGGGCCTATATTAAATCAAGTTGCTCCTGAAGATTTAAGAGATGAAAGGGTAAATGAAGTTTTAAGTGAGTCAAATGACAAAAGAGAAAAAGAATTAGAAACTTTAAAACAAGTAGTAGATAAGGAAGCAAAACGACTTGAACTTATAGAAAAAGCTTCAAACGCAATTCAAGCCGATAAAACTATCAAAAATCTTCAAAAAGAAATAGATTTTAATAATCAAATTGTAATTAAAGGACAAGAGGAAGCAACAATACTTAGAGATATAACTGCTTTAAATGACATAATATCTGAAACTCAATTAAAACAACTTGAAGTAAAAGGCTTAACAGTAGATAAATTAGTTCGTGAAAATGTTGAGACTAAAAAATTAGCTGATAATGCAACAAAAGTGAAACAAGCATTTGACCAATTAAGCACAACTATTGGAAATGACATCAAGAATGGAATAGCTGGTTTAATAAAAGGAACATCTACACTTGGAGATTTACTTAACAATGTTGCTGATAGATTCTTAGATGTAGCACTTAACCAAGCATTATTTGGCTCGATATTAGGTTCAGGAGGAAAAAAAGGAGGAGGACTATTAGGTGCTATTGGTTTATTTGCTAACGGAGGTAGACCACCAGTAGGAAAAGCTTCAATTGTAGGAGAAAGAGGGCCAGAATTATTCGTACCAAGGTTATCTGGAACGATTGTGCCAAATAATAAACTTGGAGGTGGCGGTAGTACGAGTGTTGTTGTTAATGTAGACGCATCAGGTTCAGACGTTCAAGGTGATGATTCTGGAGCAAAAGAACTTGGAGCCTTAATTTCTGTTGCAGTTCAAGGAGAACTTGTTAAACAACAAAGACCTGGAGGACTACTTTCTAGTATTCGCTAATGGCTACTTTTCCTAGTTACAACCCATCATATTCTGCTACAAAACGTAGCCAACCACGTTTGCGTGTTACCCAGTTTGGTGATGGTTATCAGCAACGTACAAGTTTTGGATTAAACCAAGATCCAAAAGTTTGGAGTCTTACATTCAACGTAGATGATGAAGATGCAGATGAAATTGAAACATTTTTAGAAGCAAGAGGATTAGATGCTGCATCATTTACTTGGTCTCCACCTGATGAAACTACCAGTTATCAATGGATCTGTAAAAGTTTTAATAGAGAAATGTTTGAGTTTCAGAGAAATAGGATTACAGCAAGTTTTGAACAAGTATTTGAACCCTAATGGCAGTACCAGTTTCAGCATTACAATCAATAAATCCTGGAGCAATAATTGAATTGTTTACGTTAACTTTAGATGCCACTTTACATGGTTCAACTACTGTTCATCGTTTTCATAATGGTTCAAACATGAACGCAAATGGAAATATTGTATGGGCTGGTAATACTTATGAAAAATTTCCTATTCAGTGCGAAGGATTTCAATTTGGATCAACAGGAACTTTACCCAGACCTACAATTTCAGTAAGTAATATCTTTGGAACGATTACTGCACTTTTGCAAGCTGCGAACCAAACAACTATTGGTAATGATTTAAATGGAACAAAGTTAGTAAGAATTAGAACATTAGCTAAAGTTTTAGATGCTGTTAATTTTGAAGGCAATACAAATCCTTATGGAACACCCGATCCAACAGCCGAGTTTCCTCAAGAAATTTATTTTTTAGATAGAAAAATAACTGAAACTAGAGATGTTGTTCAATGGGAAGCTATTTCAGCATTAGATTTAGTAAACGTAAAATTACCAAAAAGAATTGCAACTAGAGAAATATTCCCTGGTATTGGTACGTTTGTAGGATGACTTGGAAGGATATTGCACTAAAACACGCAAGAGATGATTCTCCACATGAAGCTTGTGGTTTATTAGTTAATTATAAAGGCAAACAAAAGTATTTTCCCTGTAAAAATCTTGCTGAAGACTTAGAAGATCAATTTATTATTGATCCTGATGATTGGGTCGCAGCTGAAGATGCTGGAGAGATAATTGCTGTTATTCATAGCCATCCAGATCATCCACCTACTCCTAGCCAAGCTGATCTTGCAAGTTGTGAATACTTAGATTTACCATTTTATATTGTGACTCCAGAAGCAGAACAATGGAATTATTTTGAACCTTCTGGTTATAAAAAAGGATTACTCGGTAGAGAATGGGTGTGGGATGTACAAGATTGCTGGAGTTTAATTACTGATTGGTATAAAGAAAAGAAAAATATAGAAATCACACATTGGAAACGACCAAAAAGTCCCGAAGAGTTTGAAAACAATCCTCTATTTGAATATGCTTTACCTAAATTAGGTTTTACGGAAATAGATGATAATGTTGAAACAGAAGTTGGAGATGTTTTGCTTTTAAATACATTTAAAAACACATTAAGTCATGTAGCTTTATACATAGGAGATCAAACTATTCTTCATCATTGTCAGAAAAGACTTAGTTGTAGAGAAACTTATGACCAAATCCATATAGAATGTACAAAGAAGAGGTATCGCTATGCTCAATAAAATAAAAATTTATGGAAGATTATCTCGTTTTTTAGGAGAACGTACTTTTGAAGCTGAAATCAATACACCCATTGATGCGTTTAAATTTTTGTTAGCAAACTTTCCTCATTTGGAACGTCATATGATGGAGCAAAGTTATCAAGTAAAGGTAGGAAAAACTGATATTGGTGAAGATGATTTACTTGATCCCTTGGGTCAACAAGAAATAAAAATTGTTCCTGTAGCTGTAGGTGCAAAAAAACTTTTTAAAGGTTTTGGTAGAATTTTAACAGGAGCAGCGATTGTAGCTACAGTTGCATTTACAGGAGGTTTAGGAACAGGAGCAGCATTTTCTGGTTTAGGTTTTTCAGCAGGAGCAGGAGCAGGATTAGGTGCTAGTTTGGCAGCCGCAGCAGGAAACTTTGGTATTTATTTAGCATTATCAGGTGCAGCACAGATGCTTACCCCAGTTCCAAAGCCTCCTTCAGTTTCAGACGATCCACAATCACAAAACTTTTCATTTAGTGGAGTACAAAATACGTCAAGAGCAGGAACAGCTTTACCTATAATTTACGGAGAAATATTTGCTGGATCGTTGGTGGTATCGGCAGGAACTGATACAGTACAAATAAAAGGTACAGCCTAATGGTTTTTGGTGCAGGAAACCTTTCAGCAATAGTAGCTGCTACGGGTCTAGTAGATTCTACATTACCTAAAGATGTTTTAAGCAGTAAACAGTTTGCTACTATTGTCGATGTTTTAAGTGAAGGTGAGATTGAAGGTTTTCCATCAGCAGCAGGATTTACAAAAGGAACAGCTAATTACAATACAGCAGCATTAAAAGATGTTTATTTAGGAAAAACTCCAGTATTAAGAGCTAGTGCCGATCCAACAAATACTCAATCTACAGATTTCAACTTTCAAAATGTAGCGTTTGAACCTAGATTTGGAACTAACACTCAAACATTTATACCTGGTATTGCTGAGATTGAAACCGAAACAGGTGTCGGAGTAAAAGTAGAAAATGGCACTCCAGTATCAAGACAAATAACAAATTCCAATATAAATGCCCTAAGAGTTACTGTTAGATTTAATTCTCTACAAAAATTTGAATCAAATGGAGATATAAATGGTACTTCAGTAAATCTGAAAATAAAAATTATTCAAAATAATGGAACAACTACAACTCCAATAGATGACACTATTACAGGAAGAAGTTCTTCTGCATATAACAGAGATTATCGAGTTGATCTACCTACTGGACTTAATTTTCCAATAACAGTCAGTGTCGAAAGAGTAACGGCTGATGCTGAAGATCCTACTAAATTAAGAGATGAATTTTTCTTTTCATCCTTTACTCAAATTATTGATGAGCAAAGACCTTATCCTGACATTGCTCATGTAGGCTTAAGATTTGACTCTGAGCAATTTTCATCCGTTCCAGCACGGATGTATAAAATTCGTGGAGTAAAGATAAAAATACCTCATAACGGAACTGTAGAAGCTGCAACTGGCAGGATAACTTATACAGGTACTTTTAATGGAACGCTCACTACCGCAAAACATTGGACAAGCGATCCAGCTTGGATATTATTTGATCTTTTAACAAATACTAGATATGGATTAGGAGATCATATAACAGAATCCCAATTAGATAAATTTGCTTTTTATAGTGCGTCTGTTTATTGTTCTACTTTGGTAGATGATGGAGAAGGAGGACAAGAACCTAGATTTAGTTGCAATACTATTCTTCAAACAAGACAAGATGCTTATGAAGTTATAAATGCTTTGACTTCAGTAATGAGATCTATAACTTTTTGGAGTGCAGGATCTCTTACACTTTCTCAGGATAGACCAACAGATCCAAGTTATTTATTTAATTTATCTAATGTTTTAGAGGGAGGATTTTCTTACTCAGGAACAAGTTTAAAAACAAGATCTACTATGATCTCTGTGTCATATTTTGACATGGAAAATCAAGAATTAGATTTTGAAACTGTAGAAGACTCAACAGCAAAAACAAAATATGGAGTCTTACATAAGAAGATAACTGGCTTTGCTTGTAATTCGAGAGGTCAAGCAGCAAGGTTAGGCAGATTTATGTTATTTGAAGAACAAAATTCTACTGAAACAATTAGTTTTATCACTGGCATATCAGAAGGAGTTATTGTTAGACCAGGCCAAGTTATCGAAGTAAGCGATCCAGTAAGAGCAGGGAAAAGACGAGGTGGAAGGATTAAATCAGCAACAACTACAACGGTGACTGTAGACGATACAGCAGATACAGATTTAGATGCTACCAACAGTCCAACACTTAGCGTTATTTTGTCCGATGGATCGGTAGAAACTAAAGATGTAAGTGGAATTTCTGGTGCGGTAATAACTGTTTCATCTGCTTTTTCATCTGCTCCAAATGCTAATAGTATTTGGATTTTACAAAATACAACCTTAGAGACTACGACATGGAGAATTGTTAGTGTAACTGAATCTGAAGATAACTATTCAGTTGTTGCAACTGCTTATAACTCAGGAAAGTTTGCATTTATTGAAGATGGATCAACCTTACCTGTTAGAAACGTATCTATTCTTAACGAATTAAAGGATGCTCCCTCTAACTTAAGTGCTGTAGAGCAATTCTATGTGGAAAGTGAAAAGGCAAAAGTAAAAATTATTGTTGATTTTGAAGGAGTTCAAGGAGTTAGTAAATATAAAGTTCAATACCGCAAAGATAGTGGAAACTTTACAACTGCTACTATTACTAGAACTGATTTTGAAATATTTGATGCAAGTCAGGGTCAATACGAATTTAGAGTATTTAGTTTAAATGCAGCAGGAGAAGCATCGGCAGATCCAGCTAATTTAATTTTTGATGCTATTGGTAAGACAGAAGTTCCAGGTGATGTACAAAATTTAAGAATAGAGCCAATATCAGATCAGTTTGTAAGACTACGTTTTGACCCTGCAACCGATATTGATGTAACTCATGGAGGTTCAATATCTGTAAGACATACTCCAAGTATTGATCCAGCAGTAGCAACATTTAGTAATTCAACAGAAATAATACCTAAACTTTCTGGAAATATTAGTGAAACATTAGTACCAGCACTTAGTGGAACTTACAGCATAAAATTTATTGATGATGGTGGAAGAAGATCCAATAATGCAGCAACAATAATTGTAACGCAACCAAACCCACAACCAAATCAAATAATACTTACAGAAAGAGAAGATACAGACTCTCCACCATTTCAAGGAGAAAAAGTAAGTACTTTTTATGATGCCGACTTTGATGGGTTGTTATTAGATGGAACAACTTTATGGGATTCAATAACACAAAATATTGATGACTTATCAAATATTGATTTTGCTGGCCCTATTGCTTCCAGTGGTTCCTATGAATTTCAAAATAAAGTTGATCTTGGAGCAAAATTTAACTTAATACTAAAAAGAAGGTTCGTAACTTCTGGTCTTTTAGTTAATGATCTTATTGATTCAAGAACAGCAAACATAGACACTTGGACAGAATTTGACGGAACGCAAGCTGATGATGTAAATGCAAGACTGCTAGTTGCTACAACAGATATAGACCCAACAACTTCAGTTTCATCAGGTGTTTCTTATGGGCAAAGTGGCACTACAATTACTATTACAAAAACCGATCATGGATATTCTGTAGGAGATTTTGTTGTAATTGATTTCACTGCTGGATCTGCGACAGATGGTAATTATCAAATTCAAACAGTTCCAAATGCAAACACATTTACAGTAACAGCAAGTGCTAGTGCAACAATATCAAGTGGTACTTCATGTACTTATGGAGCTAACTTTACTCAGTTCAATACTTTTATTAATGGTGAATATACAGCCAGAGGATTCAAATTTAAATGTGACCTAGAATCAAATGACCCTGCACAAAATATTAATGTTACTGAACTTGGATTTGAGGCAAGTGTAAAACGTAGAACAGAAACAGTTAATTTAGCGATTGCTAGTGCTTGTGCTACAAATAGTGCAGCCAAGACAGTCACTTTTGGGTCGCCATTTTTCACAGGCAGTGGAACTATACAAGGAGGCTCTACTTCAGACTTTTTACCAACAGTAGGAATAACTCTTGAAGGTGCTGTTTCTGGAGATTATTTTAAAATTACTTCTATTACTGGGACTCAATTTGTTATAGAGACAAGAGACAGCAGCAATGCCTTTAAAGATTTAAGTTTTAAATATACTGCAATTGGATTTGGTAAAGGAACTTAAATATGTTTATATTAAAGTTATCAGTTATTCTATAATTAAATAAAAAGGACTAAGTAATGGCAACAGCAGATTACATAATCTCGAACCAATCGGGAGCCAGCTTTAGAACAGATTTAAATAATACCCTTGCTGCAATCGTAAGCAATAATTCTAATTCATCTAGTCCAGCTACTACATACGCTTATCAATGGTGGGCTGATACTTCGGCTGGTGTTTTAAAAATAAGAAACTCAGCTAACAACGCATGGGTAGAACTTTTACAACTTGATGGTACGTTAACCCTTGAAGATGGGTCTGCAAGTACACCAGCACTTGCTTTTAGAGATGATCTAAACACAGGTATCTTTAGTTCTGCTAATGATACTCTTAATTTTTCGGCTGGTGGTACTGAGAGGCTGCAATTAGGTTCTACAACAATATTTAATGAAGGTGGTTCAGATGTTGATTTTAGAATTGAAGGTAATACTGATACAAACTTAGTTTATGTTAATGCAGGGGAAGATAGAGTTGCTATTGGTGCAAATACTGTCCCTACTGGGTTTAAATTATCAGTTAATGGTGATCTTACTATAGGTGAAGCAAGTGGTTCTGATAATAGTTACATTGACCAAAAACAAAATGGTGCTTTAGAAATTATTAATAGTGGAAGGGATGATAATGATGGTTCTATTCGTATAAATCGACATAACACTATTGCAGGGGGTACAACAAAATTTAGAGATACTTTAATTTATAACGGAAAAGGGACACAACTTTTATTTGTCGATGGTAGTGCAAACAGAATTGGAATTGGTTCGGGTGCAACCTCACCTAGTTTTATGCTTGATGTACAACACGCAACTGATAATTGTTTGAGGCTTGGTAATACAAATGATGGTGCACATGGCGATGTTTTTGCTGCAGTAGTTCTTGGTTCGGGATATTATCACAAGGCATATATGGCAGCCCATTCATGGGAGTTCTATGTAAATGGAAATAGCCTTGCAAAAAGATTCGAAATGCAATCAGGTGGAGATTTTAAATTAAATGATGGAAACGTAGTTGTAGCATCAGGTCATGGTATTGACTTTTCAGCACAAACAGGAACTTCAGCTTCAGGAGCAAGTACAAGTGGAAGTGGTGAAATTTTAGATCATTATGAAGAAGGAACTTGGACTCCAACTCAACCAACAATAGGTACAAATAGTGCTTCTGGTATTTACACAAGGATAGGAAGACAAGTACACGCTTCATTATTCGCTACTTTACCAACCAACAGTAGTGGACAGGCTCTTGTCTTTGATGGATTACCTTTTACTACAGCTAACTTTAGCGGTACATATAGACAAGGTGGTTATGTTATGTTTTCAACTTATGGTACTGCCGTTCGAGTTTTGGTTCACGATAACACAGATAGGCTTCAAGTTTATAGTTTAGCTGGAAGTGATATTGCATTAACTAATTTTGACAATATTAACTTTAGAATACAAGTACACTACACTACTGACTTATAGACCGCAGCTACGTCTTAAAACTAAGTCATAAACCTGTTTTAATCGGAGATTAATCCTAATGGCATTAACTGAATCAATCGAATACGACAAGATAGAAGTTGTCGGTTTATATAAAGCGGTGCAAGTCCGCAAAGCAACAGTTATCAAAAAAGATGATGTTGAACTTACAAGGTCTTTTTATAGATATGTATTAAATGCTGGGACTTTAGATGATTCAGACAACTTAGTTGATAATCCATTAGATAAAGAGGCTGATGGTGTTACCTCAATACCAGATGAAGTAAAAAATATATGCAATGTGGCATGGACTACTGATGTCAAAGCTGCGTGGAAAGCTTATTTAATTGCACAAAAATCTTCTTAAAATTATGTCAAACAATCAAAAACGTATCGATCAACTAAAACTAGAAATGCAAGTTGCTGTTGATGAATTTAATAAAATTCAAGAAAAAATAAAAGAGCTAGTTGTTGCTCGTGATTCTTTTAAAATGAAGGCTTTTTCTTGTGATGAAAGAATCAAAGAACTGCAAGGAATTGAAGAGGTTGAAACTTCAAAAACAGAAGTAGTTAATTAACCTTATCTTGCATCTGCCTTGTCATTATCCCCATAGTGACGTAGAGAGGTGCTAATGCACAGATTCCAGCGAAGGTTATAATGGTGACAGGCATTAGTGCTTTTAAAAATGCTTCTTTTATCATGTTTCAAAAAATTGCTAACGTATTGAGTATTATCTCTTTTCTTATGGTAGCTTCCATGAGTGGTGGAGCGTATTTTGGGTATAAAT
>VMHT01193512.1_pt1 | contig 25938 bp, 41 predicted proteins | sample 4693611 | NCBI WGS metagenome assembly VMHT01 (sample SAMN12280063, study PRJNA550983) | marine metagenome | isolation source: seawater sampled from same location over 5 years 0.02-0.2 micron viral filtrate | place: USA: collected off the coast of southern California halfway between the port... ...
ACGGGTTGAAGTCAATTATCAATTCGCCAACGGTACGCATATTCAATTGACGAAAATCCTCAAACGTCAATTCGTTGGCCTCGTTCAAAAAACAAATATCGTGTTTGGCGCCACGGATTTTTTGCGGGTCGTCGGTTGATAAGAATTGAACAATCGAGCCGTTGAATTTAAAGGTGTTTTCCGCTTTGTTGTGTTCGCCTTTATAATAAACCCCCAATTTAGTGGCAATGGCGATAAAATCGCGTAATACCGACCTTTTAAGCGCCGGCAATGTTTTCCGGACGATTGATATTGTAATCGGCTTTTTGGTTGTGGTTAGCTTATAAATTAAGAATTGACAAATGGCATACGTTTTACCGGAACGCGTCCCGCCTTGATGTACTTTAATTCGAGCCTTTGAATTCAACGTTTGGTAAAATTGAACGTTACAAAACTCTTTTATTTGTCCTTTGCCGGTGTCCATTCAATGACTTTTGATTCAATGTTGCCGTCCATTTGTATTTCCTGACGTTCAATGAACCCGCGTTTTTTTCCTTTTGTTTTCAAATAGAATATTGTTGCCGTTGTGTTGCCCTCTTTTATTTGTTCGTGCAATTGTGATTCAACGAAATCCAATGTAAGGTCTTGCAGCTCGTCGACCTTTGCCCGGAATACTTTGTCGCTTTTGTAATACTTGTAAAACGTTGAACGGTTGCAACCGACAACTTTGCAAGCGGTCGTCACAATTCCCAATGATTGTTCCAACGCTTGAATTAAATTGTTTTTTAATATGTTGGTTTTCGTTGCCATACTGCAAAAATAATTAATTATAAATTGACGAAAAGTGTCAACTAATCTTATTTATTATTATGTAATTAAACTATTTATTTTTCGGTGTACCAAACAAAGGAAATACCAATGACAAACAAATGAAATTCCAAACAATGTTCGTCGGCGTCGTCGGCTGCTGATTCAATCATAACGTGATCCATTGTTGAATTCCAATAATTTACGCCAATTAAACAACCGAAAATCGGGTAGATAATAGTATTAAAATTTAATCTCATAACTAATAATATTTTTTGTAAAGGTACAAATATAATTCCCAACATTTATTGTTTGCCTGGATTTTGGAATATGTTTCCGGGGACAAAATCCGGGTGCCGCGATTGTTTATTTCAACGCGCAAGCCTTTCAATGTTGGGTGTTGTGATACCTTTATTTCGTTTTTTAAGCACCATTTAAGCGCCTTTTGATGTTCCGGTGTGGGTTGTATTGCCTTTGCCATAATTAAAACGGGATATTATCTTTAATCACTTCGAATTTTTTTGTTTCCAAATCAATGTCTTTGTAAATCCCGCCATTGTTGAAATCCGGTGCAATATCAAAATCGCCCAATTGTCCATTTTCTTTTCGTTTGACCTTTTCAATGTATATTTTAACCACGTCGGATTTGAATTTAGTACGTTCACCAATGCAGCGGTAAACAATTAAACCGTTGTAGGCCTTATTGAAAAAATCGGCTGAACCGCTGATGTCATAAAGTGTCGGCTTTTTATACCGTCCATTTTCGGATTCTATTTTTCGCGGGTGCGCCACTAAAAACAAGTGGGTGTTTGTTTGTTGACAAAATTGTGTTATTTCTGAAAGCGCCCGGCCAATATAGGAATGGTCTCGTTGCGCTGAATGGTCCAACATATTCCAGGGATCAATGACGCAAACGTTGATTCCCTTTTGAAATACTAATTCTTTAAAGGCGTTTAATATCCCTTTTAGCGTTAAATTTTCTAAATCTATTTTAACCCAAAAAAAATGATCTTGAATGAAATCTTTTGTTTGGTTCAATTGGTCATTGTTGCAATTGGTTTCGTTTAATTTATTCGCGATGCGTTTAATGTGGCCCTCGTATGGAAAAGACTCCGGCGCAAACATAGCGCAACGCATATCGTATTTTAACGCCATATTGCAACATATTTGATCCATTACGTCCGATTTGCCCGAATTCGGAATCCCGGTCACAACGGACCATTGTCCCAATTCCATTTTGAAATAATTATCGGCGTTTGGCAAACCAATAGAATAATTTTTGACGCCGTTTTCGTTATAATTTAAAACGGAATCCCAAATATTATCTAAATTCAACACGCCTTCCAATGGGAAGTTTTTAGCCGTTTTAATGACGTTTCGCAAAGTTTCGGCACCTTTTGTTGTCAATATCTCGTTGGCGTCCTTAAAAGCGCCAAAATCAACGTATTTGCAACGATAAGCGCCGAAGCGTCGCGCTAATTCATTGCGTAATTCAATCCCGGGGTTGTCGTTGTCGGTGCAAAGTATGATTTCTTTTTTGTCTTTAAAGTATTCAAAGCAGTTGTCCAAATATTCCAAACGTTGATTTCCTTTTGATGCGCCGTTCGGAACGGAACAAACGGAATAAATCCCGGCTTCGTGCAATGACAATGCGTCAATTTCGCCCTCAACAATGAATATTTTTTCCATTGTTTTTATATTGTCAAGGCCGTAAAATATTAATTCAGCGCCGGAAACCATTTTAAAATTCTTTTGCCCGTCACGATATTTGACATTCACCAAATCATTTTCGCGATAATAATTGAAATTGATCGCGCGGCGTTTTTTACCTACTTGCGGAAAATACTCTAATGATTCGCCAATTTTCCAATGTTGAAGCGTTGGTTCTGAAATGCCACGTTCACCGAACCATTTGACAACGCGTTCGGTTAAATTGACTTTTATTTTTTCCGGACGGACAAATTCTTTTTTCTTTTCAAATTTAGTAGTGCCGGAAAACCCGCAGTTGTGACAATTGAATAAACCTTTGTCAATATCAACGGACAAACATTTGTCGCGTTTGTTTTTTCGTGTGTGGCTGCATTGTGGACATTGGGTTTTTATTTTACCGGTCGATTTGTTGCCGATGTCAATGCCGAAATCGTTAAATGTTTTCATTGTTTATTGTTTTTCAAATGCTAAACTAAAAAAATATTTTCAAATATTAAAATAATCTTTGTTGTGCTTTGTGTTGTTCAATTCGTTTTATTGCTGCATAATAATAGTCTTTGTCTAATTCACACGCGGTTAAGTCAAACCCTAAATTGTGGCACGCAATCGCAATACTTCCACTACCCAAATGCGTGTCGAGTATTCTAAAACCGTCTTTTGCGTAATTCATTAAAAGCCATTCGTAAAGTTTTACTGGTTTTTGTGTATTGTGAATTTTTTTTATTTGATTATGTTTGTGAATAGAATATTCAAAAATTTTTGCGGGTTTTTTTAAGCCCATAGATACAAAAGCCAATTCACATCTTGCAAAGTTTGGCATTGCTTGTTTTTTATCCCAAATTAAAAAATATTCGCTTTCGGGTAATGTAAAATTATTTGCACCCCAAACAATTTGATTTTTACTTACTCTAAATAATTCTTGCCAATATTTATTTGATGGTTTTGTATTATTAATTAATTCCATTTTTTGAAACCGTTTAGCGTGAACATCTTTAATTGTTGGGTTTTCTGTAACTTTTTTAAATCTCTCAATCCCATAAGGCGGATCAACAATCGCCAAATCAAAATAATTGTCTTCATAACGCGCCATTAATTCCATATTGTCCTCGTTTGTTATTTTCATTTTTGTTTTAAATTTTAGGTAAATAATAAAATAAATTTTCAATGTTTTTTAAATCGGTGTTTTTAATTTCAAAATTTGATGTTTTCAATGGAAACGTTGTTCCGTCTTTTAATGTTCTGATTGTGCCTTTTTTTATCAACGTTGCAACTTTCAACAATTCTTTTTTACCAATATAACCGCAAATTGTCAATTCATTTTTTCGCTTGTTAAGTGAACAAAATATATAAATATCACAATCATATTTTATTTGATGCGCCACGAAATTGTTGACAAAATAATCTTTGACATCAACATTGCGTCCCATTGTTTTAACGTCAATTTTTAGGCCTTTGTATTCAAAATCAAAACCGCCGTCAAAACCATTTTTAAATTCGTGATCAAAACCAAACAATCGTTTCACCATTATTTCACCAATCAATCCAACGAATTGTTGTTCTTTTGAACCGTTGAATTCAAAGCGGTTGCCTATATTATGTTGATTGACGAAATGCCAAACATCATTTTTTAGTTTTTCCGGGATTTTGAATTTTTTATAATTCATTCAAAACGTATTTTTTTAATTCCTGGAATTCGTTTGTCATCATTAAACCCCGGATTTGGAATTCGTGAATGTCGCCATTTTTAGTTTTGGCGCCTATTTCTTTTTTTCCGTTGGACGGGTTTTTGTATATAAAAAATTCTTTAAGGTTTTTAATTTTAGTAAATCCAACCGGTTTTTGTTTTGCCTTATGTTGGATCATAAAGCGGTCAATGTATTTGATGCCGTTTTTGTCGGTGTTTCTTAATTTTAGAATTGATAAAAAATTATTTTGCCAAAACTCATCATTTCGCAAATTTTTAGAAACATTGTAAACTTCGCGCAAATCGTAACCGTCCAACCTTTGCAGTTTGTCCAAACAATCCAACCATTTGATTTTTTGGGTTTCGGTTTTTGGGCGGTATTTCAAATCAAATAATGCTGCAAAATGCGGAAACGCCGTTTTGGTTTTATCGTCAAATTGGCGCTTTTCCGATTTTGTGGGTATTTCTTTTTTTAGTATTTCTTTATTAGTATAGTTTATATTAGTATTACTTTGTTGCGGATTTACCGCAGCGGTAAAAACCGCCGCGGTTTTTCCGGCGCCGGTTTTTCCGGTTGCGGTGTCATTTAGATGATAATTATATCCCGCGAATTTGCCGCCCTTGCGAACCTCAACGCGCACCAAAAAACCCGTTTCAATCAATTCTTTTATTCTTTTGTTAATGGCGTCTTTGCCCTCTTTAAAATGGCCGCAAATGAATTGCACGGTCATTTCGGTGTTTGAATCGTGGGAAAAAAGCCAACAATATAAACCGGTCGAAGCTGCTGAAATGCCTTTGTGTCTAAATATTGCATTCGGAACAACCGTGAACCGGTCAAATTTTTTTGGCTTGAAAATCTTATTGTATTGCATATTTAAAAAAATAACCCTATCAAATCGGCGGTCGCGGTCGCTTCATCAATAGGGTTTTGGTAAAATTTTAATGCCGCGACGCAAAAAACAAATTTATAAAAATTAATCACAAAATCAAATTGTATTTTATATGATCGCAAAAGGAACGTAAATCGTCAAATATTTTTTTCAGTTGTTCCAATTCAATGTCTCCGTCCTCGAATTTATACCATAGTAATTCAATGAACAAATCAAATTCAACGCGGGTTGATTTGCCAATGTAATTGTAAGAAACCGCGATGTCGTCCGGTGAACTTTGTGTGAAACGAATTTTTTGATTTTTATCATCAAAATAAATAGTGTGATATTTCATTTTTGTGGTGTAATTTTTAATTCATTTTTAAAATATTTGTCTATTGTTTCAATGCATTGTTCCAAATCATTTGACCAAATCGCCGCCCAATTGCAGTTTTTAAGCCATTTAAGCCACTTTTTTTGCCTTTCCGTGGGTTTGTTATATTTATATTTTAATTCAAGCGCTAAACCGCTAAAATTGGCGTTTGGCGTAAATATCAATAAATCCGGAATTCCTGGCTTTGTCCCTAAATATTTCATTTTGTATTGTTCGAACGGTGTTCGCCGTCCCTCATTCATTGGGTGTGTGAATACCGCGTTTGGGTGTTGCAGTTCTAAATAGTTAATTATTGCGCGCTGCATTTTGTCCTCACCTTTTAAATATTTTGAATAGGGATTCGCCATTGGTTTTTTATTTTTTGCGTTTCTTAAAATACAAATATCCCAAAAAACACAACGCAAAACAAACCGGACACGGGTGAAAAAATGCCGGATTCACGATTTTTGTTTTTTAGTTATGACAAAGCCATTTTTTTTAAGCATCTTTTTGGCCTTTTCAATTTCTTTTTGTTGGGTTCTGTACGCGTCAAACGTTTCGTTTTCAATCGCGTTTGTTTGGTTTTTATAATTCATTTTTTTGTTTTTAAAATAATTTTTGTTGTGCTTTGTTTTGAGTTAATTTTTTATTTGACATTTCAAAATATTTTGTTGAAATTTCACTTCCAATAAAGTTTCGATTGTTATTTAATGAAGCGATTGCAGTTGTTCCACTTCCCATAAAAGGATCATAAACCACATCATTTTCATCGGTGCAACCCAAAACAAAATTGTTTGCTAATTGAATTGGAAATGGCGCCGGGTGTGGATTTTTAGTGTCGGCGCCAATTCTTATAATGCTATTTTTAAAAGACATTTGATTTCTGTAAAATTTAGTTTTTGAATTTTTACTTTTTTTTATCCAAAAAACATATTCGTTAATTGGAAAAAAATAGCTTTTGTCTAATTTTGGGGTGTTAAATCGATCCCAAATCAAAACTTGTTTGACCGGAAAATCATAAATAAAACTTGGGTGAATTGTGTTGTGATTGCTTAAAATGTCCATATGATTATAAAAAATGCTTCCGGTTTCTTTTAATATTCTACAACATTCCTTTAAAATTTTAGTTTGCCATTGAGCATAATGTATTGGCGATAAATTGTCATTATAAGAATCATATTCGATTGTCCTAAAATTTGACGAATCCTTTTTGCTTATTTTTTTAGTTTTTGTATAAAAGTTTTTATTGTAAGGCGGTGAAGTTATAATTAAATCAACCGAACAATCATCAATTTTTGACATTGTTGTCAAACAATCTTCATTGTATATTTTATTGTTTTCAATCATTTTTGATATTTTTTAAGTTGTTTTTTTAATACGTCGTTTTCAATTAATAATGTATTGTATTTGTAAAGTAATGATTCGGGCGTCATTTTTTTGGTTTCATAGCTGCTTAAAATAATTAATTTCAACGCCTGAAAATCAACGCGAAAAAAGTCGTCCCAATTAACCCAATTATCCAAATTCGCCAAACCATATAAAACCGAAGCGTGATCGCGTCCAACGGCCGCACCGATTTTTTTAACTGATTTTTTAGTTGTGTATTTTGCAAGCCAAAAATAAACCGCGCGCGCCATAACCAATTCACGTTCACGGCTGTTTTTTGTGATGTCACAATTGAAATGTTTGTTGACTTTTTTTATCAAATATTCTAATTCCATAATGTTATAATATTAAACTTCCGTCGTCGTGAAACTCATTCCAGGTGTAGCCGGAAACAATCCCGGTGTCACAATAAATTTTCCAATCGTCAAACGCGCGTTTCCACGCCTTGCGGCCTTGCTCAATCATTTCGTCGCTTAATGTGTAAACCTCAACCGTGAACGGGTAATTTGTTTCAACTGCAATGAATTTAAAGTTATCAAGGCCGCATTGGTCTAAATAAAACGCAGCTTGTAAATGATAAGCGTATTTATAAACGTCCCGGCGAAACGCAACGGGCGAATTGTCTTGACACGTTTTGACGTCTGATATAAACCCCGAAACGCGATTCAAACAATCCGGACGGACGCGAACGTCCAAACCCTCGTGTTTGCCGTAATGCGATAATTCAATTTCGCCTTGACAATACTTTTGCGCCAAATCGTGATTTCGGAAGTTTTCCAAAATTTTGGTGATTTTTTCGTGATCATCAAATGAAACAATTTTTTTGCCGGCGGCCTTTTTTTGTTCCATTTCAAATTGTTCTTTTCCCGCTTTTGTCCGGCGGTCAATTTTCGGCATAACGTGAAAATCCTTATAATACATTTCCGGTTCTAACATTGCGCAATGAACCGCCGTCCCCAATGCCATTGCGGAACTCTCAAACGGTTTTTGGTTAATGAAATGATATACCGATTTTTTATAAATAGCTTTTAACCCCGACGCGCTAATTGCCGGCGACGAATGATATTTTTCATTTGAATCAAATTGTGTTTTCATTATTCTATGATTTTATAATTGTTTATTTCTTTAATGATTTTCTTTAAATTTTTATTCTCCTTTTGAAGCCGTGAAATGTTGTTTTGCAACGCGTCAATTCGCCAATAAAGGAATTCCAATAAATTTTCCATTTTGTTAATTTTTTATAAAACTAAAAATATATTTTCAATTTGCAAAATTATTTTCAAAAAAAAACGGCTTCATATCTGAAACCGCTTTTCGCTTTGTTTGTCATTTTGCCGATTAAAAGGGCAAATCGTCGGACGTTTCCGCAACTGGTGCCGCTTCCGGTTTGACGTATGGATCGGACAATTTGATTGAAAAAAACTTCCCTTTTGCGCCCTCTTTTATCCACGCGGCAATTTGTTGATTTGTGCCGTCTTGTAATTTAATCGTACCGGAATAATCGGGTTGATTGTCATTTGTTTTATTGGTGTTTTTAAATAAACTTCCATTTCCATTGTTGTGTTCGTATGCCATTTTTATTGATTTTAAATATTAAATTTTTGCTTTATTTGTTCGCGGTATTGTTTTTTAATTAAGAAGCCGGCCAATACCTTTTCCGCTTGTTCCTTTGTTGCTTTCATTGTCGCGTTGAATTGCGCGTCCGTTAGCCATTTTTTACCGTCCTTTATTTTAGGCTTTTCAGCGCTTTGATTTTTAACGGCGTTTTGAACTTCATTCGCTGATGCGATTGACGTGTCAATTCCAATGCCTAAATAACCCAACGCCCGGCCCAATGCCGACGTGAAACCATTTTCAACAAATGACGTTTTGTTTATATATGAACTGTCGCGATACTCTTGTGAATGCGCCGAAGCGATTTCAACGCCTTTGTCGTCGCAAATAGCAACTTTAAAAACGCCCTCTTTTTCGTCAATATGGACCAATGATTCTTTTATTTGCCAACCGTCAAATGTTGGTTCGCTTCTAAAATATTTTAGACGTTCGTTGACGGTAATATATTCCCGTCCTTTGATATTTATTGTTTTCATTTTATTAAATTTTAAAGGTGATTAAATGTCCAGGATTTCAGAAATTCCAAAACCGGCGTCGCTTAAAATAGTGACTTCGGCAATTGTGAATGAATCCGGATTTTGCAAACGTGATTTTAATGTTGGCATTGTGCAATTAAGCAATTCACAAACATCGTAACGTTTTAAATTTAAGCGCTTTAATTCCGCTTTGAATTTATTTTCAAACATATTTTTCAAATTGTGTTGGCAACAAAAGTAAAAAATTTCTTTTAAATAAAAAAAATATTTTCAAAAAAAAACCGCCGCAAATCAATAAAGAAATTACGACGGCCGACAAACAAAGAAAATGTTTTATCGATATGAATTCGTTGTTGTCACGTCGTCATCATCGTTTGGAACGTGCGACGTGATTTTGTATTCATTTTTTTTGACGTTATATGTCAATCCGTCAATGATTGCCGGTTGTTCGTTTTCTGTTTTTGTGGCAAAATTCACCCATAATTTATTGTGAATTGAAAAAGGTTTTCGCCTTGAATTTCTAAAAAGACCGTCGTATCTTTTGACAAAACTTCTAAAATCATTGGCGATGTTTTGCGTTGTAACTTCATAGGCTTTTTTAAATAAATTTGATCCACCGATTACGGACAAATTGTCCCGTGTTCGTGCTAAATTTTTATTGAAAAATCGACGGGTGTTTGTGCTTAAATATTTCGTGAAATTTTTTGTTGTTGTGGTTGTGGTTGCGTTTGAAATCGTTGTTTTTAATGTGACATCATCAACCGACCGCACGTCGTCCGGCTTAAATGTTTTCATATTATCAAAATAGGTTGTCACATAGGTTGACGCCGTTGTTGTTGTGTTTAATAAAAACGCTTCCATTGTCACGGCCGTCAATGTGGCTTGACTTGGACTTTGATCAATTCCGTTGCTACTTAATTTTTGACTGAATTTTTTAAACAAATTATTTTCCGAACTTGTTAAATTATTTACAACTGGCAATTGTTGTATCGAACTAAAATTTGTAAATTTTTTCGCGTCGGAATCCCAACCATAAAAATGCGTTAATTGTGGCGTCACAAAATCCAAACGCAAATCAATTTTAAATGAAACGTTTGCTTCAACACCGCCGCCGCTTGTTTCCTCAACAAAATAATAAAATTCTAATCCGAATTGGTTTAATTCCTCAAAGAAATTCGCAACGTCTATTGTTCCAAAACTTTGAAAATTCATTATCTTTATATTTTCCGGACTTGTTGGCGCGGTTCCGGTCAACCTCAACGCCTTTTTGCCCTTGAATTTAAAATCGGCGTCAACAACTTCGGCGTAATTATTTAAAATGGTCCAATCGCTTGTGCCGTATTCAAAACCTGAATTGTAAAATTCACCCCGCAAATTGTTTTGTTTTGACTTTACAATAACAGAATTAAGCGGCTGCAAATATTCAATATTAAAATCGCCGCCAATCGGTGTCAATTCTTTTGGCGCCACCAAAACAACCGGTTCGTTGATTGTGTCAACAATAGCGCCCAAATAATCGTGACGCCTATTTTTTACGCGTTCATTATGCGTTGAATTTAGTTGATTAAAAATGTCGTTTTGAATGCCCGTTGGAACCGCGTTATTTGCTTGTAATGACGCCAAAATTGAATCCTTGACCGTAATGTCAAAAATGTTTGACGCTTCTACAATGTACCATTCACCAAACGATTGAAAAATCCTTTGATTGTATAAACCTAAAATCAATTCCAATTGTTGTTTTGCATTGAAAACATCAAAATCGTTTGCCAATTCTTGCGACGCGAACATTGTCGCATTATATGGAAAAACCGAATCGGTTGAACCGTAATTGTTTCCCGCAATAAGTGACGAAAATGTAATGTCATTAATGCAATTAATTGGAATGTCCAAATCTAAATTTTGCAAAATCAATGCAATTCGCTGAATGTCGTTGTAGGAATTTGTATTTGATGACGAATAAAAATCGGCAACCGTGCCGTCAAAATCTGAAAGTGTCCCCAAACCGTCAAACGCGTTCAAAGTAATTTCAAACGGCGGCGATTGTAGTGATTCGCGGAACCTATCAACCACTAAAAACCCGGTCCAAAATAAACCGAAATCGTTGTGAATGTCATTTGAAATTTGACTTTCAATACAATTCAAACTTTCTATTATTCCCGAATCATTGAAAACCCTTTTTTGATAAAACGTTGAATCTTTGAAAAACTTTGTTTCGTTTTCTAAACAATCAAACGATTCAATGAACCCACTGTCCGCAACAATGCGCGTTTCAAAATCATCAACAATTGGTTTGGAATAATAAACATTGACTTTGTATTCACGTTCATCGAATTTATAAAAATCATCGTATGAAACCGAATCGGTGACAAACAATTTCAATTGACATTTTGATCCGATTATTGACTTATAAAAATCGTCTGATGATTGCCACGAAATTTGAACGGGATTTGAGCCGCCGATAATTGGCAAAACATCACCGGAATAATTTTTTTTAAGTATTTCAAGTTTTTTTGGATATCCCAAAACGTCCGAAAATTCAAGCCTATATTTTACGCCGTATGCCATAAGTTGTTTTTAATATATTCGTCCGGCCGTTTCATTGGCGCGTTCAATCGCAATCAATAAGTCTTGACCGTCAACCCTCACGTTTCCGGTCACGGTTAAATTTCCACCACCGGCGCCACCAATCATTGATTGTAATTTGTTTAATGGTGCAATGACTTCCGGATTTTGTCGCGCGCCTGGATATTCACCAACCAATCCCATTGTGGGACCGCTAACAATACCACCGTTGGCGAATGCGGTTGCACCGCCACCTTTGGCAATTTTACTTGCTTGCGCCCTTGCAAACGAACCCAACGCAATTAAAGCTATACCGGCCGCAATAGCAACCGGACCACTTAAATTTTCAAGCGCTTTTTTTATGGCAATTACAGTTTTTCCAACACCTAATGAAAGTTTACCTAATTGAATCGCCATATTGCCAATAGTTGTCAAAACAACTTGTGAAAGTTTTTTGGCTAAATTACCGCCGCCGGCCAATGCTTGGCCCAATGCCATTCCTATGCCAGTTGCCAATTGTTGTAAACCGCCCGTGATAATGTTTCCAATTTCTGAATTAAATGCGGCCGCGTTTGCGATTGCAATTTGTTGTTGTTCGGATAAAACCGATTGTTGTTCGGCAATTGCCGCCGGGATTCCCGCCGTGTCGGCTTTTATTGCGTTTGTGACCGGTGTCATAATACCGCCGGATTCAAGCGCCGAAACACTTGTTGCCGTTCCACGACCTTGACCACCTAAACCACCACCACCGGACGTTGTTGTTGTTGTTCCGCCACCGCCCGCAGCTTGACCGCCGTCACCGGCTGAAACAACCGCCACCGGAACGACAATTGGCGAAATTTGTTTTTGTTCTAATGCCTCGTTGAAATTATCAACAACACTTGAACCCAATGTTTTGGCGTCGGTTTTAATATCATTGAACGCGCTAATCATATTGTCCTTAATACCTTTTGACGCCTTAACAAAACCGGCTTTTATTTGTTCCGGATCAAACGTAAAAATCCCCATTATAATGTCACCAACGCCACCCAATATTGAAACAATATTTTTGCCGGCCGTTTTTAAAATTGTGACCAATGTTGAAAAAACAAATTTTCCAACCGCAACCAAATTTTTGAATTGCATAATTATTGCGTCCACGGCTAATTGTATCGGCAACGAATTGTTGTATAATTCAATAAAATAATTGCCGACTTTAATCAATGCGGCTTTTATACCTGACCAATTTTTATAAATAACAACGCCAACTGCGGTCAATGCAGCAACGACCAAACCAATAGGCCCGGTCATCAAAGTTAATGCGGCACCGATTGCCGGCGCCATTGTCAATAAACTTCCAATTATTGCAATCACCGGTCCCAATGCAGCAACAACGCCGCCAAATATTAAAATGGCTTTTTTAACCGTTGGCGACAAATCGCCGAATCGTTGAATTAAACCATTCAAAAAAGTCACTAATTTTGTAAATACTGGCAAAATAATTTCACCAAATCGCGCGGCCAATTCTTTTAAAGACTCTTGAAAAATACGCATCTGATTTGCAGCGCCACCGCTTGTTCGTGAAAAATCACCTTGGGCGTTCGCCGTTTTTGCCATAATAAATTCATATCTCAAAGCGACCTTTTCCGCTTGCGACATTGTTTTTATATTGGCGTTCATTCCTTGTTCCATTGCAAAGTTTTTCAAATTGACTTCGGTCATAACAACGCCCAATCTTTTCAATGATTCCGTTTCGCCCGTGAAAACGCCGGCCAATGCCGTTTGCGCTTGTTCAATATCAATGTTTTTAAAAGACGCCAAATCGCCGGCTAAACCAACTAATTGGGTTGACATTCCCGCCGCGGCGTTTGTTGACAATCCCATTGATGTCGCCATATCGCCAAACAATGCCGCCATATCAAGCGCGGAACCCTCGGCGATTCCGAATTCTTTTAATGTTGTTTTTGCGAATTCTTTAACTTCTTTTCGCGAGTTTCCAAATGCAACATCAACTTTGTTCATTGATTCCTGAAAATCACTTGCGAATTTTATTGCGGCACCACCCGCGGCAACCAACGGCAACGTCAAACGTGTGGACATTGATTTTCCAACACTTTGCATTTTAGAACCAAAAGATTGTAATTTTGAACTCGCGGAACTTAAAGCATTTTTAAGTTTCGACGAATCGCCGGTGATGTTTAATTTTAAATTTGATTCGGCCATAAAAGGAATATTTTAGACAAAAATACAAAAAAAAAGACGCATTAAAATTTAAAAAATTTTTTCAATTTTATACGAAGGTAAATTTTGACTGTTGAATGTTCTCGAATTTTTGGTATATATATAGCGCAGCGGTATAAAAACCGCTTAAAACGGCTAAAAAGCGCCTTAAATCAAATGTCCGTTTTTTGTACTTTTGCCGTTTTTTGTACTTATTTTAACGTCTTTTTGTTCGTCATTTGTTTGGCTTTTAATTCAAACGCTTCCATTTGTTCCCGTGTCGATTTTGGTTTGGCGAGTTCAATTTGACGTTTTTTGTCAACCGGCAATTCAAACAATTGTTCCGGTTTCAACATTTGCGATTTCTTTTGACATTGGACGTTGTGAATCATTGCGGCCAAATACCGCGTTTGTTCCCATTGCAAATTGATGTTGTTGTGATAATGTTCGGCGATCAATCCGTTTTCACGCCACGTTTGCCGCCAAAAATCGTTTGGTTTTATGCCAATCAAACCGATGTAATAATCGGTCAAAGTTTCAAAATTTACTTTTTTGACGGCTTCACCTTTCCCGGCTTTTCCATTTCGGCGTTTAGTGAATTACCTAAAATTTTGGATTGCAACATCGCGTTCACAATGTCATTGATTGTTTCCGCTTCCAAATCGTCCAACCACGCGCCAACGGTGAAAATATTATAATCAACATCGTTTCCGTTTTCCTGGTCGTTTGCCAATATTGCGGAATAAATAAGCGCCCGCAATCCCTTTAATGATATACCGTTTTGAAAAACGTTTCCGATGTCTTGAAGTGAAATTCCCATTTGTTCGGTAAACTCCGACCAAAAATTCATTGAGAAATGAAGTGTGCGTTTTTTGCCACCGACATTGATGTCAATGTACCCTTTTTGTTTGTTTGCCATTTTTGTTGTTGTTTGTCGTTAATAAATAAAAAAGCCACCGCCAAAAAATGACGGCGGCCGAAAATAATAAACTTTAAATTTTTTAGTTTGTGGATTTTACAATCGCGCCGGTAATTGTAAGTGAACCGGAATAAGTGGTTGCCGCTTCCATTTCGCCGGACATTTCAACAGATGTCAAAAATGCATCGGCGGTATATATAGCGTCGCCGCTTTCTGCCGTTCCAAATACGCAAGTTAATTTTGTTCTATTTAAAAGGTTGTCTGCTGCTTGAATTCCGTTAAATGAATCGTCATAAGCAATTAAACCCTCGAATGATATTTCGCCACCTTTGACGCCACCAATATATTCAGAAAATCCCGCTGAATCTTTTGTTGTCGCTTCCGGCGTGTCCATTGATAATGAAAGCGAACAAGATGTTGTGTGTCCGACCGTTGTTCCGCCGATTTTTAATAATAAGTTTGTCCCGTTAAAAACTCCCGTTGTTGCCATTTATTTATTTTTTAAGTTTATTAAATTTTTTGTAAATATACGAATTATTTATTTTAATTATTCAAGTATATATTTGACGCCCATAAATGCGTGAACGCCCTCATCGTCCAAAATAATTTCATAATCGGACCATAAATCCAACGGCAAATCGCCCTCAATTTCTGTTTCCTCATCAATCGGACGAATTGAATCGTACCAAAGAACGTCAACGGAATATTTGTCCGCAAACTCCGGCGCTTGTATTTGTTCGCCCTCGTCATTATATTCGCCGTCTTTTATGCAAATAAAACCCAACTTCACAATTGAATTTTTGTGCGCGGGGTGTTCGTTGCCCTCGTCGTCTTTTATAACGCCTAATTTTTTAATGTATTCGTCCGCTTTTTTTTCGCTTGGAAATTCGTATTTTTTAACTATCATTTTTTTTATTTTAAAGTGTTGTTAGTGTTGTCAATTCGCTTGTTGTCAATGTTTCGTCAAATATAGCGTGCGCAAATATTTTTCGCGTCATTCCGGTTGTTGTTGTGGTTTCGGCAAAATCTGAAACAATTGCTTCGCCATTTAAAACGTCAAAATCACCCGTGACCGTTCCGGCTTTTATTTGTGAACCATTTAAAAATATTTTAAAAGAATTACCAAACAAACGAATTGCCAATTTATTGCGCTGAAAAAATGGTATCAAATTTTCACTTGACGTTATCAATGAATTCGCCGTCCCATTGTTTGATGTTGCGCGAACATAACCAAAATAATTTGTTCCGTCTTTTTTAGAATTTAGACGCAAATATTTTGTCAATCCCGCGTTTGTAATGGACAACAACCGCAAAAAATCGTCGGTGTATGTGTCAATTTCAAAATCAAAATAAAACGTCGCATCGGCGCCCAATGTGAATGTGGCCGTATTAACGCAATCGTCAAAATTTCGTGTGACCGCGGCCGCTTCGGTTTTTATATATGTACTTGCGCCGACTGATTGTTCAACCTGGCAACCCCATAAATAAACAAATGACGTTGATGTTGAATTTGTTGCGTCAATAACGCCGTCCGATGATCGCGGCGAAAAAGTGGCGCTAATTGTTGAAGCGGTGTCCGTTGTGTATTCAAATTGCAAACGAAACCACCCATTGCCGTATTCCTCAACTTTTGTGTTTCCGGCGGTGAATGTTCCACTTGCGGTGTATGAATAAATTGTTTTTGTACTAAATTGAAACCTTGCGTCAACGCGGTTTGGATAAGTTCCGGTTGACCTTAAAGCAAAGAAATCGCCCTCACCTTGTTTGACAAAAACCGATGTTGTCATTTGCAAAGCCGCCGCAGATGATTTTGTTGAAGTGTCTTGTATAAAGGACGACGACGTTGACGTTCTTAAAATTTTGTCGGCGTTTGTTGTGTTGTCCGGTGATGTAATTTGATTCGCCGTTGCGGTGATGTTTGTTTTATTCCAAACCGCATTGTCAAATTCTTCTGATCGAACTTGAATATTTGACGCTGAACCCTCAACAAGTAAAGACGGACAACCGCTATTGTAATGATTCAATCGCGGTATATTGGCGCTTTTTGTTTCAATTAAACCGCTAACATTTTGACGCGTTGCGCCGTCACCGGTACGCGCAAACGTGAAATCAAATGCGCCGGAACTTGGAAAAATTGAATAAACTTTTGCGGACTTGTAACCGGACGGAATTAATAAAAATTTTGATTTGTCTAAAATTGCCATTTTTGTAGTTTGTACAAAAATACAAAATTTTAGAATGTTATTTTTATGTTGTTAAAGATGTTAGTTGCGTATCTGTTAATGCTTCTTTAAATACTGCAACGGATTTGACTTTTCCTTGAAAATCATTTCCCCCATTTCCTCTATCAAAAGCCAATTCGGATAATGAGTTTGTAAAAGAAAAAGATGTCGTATTTGTGTTGAACTCTGAACCGTTTATAAAACACTTAATATCTCCGCTTTTATAACTAATTGCAGCTTTCACAAATTGAGTTGCATCTGCTAATGCTGATGTTTGTAAATACTCTACTACATTGTTTACTCTTATTCTAAATCCAAAATTGCCGTTTGATAAGTACAAAATTTCTACGGAATTTAATATACTGCCGTCTGAAATTGTAATAGCCCTTATAGTAGAAGCGGTATTTAAAACTGAAAGTTCCGCATATAAAACCCCCTCTGTTGAGTTTATTAAATCGCTTGAACCTGAATTGTTGGCTTCGTCTGCGCTTCTTGTAACAGAGCTGCTGCCTGTTGGTATGTATGAAGTCATAAACGATAATTCCTCCCCTTGTGAACCAAAAGCATAAAAGCCTTGACCTATTGACGCGTAAGTACTTGTATTATCATCATTCATTGGTTCGACTTGCATATAACCAACATTGTCCGTGTCTTTGTCAATATCAAAAGTGATTGAACATCTATACCAACCATTCCCGTAATTTTCCATTTTGGCGGTATGGGTTGCATCAACAGTTCCTAAAACACCGTTTTGAATATCAAAAAAACTACTTTTACCGTTGGCGGCACTTCCTGTGAAAAAATTACTTTTCAATCTAACCCATTGATTGTTGTAATATTTTAAAAAACAACTCGCTGTGACGGTTTGTGTTCCGCTTCCACTTGAAAAACTACATAAATTTCTTGTATGGACTGCGCCACTACTTCCATCTACGACCACCAAAGAGGAATTTGTTGTACCCTCTGGCGAGGTTGTTGCGTTTGTGGTTATTGCTACATTATTGTTTGAATGCCACGTTGAGGGTTGTTCACTGTTTGAAGTAACGTTTGTTGATTGCGGTTCAAATAAAATATGCGCAGTTCCACCTAAATAATCAATGCGTGGCAAATTAGCCGCAACGCTTTCAATGTTACCGCTTGAATTTTCTCTTGTTGCGGTTGTGCTTCTTGTAAAGTCAAAATCACCCGTTGCGGTGTTTGGTTTTATACAATGTAAATCGCCGTCCGAATAAGCCGTCGGCGTCAAAATTATACTTGCTTTTTCTAATAAATTACTCATCTATTCTATATTTTCAAAAGCGGTTAATATTGTCGTTGTTCCGGCTGAATTTTCAAAATTTGTTGCGCGCGATTGTAACGCCGACAACAATCCCGGAATTTCGCTTGTTTGTAAAACAATGGCGTTTTGTATTTTAAGGCCTAACCCAATCATTGAATTGGTATTATCTTAAATAACAAATCACTTTGCCCGATGCACAATTGACGTCGTCAAAATTACCGTAAATAATTGATCCGGCGGGCAACGCCAAAGACGTAATTGAAGCATCACCGGCCGCGGCGTCAATGTCGCACGTTATGGTTGACGCTTCGATTGCTTGAATTGCGCAAAAGTTTTCACCCGCGTTTGATGTTCCGGACGCCGGAACGATGCGTAAACCATTGTCGCCAAATGAAAGTTTTTGAAAATCGCTTGAAAAATATAAATTAGAAGCCATAAATTTTTTTTTTGTTTATTATCTACAAAAATACAAAATTTAAAATTGTTGTTTTTGGCTTAATTTCGACCTTGACCGATGTATTTTTTTTTGCGTTGGGACAACGATTTGTTTTTGGAATGACGCCTGGGACGTTTTTTTCGTTGCTTCTTAAAAAAAGAATTAATTTGTTTTTTAGCCATTTTATTTTTTCCAGGTTTTGACAATCTTTTCCGCTGAACGTGCGCCAAAATAACCGCCATAAACAAGCAGCAGCAACGACGACAACAAATCAATCCATTGTGGCGCAATATTAAAGCCACCAATCGACGAATCTAAAATAATATATATAAACAACGTCAACGTTAAAAAAGCCAACACAAGCGGCCGAATGTTTTGTGTCAAAAACGAATCGGTTGCATTGTCGGAAACCCAACGTTTAGTGACTTCTTGCATTTCAATCACGTCAAATTCCAACTCCGCCAACAACATTTGTTTGTCGGCTTCGGACAATTGCCAATCGCTTTTTATTTTATCGCTTAATTTGTTCAATGATTCAATCCCGGTAATATTGGCCGCAATGTCCAAAATTTCCGGCGCAACATCTTTTCCACGCGCCACCAACCAACGCAAAGCATCACCAACGCGCGTTGTTCCGTTTTTATCTTTATACGATTGTTTTGCCATTATTTTGTTGTTTTATCAAATCGAACTTTCTGATCGCGAATGTCAACGTGTGTAAACGTGTTGTATTTTCCAACGCCGCCAAAATTTAGAATTTTCATTTCAATTAATTCGTCAATTAAACGATACAATTCAAACGGGTGTTTTGATTCGGCCACGATGTCCGCCGCTTTACCCAATTTGTGTTGTGAATGTTTGGCGCCATTAACAAAATTGTCATTGTAATCGGCGCAACGAAAACCCGAATTTATTTTAATTGGAACGCCCAAATAATCGCGTAAAATCTGTAATTGTTCGGCTAATTTCAAAAGATTGTTTTTGACGTTGGCGGTCATTTTACATTCGCAACCTTTTAAATTTCCTTTGCATGCGAATTCAGAAATTTTAAAATTTTTAGTCATTGTCGTTGCCTTTGTTTTTGTTTAGATAATACCAACGTTGTGCGGTGTACCCAACAGAAATCAACAATAATACAATTTTAAGAATCTCATCAACCGCAGTAAATGAAACTACAAAAGAAAAGGTGTTTAATAAATATAGTTTCAAATCATTCATTTTATTAAATTTGTTCGATTTTATTTGACAATTCAATGATTGCCCGAAAATATGTAAAGTCACTTAAATCATCTTCTAAATATTTCACGCCCTCGTTTACGCTTGTATAAACATTAAATCCGTCACTAACTAAATTAATATAGTTAGCCGACCGCGTTCGCAATTGTTCCAAACATTTTTCAACCATTATATTGACGTCTAATTCACCGCCGTCGTTTGAACTAAAACGCGTCACGCATTCGATTCGCGTGATTGTTTCGGTTGTGAATGACGTTTGGTTTTGGTCCGTTTCGTCGGTTGAAACTGAATAAACTTTTATAAATGGATAGGTTGCGTCCGTTGGAACTCTATTGTAAACCGAAACGGCTGAACCGTCAATCGTGACGTTGCCGGTTAATTTTGTTATGATTGCTTTGCGTACAAATCGAATTGCGTCTTTCATTATTTTATTGCTTTTTTAATTTCACCATTTAGGCGATTGAATAAATTTTGAAACCCAACGCGCGCGGAACTGAAAAAAAACGGACGCGCCGGCAAATTGACCTTTCGGCCGGTTTTACCTTTAAATTGCCTTGCGTATCTTTCCGGAATGCCTAATCGCAACATATCGTCCAAATCAACGTCGTCACCGGTTCCAAATTCAACATAAGGCGAATAATGTGCCGCGGCAATCACATTCAACGTTTTACCGCTTCGTTGTGCGCTAATCGATTGTTTTAACGTGCCTTTGTCAACCGGCGCGGCACGTTTTGCCAACCTTACGATTTCCAGGCCGGTTTTTCCCAATTCATTGGAAACCTTTTGCGATTCAAACGCGCGAAGTTTGTCCAACTTTTTGTTGAGTTTTGACAAATCCGAAGCGTTTATTTTTATGTTTACGTCCATTTATTGTGATTTTGTCGCCAATAGTTTTGTAAAGAAATCCAAGTCAAATTCAAATTTGTCGTTTATTCTGTATTTTTGCGTTGCGCCCTCTAATGTGAACACGTCGCCCAACTGAATTAAATCCGCGGTGTTTTTACGCATTGTAATTTCGACGTCAATGTCTTGACCTCTTTTTGCGAATTTGTCTTTTATTTCGCCCTTAATTTGCGTTAAATGGCACCAAACCGTTGCAATGGTTCCCAATGTTGAGTTGTAACCGCCGAAACCGTCCGCGACCTTTGTCAAACGTTTGATTGTAATTTTAGAATCTAATTTCCCGGCTTGCATTAAATGAACATTGCTTTATATGACGTTAATATATTTTTTGTATTTGTTGGGATTTCAGAAACAATTGATCCGGTCACAAAATCCGCGCGATTGTCGTAATACGTTGAAATCAATTGCAGCATCGCTTGTTTGATTAATGGATTGTTCAACCCGTTTGTGTTATAAATAACCTTAACACGTTCGGCCGGTCCTTGATCCAATTCGATTGTTTCTTTTTTCAATCCCAAAATTTCATAATTTGTTGTGACAATTCCTTTAATTGAAACTTCGGTAATTGTAGCAACCGGACCAAATGGCAAATCAAAAACGCCGTTTGTTTTGTCTAAATAATAGCTTCGACCTTTTGGCATAATATCACGCGAAATGTAATTTTCGCACCAAATCCGCGCTTGTGAAATCATTGCAGCGATTAAAGTATCGTCGGCGGTTGTATCAATACGAACATAATCTTTGACGTTTTGCGTTGTCAATAATTCAACGCCGCTTGTTGTGTTTATTTTAATTTGTCGCATCGTCTTTTGTTTCAACTTGTTCGATTTTCAATTCCTTTGTTTCAATTTTGGCTTTGCTTTGCTTTTTAACTATTGGCGAAGCGTAACCCCTGGAAATCCAATTGGCGGCGATGTGATCCGGCAATTCGATTTTGTCGCCCTCGTCGTAACGTTTCCCGCCTCTTAAAATTGAAGTTTTGATTTTTAATTGCATAACTAAATATTTTTGTAAAGATAAAAAAAAAGCGCCACATTAAATTGTGACGCTTTTCCGAATGAAAACAATATGAAAAACATTAAAGTATTGCAAAGTTATTAAAATTATTTGAATATTTTTTCATTCCCAATGTAAAGGATTTCAAAACGCCGTCGTTTTTAATTATGAAAAAACCGTTTCGTTGTTTGGAATAAATGGCGAAAAAATCAACGTCCGTTGTTTTATATTCGTTTTGATTTCTGTCGGACAATCTTATTCGGTTGCGCGTTCTGTTGTCCTCGTTAATGGCTTTTATTTGTACTTTGAACAATCCTTTTGGCGAATCAACAATGCAGTCATAAATGGACGTATGAAGCAGCGGAAACGAAACTAATAAATTGTTTTTCATCGCTTCAACGGCGAAAAGGTATTCGGCGAAACAACCAAATTGATTCGGATTCATTTTATAAAGTTATAAAAAAAAGCGGTTAAATTAATAACCGCCTTTTCAAATCAAACTAACTAATAAAATTAATCTTCGCTATTTAAGGCCAACGAAAAGCCGATAACATATAAAAATATTGTTCCGATAATATCGTTATAAAGAAACATTTGACGTGTGGCAAAAAACCAAAACAACATTGTTAAAATAAAGTTAAGAAATTTTTTCATAGTTGGTCCGCTTTAAAGCAAATATCTGAACAAACAAAAACGTCCTCAAATAATTTGACGCCGCAAACACGGCATTCGAATTCCGGTTCATCGTCCGGAAAATAATCTAATCCCCACGCCATTAGTTAATATTTAAAAGGTTCAACATTCTATTTAAAAATTTATCGAATTTGCTTTGAGATTCCAAATTTTCAATTTCTTTTTTGGTGTAAACATTCACACGTTTTCCGTCGTGAATGATTGTTAATCCGGTTGTTGTTTTCATTTGTCTAAAATTGTGGCCGGGTTTCCCCGGCCGGTTAATGTTTTTAATTATTTTAATATCTACTGTTTAATACTAATTTGATTGCTTCTAAAATCGAACATTGATATTTATTGGTTTCAAATAATACCGCAATATTTTGTTCGTTTGTGAAATTTAATTCTTTTGTCGCTAATTGTATTTCTTTCAATTTGTACATAATGTTTAATTTTAATAGTTTGTTGTTGTTTGATGATTCAAAAGTACATTTTATTTTGGAATTAAAAAAATATTTTCACTTTTTTTGAAAGTTTTTTTTGTTTTTTTTGTTTCTTATCTGTTGGGCGCCCTAAAATAAAGGCATAAAAAAAAGGCCCGGAATAAATCCAAGCCTTTGTTTTTGGTTGATTATCCGTAAAATTACGGTGTTTCCAATGCAGCTTTTGCAGTTGCAAATGAACCTTTAACAAACGCGTTTGGTAAGTAGTTTGTCAATGCGATTCTCTCGCTAACTCTAACAGTCACAAAACCGTCACGAACGTTTGTTCCGTCCTCTTTAAAGAACTCAACATTTATTCCGTCACGAACCCAAAGTTGTGTTCCAACGCCAAAGTTTCCAATTAGGAAGTTTCCGGCACTAATAGCGCTATTTAAAACAACTTTCACGCCCATAAACACGGGTTGTAAACCTTGATAAACTTGTTCTTTTAAATAGTTGTTTTGGCTATCTTTTAACAATAGGATTTTATGAAAATCTGTTGGGTTCAATAAAATTGTATCGGCGTTGTAGTTTGCCAATGCTAATTGATTTAAAGAAGCAACAATAACGTCAAATTCGTTTGCGTTGTCAACGGCGTCGGCTAAATTACCGGCGGCGAATGTAGTTGCGGAATTTTCAATCCCGCCCAAATCGTTGCCACTTAAAATGTTTACGTCTTCAACGTCCAACAATTTTTCTGGCGCACGGCTTGACAAATAAGAAGTCAATTGTGCGGTATCGGCCAACATTTCCTCGCTAATTCTAAAATACGTTCCAATTTTTTTGACGTTTGCGTCGGTTGCGGTCATGTCAAAATCGGACTGTGTAAAGGTCGCGCCCTCGGCCGTGATGTCGGCGCCGTTTGAATATCCGCTTTCTTTTACGTAACGAACAACATCGGATGTGGTTGAACCTTGCGCCAATAATTGACGAATATGTTGTGGTCTTGTTGGATCAAATTTGAATCCAGGAACCACGTCGGCCGGTATCACCGAACCGGTAAAATCGGCGCCCGTTGTCATATCGGCTTTAATTTCGAATGCTGCACTTCTTGAATGACCTTTTGCCATTTTTTCGATTGCACCATTTGAAAACGCTTCATTTAAAGCGCCTTTGAATGACATTCTTTTTTTAGCGCTGAATTGCTTTTTGTTAGCAACTTCAATCGCGTCTAATCTCTCATTTAATTTTGTTGCCATTTCAGAAACTTCATTTTTTACAATGTCGTTTGCTTTAACAACAACCGCTTCAACAACTTCGTTGTTTGATTTTTCGATTTTTGAATCAATGGCGCTATTAAATTGGTCCAATTGATTTTTGATATTTTCTTCCATTTTTAGTTTTTTAAGGAATTTAGTAAATAATTTAACACTTCTAAATCATCGTTTTTTGTTTCTTTTTTCGGCGAAGTGATTTCGTCAACCGGCTTCGTGAATTCCACAAATAATGATTTTAATTTTAATATTTCCGCTTCAATTGCAAATCCCATTTCATCGGAAATTGAACCTTTGCGAATTAGTTTCGAGAGATTGTCGTATCTTTTTGACAACTTCTCAACGTCAATATTTCCTTTGACGTCTAATATTTTGGCTTGATCGTTGGCCGCTAATGTAACGGCGCTAATTTCGTATAATTTAACCTCTTTAATTTCACGGTAATCGCCTTTATTTTCTTTTTGAATTGGCATTATACCGACTGAATTTTCGGTGATGACGCCGGATTTCATAAGTTCAACAACGTCCATTCCCATTTGTGTTTTTGCAATTTCGGCAACGAAAACCAATCCTTTGTCGTCTTCATATAATTCGGTCATTTTTCCAATTGGTTGATTCATATCGTGTTGATATAAATATTTCACGCGTTCACCATTTTCGGCGATTGTCTTTTTATATGCGCCTTTGACGATGACATCATTGTCGGAATCCTTGTTCCCGAAATAACTTCCGTAACCTTTTATAATTCCGGCCTTTTCGTCCGCGTCGATTAATTCACCAACGGGCGCCGCTTTGTAAAGAATTGTATTCATAATAAAATTTTTGTAAATATACGATTTTTAAAAATTAGTAAAGCCACCGGCGGCAACCCCCAAACCAATGGATTGAATTTCCTCAATAGTTTGCGCGCCCTCTTTTGGTATGTGAGCAATTGAACAACGACAATTGACGACTTCTTTTGCCGGTGCGCTTGGATCACCCGGAAACATCATTGAAAAACCACCAACAGAAAATGACGCGTTTTGGTCAACGATTTGTCCGTCGGCGCGCTGATGCGTTGGCCGTGTCCTATCGTCAAAACTTGCAATCCATTCCTTTTGTAATTGGTCGCCCGGAAAAATTGTTGTTGCGGCTTCGGACGTTGCGAAATTAGCCGCGGCGGTTGATTCGGTTCGGACCAAACGTTCGGCCTGGAATTGTGAATATCTATTGAATTGGTTGCGTAATATTCGCGCCTTTTCAACGGCGCCCAATGTCATAAATTCCGGATCCGACATCAATCGTTGTGTGATTCGAATAAGCGTTTGTTTTGCAGTACCGGCGACCAACGAAACGCGTTGTGAACCGACGGCAACGCCCAACGCTGCAAACCGTGCGGCCCAAATATCATCTAAATTTGAAGTGTCAATTTGTTTGGTCAAATACTTTTCAAAGTTTTTGGCGTACCAATTAGCAAATCGAATTCCAATTTGTGTGTATAAATCGGAATAAATTTTCAACAATGGTTTGTCGTCAAATAAGTTTTGGAAATTGGTTTGTCCGTCCGCAATAAACGATTCAATGCCTTTGTTGTATTCGCTTTTATAAAAACGCTTAACAATTGCAATTTGTTTTTTTTCGGAAATGTCCAATTGCTTTTCGAAATCCGTTTGCCATTTGTCCCGATCTAATTTCAAACTAATCGTTTAAATCATTCAACTTTTTATTCACCCAATCGCGCATTGCAGTACCACCCCATAAATTCCAGGAAACAAAACCATTGTCGCGCCACGGCGTATCTTTAAAACGTTCCGCGATTGTTTGGTTGCCCTCGTGACGTGCAAAAAATGATTTGACGCGGTTCAACATTTCCAATGTTAATGGTTCACGATTTGCCAACATTCGGGCGCGTCGCCAACCGGTCATTGTTCCCGCTTGTAC
>VMHT01024618.1_pt1 | contig 25914 bp, 32 predicted proteins | sample 4693611 | NCBI WGS metagenome assembly VMHT01 (sample SAMN12280063, study PRJNA550983) | marine metagenome | isolation source: seawater sampled from same location over 5 years 0.02-0.2 micron viral filtrate | place: USA: collected off the coast of southern California halfway between the port... ...
ACAGAAATTCCATCTAAAATTGGAAAAATAAATTCGACTGTTCTCGGTCTTGAGAGATCGAGAGCAGCGATGAAACGGTCAATGATTAAAACACGACAGGAAATACGTATAGTTCAATATAGTGTGGTATGTGCTCTATTAGCGGAGAGATTCAACGGGACACCATTTGCTGCACTACTTGTAGGTTTTGCGATTTGGATTACTTTTCGTAAAGATCGATCTCTTTAGCGTTACTCTTCTTTTTCTTAGTTTTCTTTTCCTCCTTCTTGATAACATCTTGGTGTTCTTTGAACATCTCTTGAACACGCTTACGCTCGTCGCGGGCGATGTCGCCAATCTTATCCTTGATCTTGTCTACCTCGGTCTTCCTTTGTTTTTGGATTTTCTTACCAATTTTCTTAAAGTCATCAGTTTTGGCGAACCATGTGGGGGATGCGGTAACAGCGAACATAGTGTTTGTTGTATTTTAAGGACATTTAATTTTTAACCGTTTTAATTTTTCTAGAAACTCTCTCTTTTCACCTGGAGATTCAATTTCCTTCCCAGAGTTTATATTTTCAATTTCAGGTCCCGTTAACTGCATCGCGTTTACACGAAAGTCCATGAATGCCTCCATAGAGTGGGGTACTAGGGGTTGGACAAGTTCATATATAGCCGTGGCATAGTCACGAATTTCCTTTTGAGCGTGGTGATCCATCCTCAATTGTAAGAAATGCATGAGATTGTGTAGGTCCATCTTCCATACGAAAGAAGTGTATGTCGATTGAGGGAGAACACCTCGCGCCTGTTCCCTACAAACCCCCTTCTCGAGCAACTGTTCATACAACTTAAATGCCTGCTTATACTGTTCAGAAAGAGTTTGACTCAATTCATCATCTAGTTCCACAACACCTTCTGATCCTTGATGATTCACGGCTGATTGTCCACGGAGGACTTCCGGCTCGTAGTATTCCTCATCAACGATAGAATACCTGGCGGACATCTCATTCACGGATGCAGTTCGATGCCTGAGCCACTGACGAGCGATGTAAAGGGGTGCCTTGATACGAAATTTGAAAACAACGAGTTCTAGAGGAGAAGTGTGCCAATTACGAACAAGATATCTAATGAGACCTCGGTCACCACGAGTGGTTTTAGTACCCGTTTGATAACTCACACGGGCACCATCCACGATAGCCTTGTCTAGATTCTCTTGAGGCATGTGGTCGACGAGCTCTACAAATCCATGATCCAATACTTTTTTCATTATAACAATCTATCCGTTCTAATCTTTAATAATCACAACTATCATCGAATGGGACTTCTCCACAAAAGTCGTACAACTCATAAAGTTTTTCTTGTGACTTTTCAATCTCAACTGTCGTATTATTCATGACATCAATCGCGTTATCGATGAGATCTAGAAACGAATCAAGTTGGTCGATCGCTACACGATGATGTTTCCTGTTTGTTTTGGAAGAATGTGCCGCAGCCCTAAGATGCTTATTACTCTTGATGATCTTGTCAATATTGGGTTTGGACTTGTCAGGGGTCGCGGACATTCGGATTGTGAGACTCATCATTGTGAATTTATATCTTTAATCAGTTCACTTAGGTTTCGATAATACCTCTTCAGGTCTTTCATAAATCTTTTATTATTTTCTAAAACTTCACATTCAACTTTGTTTAAATAAATCCAAGCAAGATTTGATTTTGAATATTTTGTAGCTTTTTGATTTTCATTTGGTCGACGCGCCACCAACTTTGTAGACTTCTTCTTTTGTGAAGCGGGTAACACCTCTTTCCTATTCACGAATGATAACGCCTGCATGACAGTATCTGCCAAGTCATCTTTCTTTTTAGATTTCACGAATGTATCAATCCAATGAGAATTTACCGAATTGTTACGGATAAAGTCTTCACATCTCTCGATGGAAACCTTCTTTCTCTTATTGTACTGTGCTTTACCCGGTCCAGCAACATCTGGAATCTTGTGACGAGCATCATAGAGAATAGTTTCCGCTTTAGGGCATTTAATGATGAAGTATGCATAGAGGAAGTGCATGACAGATACCATCTTTTTGTTGCGGTCAGGTTGCTTCTCGATGAGAATGGTCTTTGCCTTGAGGACCCATGGACGAGCATCTAAATGGTCTCTCATGGAAACGTAGACACCATCCTTATGTTGTGGGGGGATACCATCCACATCCCACTCAACAACTAGGTTGTTTTTGTCTTCATCAAGAAGGCACATCGCCAAATTCTTTATACCAACATCTATACTAAGAATCATTAGTATAAAGACTTAATACCTCTTTAACTTAATGAAGTGTATCGCCCATCGAGGATACTCCATCAATCGTATCGATAATAGTATTGACGCGATTCAAGAAGCTGTTTATAGGTCCTATGACGGAGTTGAGATAGATGTACAACTTTGTGCATCTGGAGAAATCGTACTTTTTCATGATGTGTACGTGGGAGAACAATTTGTAAGTGATTTGTGTCTAAACGAATTGAAACAAATGGGGATTTGTTCACTCCAAGATGTATACGATCAAATCCCGGATATTTCCCAAACATTACTTCTTCTAGACATCAAAGGTGCCGATTTTAGAATCACTTCGGCACTCGTCAATTTTTATAAAACTAGACCAACACGTAATATCATTTTTTGTAGTTTCAATCGAAAGTTAATCCATAATCTCCCTATGGAATTTCAAAAAGGATCCACATTCGAAACAACGTTTGTCAATGACGAGTATGAGATGTTAACACGGGGTCTCACAGCGGTAGTCCTACATTGGACATGTTTAGATCATCACTTCATATCTTACTGTAAAATGAAAGATATCAAGGTGTACACGTACACACACAAAGAGGACAAAGAACTAGAATATATGTATAGGTTCAATGTCGATGCGATTATAACAAATGGATTTTAGAACTTTTTCATGGCGGTCCTACCCATGTTCTGACCAGCGGGGGACATGAACATAACGGCCATACCAATCACGAGCACACAGACGATACATACAGACGCACCCGACGCAGCCATGGCACCTTGTTGGGAAGTACCTATGATATCAGCGATACCACCGAAGACGGAATCCATAACTTCGGCGATACCTCCCTGCTTTTGTGTAGCCGCGGCGTCAGAGGAAGCGGCCATCTTGTTAAGCATAGTGTTATTAGAGATGGACTCCTTTAACGTAGACATAACAGATTCAGCCTTAATCTCCGAAACAACGTCCTGACTGAAATTAAGTGTCGCATTTCCAACAGTGCAATCATACCGTTTTACGTTGAGTTCACCATCTTGAATATTTACCTGTTCAGAAACGGTGCTTGTTAAGTTATTCGTAGTGATATTATTCTCTACGAGATTCTGAATTTCCATGTCAATTTCTGTTTTGATATCTTGATTCATATCTCCACTGACGAGTGCACCCAGTTCACTTCCCATTTGTGAATTTTTCTCTAGTGCGGCACTGGCAGCAGCCTGCATGTCATTCGTGATCGAAGTTTGCAATTGGGCTATCTCTTCAACTGAAAATTCTGAAGAAGCCATAGTTTTTGATGTAATTTTTTGACTTAGATTAACATCACAACCAATAATTTCCCCAAAGTTAACTTGCATACCCTGAATGTTAGCCCCAGTCGCACCAGTTTCTTGGGTATTATTAGTTACGATATTCGTAACATTTTCACTGATTGCCGAAAAATTAAAAGTCTGTTCGATGGATTGATTTGTTTCACCACCGGAACCACCCATGGTTTTTATAATCACCTGAGAAAAAAATGTCACTCTATTCAAATGAAACCAAACACCAGATTACGTCTGGAACAAGGATTTTTAATTGTGATCATTCTCATTGTCGTTGGTTTAGTTGTTAGGGGTCATAAACAGACTGAAAATTTGGCATCCGTGACACATTGGGCACAGGAAAAGACGGTCATAGAATATATCAAATCTAAAGATGATTTAAAACCCGTTAAGTTCGTGTTAGCTCAACAGATTGTAGACATATCGGGGGGTGACGAATCTAATTTTGAAAAAGTTGTGTTACTGGCTCATGACAACAAGAAAGAAGAAATTATTCAAATCATAAACAACTTATAAAAAAATCTTAAATAAGATTAAGTATGGGTGGTGGTGGTGGTGGTTCGCCGGCTCCTCCTCCTCCATCATGTCCACATAGTGGTGAAGTTGTCGTGAAAGTCAGGCGAAATCTTGATCAACTGATGTATTATGATGAAAAAAAACGTCCGGGTGGAACGAAACATGTTTGTAAGTACGATAAAGATACGAGGAAACTCGGACTATTGAAACGTACTTTACAAGGTGAAGGTGCCAATGTAGAATATGGTTCAATGGTGGATAACATATGTATGTGGTTGGACAACGCGGCCTTTGCTTTACCAGATAGTGACGGTATATGTGCTGAACAATCAAGCGGACGAAGTCTCGCCAAAGCTTTCTGTTTAAGAGGTGAGAATATGGTAGAAAAAACCACTGTATGTAATGAACGTATCCTTGGAGGCACCGCTACACACGGTGTGTATGGTGAAGCATTACTTGAATATTGTTCTAGAGATGGTAAAATAATTAGTCATCAAGCTTGTAAAAACTTAAATGAGGGAGATTACCAACGATTAGCTGCTGCGCATTGTGTAGCAAATCCCACCGATTCGTTTTGTTCATGTTACAACATCATGAATGATGTATGTAAAAGTAATTCAAGTGCCGCTGGGTGTGCTGAAAAAAAGAATAAGTTTGATAATCTCGTCGCCGGGACACCGGAGGGACAAAAACAGCTGTGGAGTGGTCTAGAAAAATGTTTCGGGGGTGTTTGTTCTGGAGCTGGTAAATATTTACCACCTGGTCACGATTTAAGGTGTAATAGTTCTGTAAACATATGTGTTCAAAATGTCGAAGTCGGTTCTCTGAATGATTCTGGTATGAACATAGTATGTGATATTGACTCGAGTTCGGGTTCGGGTGTTAGTGATGGCGGTGGAGGCGGTGGAGGCGGTGGAGGAGATGTCCCTACCGTATCAGTTTCTGATTTTAAAACAAACCCTAGGTCTTATATTCCTAAAAGTTTAGACGGTCTTAAGAATGATACTCGACAAAAAACGGGTGCCGCCATTGGTGGAACAGTATTAATGTCGTTCGTGAGTGCACTTTTATTATTAGTTCTGATAATGAGTATAGGTGGTGGAGGTCGTCGTGGTCTTCGAAGGTAAACATTTTCATTTTAAATAAAAATATCCTTTTATTCTAAATGAAACTGAAACTTAAGTTAAATCAGATCGTTCTCGCATTGGCTATAGTAGTTGTCGTGTATTGGATATACAGGCGGAGACGGGTTGAATTGTTAGAGGGTGGTGAACTTAAAAAATCAGAGGCGATGACATACCTAGAGGTAACCGAAGAACCAAATGCTTTTATTCTTTATGGTATGGTCAAGAAACAAACCGACGATGAAGAGAAGCAGAAGAAAGTTCTCGTTCTCGCATCGGAAGAAAAGTGGGACGAAGTTAAGGAGTTCATCAAGACTATCTAAAAAAAATATAAACTAACATCAGTAGACGCCTATGGTATGCATGGCTAAAGTACAAAACTGGAATGGTTCATCACCTGTCTCCGGCCCGAATAATTTTCAGGGTGGATCAGGTAACAAATCATTCGGCACTCCACATAGTCACGGGGTTTCAGGGATGCAAGTGACTGTATCTGGGTGTGGTGATACCCATCAAGTCATATTTTCCGAGTATGACATGAATAAACATGGTGGGCAAAATACGATGGTATTTCAAGATGGTACCTGGTGGTTTCATCACTTATATGGGCGAAGCTCAGTCGCTACAATTAATGAAGTACCACTCAGTACCAAAGCTGTCGGGTATCAAGATATTTATTGGTTATCTGACTATGGCGTAAAAAATGGTATGCATCAATTGTTTCATGGAAGTTGGCAACTAGCACAAGACCAATGGTATAATCAGTCTCAACTATGCCCAGACGGTGGTGAAGTGTGGCCTATGGGTATGCATAACGAACACGGTGGAAATCACAACAAAGGACATAGGTACGCATGTGTATACGACAAAACTGAATCCAAAATGAAAAATGTTGAGAGCCTTACAAGGGGTAAGTTGAATCGCCCGATGTACGAAGATATGGTTAATAGGTTATGTTCCAAAAAGGAAAATTTATCATTTGCGTTACCCGGTGGTTCTCTATGTGCACAACATAACGCAGGTAAAGGTTTGGCTGAAGGATTTTGTAAAGAAGGGAATAACTTTACTAACGTACCCACTGTATGTAGCGCTACAGGTCTTAGTGCGGTGGGTGGACAAGCTACGTATAACGGACTTCTTAAATGGTATTGTGGCAAAGGTGGAAACATAAAAGAAGCCCGTTGTGATGCCTTAAGTGCCACCGCTTACAATTCTGTAGCCGAAGCGTATTGTAAAACTGGTGCTGGTAGGGGTGACGCATTTTGTGCGTGTTATAACGTCGTAAACGGTGTATGTGATAGTCACAGTTCCGCGGCTGGGTGTGCAAAGAAAAAACAAACATTCGATAAACTCGTCGCCGGAACACCCGACGATCAGAAAAATGTGTGGAGTGGTATGGAATCGTGTTTTGGGAGAGTTTGTACCGGTGCCGGTAAATACATACCACCGAATACGAACCAAAATTGTAATAAAACAGTCAATGTTTGTATTCAAGATATTGATATAGGGTCGATGACAGATTCTAATATTCAAGCGAATTGTGATATTAAATCCAGTGATGGTTCGTCTGTTGGCTCTCCCCCGTCGGTAACACCGGATGAACTCGAGGCGGCCAAGGCGGCCGTGGCCGCTGGAGAACCGGGTGCTGAAGAACGTTTAAAGGAACTTGAAGATCGTCTGAAGGAGTCCGAAGAATCTGGTTTTCGTGCCTATATACCCATGAGTCTTGAAGATTTAAAAACAAATCGAAAAAAACAGGGAGGGGCTCTTGGTGGTGTAGGTAGTTTCATGATAATTTGTATTTGTTTAATACTGTTAGTCGTGATAGCCAGTAAAGGTGGTCGCCGTGGTGTCAAAAGGTAAATCTCTCATTTGAAATAAAAATATTAATGAAATATAGGAATGTCGTGTAAACTTACACTGTATGAACACCCAAATTATACAGGTGATCATACAAATAGGACGACCACTTTTACCAGTTCGGATAATCACGGGAGTAAATCAAGAAGAATTGCGGATCGTGATTCTTCAGGAAAAGTTGAAGGTAATTGTGCATGGGCCATCATGGAACACGGCCACAATAACGGTGGAGGTTTCATTGTAGGACCAAACGAAAACGTCCCGAATTTCCATGACTCGAATCACCACGGTCAGGGGAAAGGAAGTACGAATCATCGATTCTATAAAAGGGGTGATCGGATGCATCGAGTCATTAAACTTGTCCCACCTACGGATGGATATTGGGCCGATCTTGACATTTATGCCAAGAGAGCGGATACTCGTACCGGGCAATGGGGACACTTTCCATGGGTCACGGATAGTCTTTTAGAAAATCCAAACGACTCTAATCAACTCCTCACGAGTCATACTGATAAAGGGCAACCATGTCCACATGGTAGAGCGTCTATCATCGGTCATAGAAAATATCGATGCACCTATACATCTCGATCTAGTATAAAAAATCTACATGATGCTACTGCGTCGGGTGATCCTCGTCGTGCGATGTGGGCTCAAATAGCGGGTAAATATTGTGGTGGAAGCGCTACCAGATTAGACGAGGCTGTCGGTGGGGGTTCATGTAGAAATCACGTAAATGCTATAAACTTGGCGAAAGAGTATTGTGAAAAGAGGGGGCGAATAAAATCTGAGTCGGGTTTGTGCACGTCAGCTAATTTAGGTGGTCATTATAATTCTATTCTTAAAGCTTGGTGTGATTCGGGTGGAAACATAAAAGACTCATTATGTGATGCGTTGAGTTCGACCGATAAAAATGCACTATCTAAAAATTACTGTGATACCTCTGCCGGTAGAAATGACTCTTTTTGTCAATGTTACAACATCGTGAACGGTGTATGTAGCAAACATTCGTCTGCCGCTGGATGTGCAAAGAAAAAACAAACATTTGATAAGCTTGTCGCTGCAACACCATCCGATCAAAGAGAGGTTTGGAGTGGTATGGAATCGTGCTTTGGACGGGTTTGTACAGGTTCCGGTAAATATATACCACCGAATACGAACCAAAATTGTAACAAATCGGTCAATGTTTGTATTCAAGATATTGATATAGGGTCTATGACAGATTCTAATATTAACCCGGTATGTGACATTAAAGCGGGGGATACACCGTCCGCCGGCCCTCCACCTCCATCGGCGGCAGAAGATGAAGTAGAGCGAGCTAAAGAAGCCCTAGCCCGAGGTGATGCAGGTGCAGCTGATGATTTGAAACGGGCACAAGAAAATTTGGACAGGTTGGAAGAGGAAAAGGGTGTTGATGCATACATTCCAAAAAGTCTTGAAGATTTGAAAACAAATAAAAAAAAGCAGCTGGGAGCTTTCAGTGGCGGAGCGTTTTTTATGATGTTATGTTTATTAATACTTTTAGTCGTGTTGGGAAGTGGTGGTACTGTCGTACAGGGGCGCATGGGTATTAGAAGGTAAAATTTATCCTCTCATAAAATTTCTAATGTTATGATAAGATAGATGAGTTGTAAACTCAAACTATGGCAGCATGGGGTTGGTCAAGCCGGTGACGGGAATGAGGAGTTCACAGAAAGTCGAGGTGTTACTCATAATGACCACGCCTCGGCATATAGCACAGAGGGTGATTGTTCAAATACCTCATGGGGTGTATTTTTTCATAACCCACCCGAACAGGGTAGTGGTATAATTATCGGTAAGGGGGATGCTGCGGGTGGTCCTTTATGGAATACACACGGTGAGGGTAAGGGTAGTTTAAATCATCGATTCTACAAAATTGATGATGAGATAAGTTTTGTGAAAAAAATAGAGTTCCCTTCCATACCTGAAGGTGCTATATTAGAAGATGTCGATGTGTATGGGCGAAGAGCCGATGGACGAATGGGACAATGGGGACACTATCCATTCGTGGATAAATTAGATTTAGCTAATCCTAATCATACTCAACAGCTTCTCGTACATGAAGGTGTAGGGGGTTCGCCGGAAGTTAAAGGGGCTCCGTGTCCGGGTGGTGCGGGTATACCGATTGGAGCCAGAACATACAAGTGTATGTATAAGGATAATAACGAAATACAAGGACTTTATTCGGGTATTTCAGATAAGCTCGCCGATCCACGCAGAGATTTATATGGTCGAGTCGTGAAGAAGTATTGTGAGAATAACGAAAATATTTCAAAAAGTGTTGGTGGTGGTCTCACGTGTGAAGATTTTGGTGCGAGTAGGGAAGAGTGGTGTTCACAGGATGAACGCATAAAAACTGAACCAAGTTGTTCGAAAGGACTCATAGGTACCACCTTGTATCACAAAGTCGCTTCGGCTTATTGTGTCGCGAATCCTACGGATGAATGGTGTAAGTGTTATAATTTAATTAATAAAGTGTGTACTAAAACTGATCCACCACAAGATTCCGAAGCGGCGGGGTGTAAACACGCATATGGAATCATCGAGACGAATAAAAAAGCTTTTGGTCCCGCGGTTCAAATACAAAAAGCAGAGAAAAAGGTAAAAGAGGCAAAGGAAGGTACAGATGAACATACCGAAGCTGTTGCAACATTGGCAGAATTAAAGAAAAAGGATGGTTATCCCATTTTGGTAGAAAACGTACATTGTAGACCCGATGCGTGTAATTCGGTGTTAGGTGGAGGGTATATACCTGAGAATCCCAAGGGTTCATGTGCGGCGACACACAACTTTTGTGATCAAGATATTAATATAAAAAGTATGTCAAATATGGATATAGTTTTGGCGTGTAATACCGGGTTTCCATATGAAAAACCCGATTGGTGGGATGATCCTATCGAACCGTTTAAACTTAAACGTGAATTTCCATATAACAAGTTTCCTCTCAATAGAACACCGATGTTTAAACTTCCCAATCCTAAAAGATTTAGTATGAGAAACAAAAATGATAAGTATCATGTATACAGTGGTGTAGGTTCAATTGCTATGTGTTGTTGCTGTCTCATGATGATGGTCATAATGAGGCGGTTAAAGAGAAGATAATCCTTAAACGTATGTGGTGTTGGTGGTGTTGTCATCCTTTCGAGGGTACACCCCTAAATATGCCTTTAAGTTATGATGATCGTCGGAATAGTTTTCGTACAAGTGGTAACTTTTGTTCTTGGAGTTGTATGAAAACGTATGCACTAGACAAATATGGGTGTGGTAAGGGTAGTATGATAACTTCAAATATGGTCATGATGAGACGAAGAATGTACGGGAAAAAGGCGTTGGATAGTGTTAAACCCGCACCATGGAGATACCGACTAAAAGTATTTGGTGGGGATATGACAATAGAAGAATTTAGAAGTAATCAAACTATCGATAAAGAAATACCTAAAACGACTGACGCAAAACCAATACTTGATAATATAATACCCGTTATTTCAAACACTAAAAAAATGGATGAAATAAAGAATTCGACTTCTAATAACAACGCGCTAAAGCTAAAAAGAACTAAACCATTAAAACGAAGTCATAATAACTTAGAATCAGCGCTAGGTCTTATCATTACCCCCAAAACCTAATATCCTCTTTTGTTTAGCAGTGGGTATTGAAGGTGGTAAATTTTCTGTTTTTTTACTGTGAACCCATCGTTCACCGTCGTGTGCGACCCAACATATATCATACCTCTCCATTGTCTTTCTACACAATACACAAGGTAATGATATACCGTCACCGTACACCGTTTTTCGACCTATTACCAGATGACCATATTTTCTGTGTACCCAATCAGAAAATTGGTGAGGTTTATACCCCTTTCTGAGACATTCTCTATACAATTGCCGAATAAGTTGTCGCTCGGCACACATATGATTACTACTCTGTATAGAAGGCCCTCTTGACATTGAACCTATTACCGTACAATACTTCATACTTGACAATTCAAACAAGTTGCTCCGTCGTATACAAAATCACACTTTGAACACTCACTTAGGATGCTAATCCTCTTTTTGGGTACTAATCCTTTAGCGAATCGTTCGAGTTCCTTCACTGTATATATTCCGTACTGAATCATCACATCCAAAGATGGGAATCTCATTCTAAAATGATTACGTGTTGTTTTTTTATATTACTTATCGGCGCTCAAACATGGGAGGCATTTAGCCATGGCTTTTTGTGCTTTCATCATATTAGCGAAACCATCAACCATGGGAGGTACCATAGTCTTAAGAACAACCTCAAACTCACTGTCCTTTTCACCATCATCAATCTGTTCAATCAGGTGGTTGAGTACGTTAATAACGAGCTTCTTCTTCTGGGGTCCGGGGAGTTTCTTAAACTTAACCGACTCCATCATGAGGCGACCTAACACGGGAGGAATATCTTCCTTTTGAAACCCGTCATCGAGGTATTCAGCCTTTAGCTCCTCGACTGTTCTGACAAGGCTCTGAGCATCAATCTTTCCCGCAAATTTCTGTAAAATAATATCCATATACTATAACTGAGAATGAAAATTGACGATATCATCGCGAGTATCGCTCTGGGTCTGGGTTTTGTTCAGATTTATGACAATTTTAACAGGTCAGATGAAGTTGGTGAAGAATCTAAACATATGTTACTTTTGGGTATAATAACTACATCTCTTTGGCTTACCTATCAATCTAGGAGATATGGGCTAAACCTTTTGACGGTAAATACGTCTATTGCTTTAGCTGTTCAGGTTTATGTGATGAGCCGAATCTATAAAAATAAATTAATCTGGTTTAAAGGATAAGAACTCGTCTTATCCAGAAATGAGCACTCTCATTCTTGCGTCTGTTAACAAGCCAGTTGTCAAAACCAATAAGATTTCTAAGAAGGCCTCGTCGTCCACTTTCAAGTCTCCTATGCTCACACCCGTTGAGCGCCCTAACGATTTCCTTGCGGTCGCTGAGCGTGTGAATGGTCGTGCTGCTATGATTGGTTTCACCTCCGCTGTGATTGATGAGATCATGACTGGTAATTCACTCAGTACCCAGTTCCATGATAACATTGGTCTATCTGTTGCGGTTGCGAGTTTGGCATTCCTTGGAACGGCATCTAACCCTAATGACGAGGGGTACGTTCAAGGTTTCTGGAAGCCTGAGACTGAGCTCGTAAATGGTCGTCTCGCGATGGTCGGTATCGCATCTCTTCTTCTAACCGAATCTCTTCACCCCCATGTTCCACTTTTTTAGAGTGGTTTAAAGATACGAATCTTTTAGAATATAGAAATGAGCACTCTCATTTGTTCGTCGGTTAAGCCAACCCTTCGTGTCCATCGTCAGACCACTAAGCGTCGTACGCGCACTACGTCAATCACGCGTTCCACCCCTGAACCCGTTCAGGATATCGTAATCGAGTATGAGGAGAAGCCTGAACCAGTCCCAGAATACCGCTTCGCTGAGGTTCTTAACGGTCGCGCTGCTATGCAGGGTTTTCTTTGGGGTTCTATGAATTGGGTGATGACTGGTGATAACATCATTCAACAGGTTGAGGATCCCGTATATGCGATGGCTGCGACTGGTGTAGTCACCACATTGGCGCTCGCATCGGTGTTTACCGCCGAAGATTTCACCATTGAGAAAATCGGGGCATTTACCCCCGAAGCCGAACTCAAGAATGGTAGGTTGGCTATGCTCGGATTCACTACTCTATTGGGATTGAGTGCCATGTAACCCAAAAATTCAATCATATTAACTTTTTCTTCCATTGAAAATGTTCCTGCCCTAGGTAACACGTAGGACAAGAACATCATGAGAATGTATGTATTTATAGCTATCGCTTTCATTTAGGCGATCTTGGCCTTACTTGGTCGCAACATAAATAATCCAACCAAAAAAGCGAGAAGGAAAATAACAAGGCTTACTGCACTATAAGCCTTTTTGGAATCGTCACCCTTCGCATCCTCACAGGTCCTCGACCAGTTGAGTGCGGCGGAACTACCGACGACACCCATGATACCAAAGAGAAGAACCATGATACCACTGAGCTTATCACCGGCAACCTTGAGAAGTAAAAGGGTGCACGGAATGGTGAGAGCCATTGTAAGCGTATACGATAAAAAGTTTTTGAGATTCTCTTGTGTTTTATTACCGTGTTGCTCGGTACACTTGGTGAACATATCGATACCGAGGGCAGCGATGACAAGGTAGAAGAACCCAAAGAACATGATTATACCGATCTGACCGTAGTTGATTTCGAGACCTACCGTCTTGGCAGCGTTCGCGGCAGCACCCTGATAGGCGGCAGTTTGTGTAACAGCCGTACCAGCGGCACCCATTTTACCCGCCATAGCCCCACCGGCGGAGCCCATCGCCCCCTGGGCCCTACCCGCCATAGCACTTAAAGCAGCCATCTTAGACATTTATTATACCATGAGAAAATTTATGAGGTCTTTCCTGGTCTTTTTCTGAGACCATCCTAAATTCTTTATTTTTTTTGCACATATGTAGTATCTTTGGTCGTTAAATGGGCGATCTTCAACATATGTAATCCAGTCGTCATAGTTTTTAGTACCCTTTACAGTCTCTATGATAAGTTGAGTCACTTCCATGACGGTAAGTTCATCGTCTGATGCGATGTTATATACTTCACCCGGTACACCTCGTATCCATACAATATCCACCGCGTCTACTACGTCATCGACGTGCATAAAAGCCCGTTTCACTGTCGCAGATTTAGAACCATGTATCGTACACTTCTCACCTTCCTTTAATAATCTCTTAAATTTCGGTATGAGTTTTTCGGGGTATTGATTCGGTCCGTATACATTATTACACCGTATAACCTTGATGTTCATACCGAATGATTCTATGTACGAACGAACTATCATTTCCGCTGCAGCTTTAGATGCCGAATAAGGGTTTGTGGGTCGTAATACACCTTCACCTTCCGTGAATGGTACATCGGTTTTGGATTCTCCATAAACTTCATCCGTACTGAAATGTATGAATTCTACGTCTGGTATATGACGCCGACACGCCTCAACAAGAACGTGTGTGGCGTGTGTGTTATCCATAGTAAACGACAACGCATTATCAAATGAATTATCCACATGACTTTGTGCTGCAAAATGAAAAATGGCGTCAAAGTGGTAAAGTTTAATGAGATGCTCGATGAGTTCTTTATTTCCAACGTTTCCCTTTACGAATGTGGCTACACCCGGATTTACATTTTCTACATTCGAACAATAATCTAGTTTATCTACATTTACAAAATTGATAGAGGGATACCGTTCCTTCATACGATTAAGGAAATTGGAGGCGATGAAACCACATCCACCCGTGACCATTACATTACTGAACATCGCTCGTTTAGTTTATGGTCTGCAAATGTTTTAAGCAATTTGCACACACGATCTACATCGTCGATTGTCATACCGTGATGCGCACCAAGAAGAAATCCATCCTTCATGATGGTGTCTGCATTCTCAAAATCTTGAAGATACTCCCTGAAAGCTGGGTGTCTCGTGATATTACCTGCAAATGTGACTCGGGTTTGTACGTTGTTTTTTTCCATATAGTTGACGAGTTTGAGTCTATCTGGGCACTGTAAAGGGATGGCGAGCCAGTTTGGAAGTCTACTGTCATCTGGGAGTGTATAATATGGGCAATCTTTTAGATTTTCTATGTATCTTTGGACGTTCTGGCGACGTTTTTTTAAGAAACCTTCAAGTTTATCTAGTTGCACTAGACCGAATGCTGCATTCATTTCACATGCTTTGAGGTGATACCCCGCGACACCGTATAGAAACTTCCAATCGTATGGAATACCATCGACTGAGTGATTGAAGCGTTCGCTCGGTTCTTCGATATTGTCACCGATTCTTCCCCAATCCCTAAACATGAGGGCCCTTTTAAGATGGTCTGCATCATTAAACATGACCATTCCACCAATTCCACCCGCTGTAATTACATGACTGGCATAGAAACTTGTGGTACTTATGTCTGTACACTGTGTATGTGTGATGGTATCGGCAGAATCTTCAAATAAAATGAGATTGGGAAAGGTTTCGCGAATTTCTATCCAATCTGGTGTATTACCAATTAGATTTGGGAGTAAGAGACACTTCGTATCTGGGGTGACAACCTTCATAAGCTGTTCAACGCTTGGAACGTACGTGTCGAGACCGACATCACAAAATACAGGTTTTAAACCCAATTGTATGATGGGAGCAACAGTTGTAGCGAATCCACAAGCAGGTGTAACTATTTCAGAACCTTTTGGTAAATTGAGTGCGTGTAACCCCAACAAAATTGCACTACTACCAGAATTTACAAAAAGTCCACTTTTCTTTCCGAACAGGTCAGATACCCTTTTTTCAAATTCAGTAGTACGCTTACCAAACCCAGCGAGCCAACCATCGCGAAGACAATCTTCAACAGCTTTAATTTCTTCTTCCCCATATGATTCAAATTTATTCGGGGCATACCAAATCTTCTTTGGCATTCTGGTTTAATATATTCTATTATTTTTAAGTAGTCGGAATTTCTGTATATTTTGTATACGTTTGGAGTCACGCATCTGATAGCGGCCAACCCAGGTTTAGAATCTTCAAATCCTATTATATGATCATTCCTTTTACCGTATAAATCTATAGCTAATTGATAACATTCGGAATCTGGTTTTTTATTTTTGTAATCTTCACGTACAATCCAGTTTTTCAAGTTGTTTAGAATTGGAACCCTTTTCTTAAAATGTTCAACAACTTCTTTATTAGTGTTAGTCACGACAGCATGATTGATATTGTTATTTACTATAAACTGTATAAATTTATCAGCATTTTTTATAAGATTTATATTCTCAGTTTTTAACATTTCTTCTAATTTTAATTTCTTCAGACGTTTTGAATTTGGATAATCTTCGAGTATATAATCTATCCCGTATGTGGTAATTATATATCTGACATACGATTCACTCAAATCTAAAACTTTTGCCCATGCCTTATGATGTAAAGGTTCACTATCGATCAGAGTTCCATCTAAATCTATGAGAAATAGCATCTTATTTAAAGTACTGGTTCAACTTTAAGTAAATGTCAAGGGTTTGTGTATTAGGTGCAAATGGTTTTATAGGTAAAAATTTAATCGGGTGTAACAAAACTTGGACGGGTGTTACGCGAAAGGATTTGGACCTTACGGATCAGAACGCAGTCGCCAACTATTTTAAATGTCATACATATGACGTTGTTATTCATTGTGCGGTTATAGGTGGAAGTCGTTTAAAAAAAGATGAGGGAGACGTGATATGGAAAAATATACTCATGTTTGAAAATGTAGTTAGGGTATTCAAAGGTAAACTCATTTACTTTTCGAGTGGTGCAGCTCTTAGAGGTAACCCTCCCACAGACCCATACGGACTTTCCAAATGGATTATTGATAGACGCATTGAAACCACACCAAATACACATTCATTACGTATATGGGGGTGTTATGGTCCCGGAGAACTACCCACCCGATTTAGCGCTATTTGTAAACGAGAAGGACATATAGTCATCGATCGAGATAAATATTTCGATTTTATTGATATTGAAGATGTTATAAAAATTGTTCATGAATATGTAACATCTAAATGGGTCATGCCCAAGACTTGTAATCTCGTGTACCCAAAGAAACTTTTACTTTCTCAATGGGCCGAAAAGTTTGGTGCCACATGGGAAGTGAAAGATACAAGTGTTTTAAGTGAGAGTTATATAAAGGAGAGATAGATTTGTATATCAATGGAAGTTAAATCTATATTTCGAACCTACAATGTTGATTTCACAGATGAAAAGCCATCCATAGGTAAAAATGATGTTCTCGTTATAGATTCTATTGTATTTAGTCTTTATGAAAATCGTTACAAAAACGCTCAAAATATTTTCAAAATTGAAGCCCGTGAAGGTATAAAAAATATGAATACAGTTCTTAATCTTGTCGATTATCTCATGGAAATTGGGTTTACGAAGAAGGATACATTGTATGTAGTGGGTGGTGGCATAACACAAGATATCGCATCTATGTGTGCAGCTATTTTCAAGAGGGGTATTGATTGGGTCTTCACACCTACCACTCTCTTATCTATGTGTGACAGTTGCATAGGTTCAAAGATGGGTGTTAACCATAATGGAAGTAAAAATCAACTCGGAACATTTTATCCACCGAAGAGGGTCGTAGTAGATGTTTCATTTTTACGAAGCCTTAGTGAACGAGATATACAGTCAGGACTCGGTGAAATTTTAAAATTGTACGCACTTGGTGATATTCCATGGGTTATTGACGACATGGAAGAAGCACTGAAAAAATGCCTTTTGATTAAAAAGAAGATCATAGAAGAGGATGAACTCGAAAAAACGATTCGGCCGTGTCTAAATTATGGTCATACATTTGGTCATGTATTCGAGAGTATATCAGATTTTAAGATTCCACATGGCGTCGCAGTTTTGATTGGTATGTACGTAATAGACAAATATTTCGACGTCGACGTGATAAAATATGGACCTTATATGCATATCATTAAGAAGTATTGCAAATATATAGTATTGGATAATACACTCATTTTTAAACACCTCAAAGAAGATAAAAAAGTACTATCGGATGAGATTACACTCATTAAGTGTCGAGAATTCGTAAAGGTTAAACTTGACGAGACTTTGGTTAAAGATGTGATGTCAATTGTCAGTAATGAACTTGTACCTTGACCTTGGGGCCACTCACGTCAAGGTGATGTATGAAGGTAAGGTTCAAATTTTCGAATACTTGACAAAGGAGAAAGTAAATGTAAGCCAATTTTCCAACTTTGTCAAGAATATTTTAAAAAAATTCACATTTTCTAAACTCTTTGTATGTTCACAAATGCATGGATTTTATATAAAGGGGGAAACTAATTATGTTTCGTGGATGTGTGAAGACGAGGAACCAATTTCGAATGAGTTGGTGGATACGGGTTTATTTCCATACCATGGTCTACCATATTTCAATTCTAAAAAGTATGAAAAGGGTACTATGTGTACACTCGTAGATACAATACTCGATGACATGTATCATATTTCCCATGAAACACTCGAATGTGGAACTGGTTTTTACGACATGAAAAATAAACACCAAAAGGAATCGAGGTTCATTCTTCCCTCCGTCATAAAATATGGCCCGGTGCCATGTGGAAAAGTAAATGAGTCGGTTGTGTATGCACCACTCGGTGATTTACACGCTGCAGTTTTGGGTATAGATCGAGAGTTGGAAATTGAAGACGTTATTGTAAACCTGGGTACAGGTTCACAAGTTATACAGATTAATAAAACGTATAGAAGTGATACAGAAAATCGTCCATGTTTCGATTATATTCTAAATTGTATAACTCATATACCATCCGGAAGAAGTATGAAATTTTTCAAAGATTTATTTGATTTACCTGAATATTCTACATTACTTTTTGAAGATGTCGTTAAATCCACCGAATTCATAAATCTTGGGTATTTTAAAAGTGCATACAATTTTAACAATGGTGGAACAATTCAGACTATTAACGAGAGTACCACTAAGTACACAATAGCTTGTAGTCTATTGCGGTGTTACGTACAACAATATGTAAATATTCTCAATTTAAAGTTCAAAACTAGATCCAGGATATTTTTAACGGGTGGTATCGCCAAGAATATACCAACGATTAGACGATTATTTGAATATTACTTAAATGAAAGTGTTACGGTAGAAGATAACGACACACTTAAAGGTCTCTATAAATATAGTAAGTATGACGACACTTGTTTTTGGTTCAACAGGTAGTGTGGGACGTTACATATGTGCACAATTTTTAGATGCTATTCGATTAAACCGTGAACATTACGACCTTTCCAAACCAGACGATTTCACGGGTTTGGAAACATTCGATAACATAAAGTGTATTATTTGGTGTACCGGTATGAATACAAATGATTCCATAGGTTCTTTAAATAGTCAAACGTATGACGATATGATGAATGTAAACGTAAATAGTATTGTTAAATCTATCGACTATTTTGAACGCACCGGGAAGCTTGTGAATGGTGCGAGATTGTGTATAATCAGTTCAATTTTACAAGAGGTTGGTAGAGTAAATAAATTATCGTATTGTGTTTCAAAGAGTGCCATAGGTGGGCTTGTTCGTTCCGCCTCTGTTACACTGAAAAAAAAGGATATACTTATCAACGCTATATTACCGGGTCCTATTGATAACGAAATGACAAAAAGAACGTTATCAACACGAGAATATGATTCACTGAAACATAACTTTACGAATTGTGAGGATATTTTAAATATGTGTACATTACTTTGTTTTATTAATAATGGTATCACCGGTCAGTCTATATGTATAGATAATGGACTTTCAGTAAATCTTACATACTGATTCAAGATATTTTCCATCAAAAAAATTGTGTTTATTTTCGTTAAACACACACATGAGAATATTGAAACATTTTGAAAATGTAAAATCGTACTTTTCTATGAGTGTGATTGCATAGTTTACATGCATCGAATACATCCCCGTAATGAAATATAACACGTGATTGTTTTTATAACTACCAATCCACTTCTCACAGTATTCTAGTACCGGAAGAAGTTGATATTCATCCTTATCTTTCATTATGGTATGCGCGATGAGGAGTTCTGTTTTTGCATTACCCGAACCTCTACCAATACCACCCATCGTACCGTCGATTATCGCGACACCGTTATAATACGAATCGATACTTTTTACTGTTGCGTTTAATAGATTGTCATGTGCATGAAATCCAATCTTCCCGTCGTATGATTTTTTTATCACGTCGAGAATATAATTCATTTTCATTATACCAAGATTACCATATGTATCGGCTATGTAAAAATAGTCGGCCTCACACGGAGAAATGAGTTTACACGTTTCCTCTATCTGGGTATCCGACATCTTATCGATACGCCCAATATTAATAGTTACCTCATACCCAAGAGATTTAAGCTTTGAAACCATTTCACACGTTTCTTTTAAGAGTTTTACATTTAGTTTGGAATCATCCTTGTCAATACAGTGATATGCTACGAGAACTCGAACCATAGAAATCAAAGATTCCTTTTTGGGTACGAAGTCATCAATCGTGAATGTTCCCATCTGAGCCATAACGGCGACTTTCGTATCTTCGCTTATGATCTCCGATAGTGTTTCGTTTATGAGACTCTCAGGTGTATGGTACCAAACACCAAAACCTTCTTCGGGGGATGTACGTCTAAAACCAACCTCCGTGTATTCAATACCGGCATCTTTACATGCGATATAACTCTCTACGACCTGTTCTTTTGAAAAATTCCAGTTATTGGTATAACCACCGTCTCGCAGAGTACAATCGAGGATTCTCATTTAATGATATTGTCAAACCATCTTTAAATTCGTTTGATGAACATATGCCTGTTTAATTCCGTATCATCGAGGAATGGTGCCATCTCTTCGTGGGGCATATTTTTAAATGTACCATCTTCCATAGGTTTATTCGATACTCTAGGAAATCTTCCTTGAACGTTACACTCTATTTCAACTATCAAGGGTCCATCAGTGTGTTTGAGATAATCCACATCTCGGTCATACTTTACCTTGTAGTACGGTATATCATATGCTCTAGCTACTTTTTGTATATTACAAAACGATATGTCACTCTTTGAACTAGTTCCAAACTCTCGATTGAATACGTTATTTTGTGTGACCTTAATTGCACCATATCCGTTGTTGTTAAAAACGATGATAGTTATCGGTAATTTATGGTGTTTTATAGTTTGTAATTCCTGTATATTAAATTGAAAGGAACCATCCCCGAGTATAGGAAATGTCCGTTTACCGTGCATGGATGCACCTATAGCCGTCGTCATCTCATACCCCATGTCACCATGACTACTCGTTATAAATCTATCACCGTACTTGTATTGATACATATGCCATATGATATTATAGATGGAACCTGACGAAGCGGTCACGATACTGTTTTTCTTTTTATGTTTGAAAAATGTATTAAGGTGTCTATACGGACATATCAATAACCCCTCCTTTTCCGGGAGTTCATTTGCCCATATTATTTTCCACTCTAACGTTTTAGAAATCCATTTCTCTGAAATATTAGTCAGTGGTAATTCAACACTGAAAAATGTTTTCAAATCCATATTGACGTGGATATCTACACCTTTTTGTTTGAGAAATTCTGATTTGTCAATATCGACGTACAATATCTTAGCCTCTCGCGCAAACAAATCTCTGTTGTAACCGGTTATACCTTTAGACAATCGACAACCTAGACACAGTATTAGATCTGCATTTTGAATCGCAAAATTTCCAGCTCTATTTCCAACTATACCAACTTTTCCGATGTAAGTATCCCCTATATCACTACCAAAAAAGCTTACTACGTATGGAAGTGTAAATCGTCTAAGGAATCTATGAAATTCATCTTTCGTTTTAGAGAGGTGAATCCCATTTCCAGCTAACACGATAGGTCGTTTAGAATTGGCCCATAAACTAAGAAACTCACTAGGAATCAAATATTCTTCATTTACGTTTGTATCTGGTGCGATGTAACGTTGGAGTGTATCGGGTACGTCCATAGTTTGTACATCAACTGGTACTGATAACCACACCGGTCCAGTTCTACCCGTTGTTAGATTGTGATAACAACGTTCTAGTTCATACAGAACTTTGCCAGGTTCTGTTAATTCTACTGCGTATTTGGTTATACTTTTCACGGATTCTACAATGTCACAATCTGAACCAAAATATCCACGATCTATACCACCACGTGATCGAATGTTATCTTTACTCTGCACCTGACCACTGATGAAGAATACAGGAACACTGTCTTGGTAAGCAATTAAACATGGGGTGATGGCATTCGTGGCACCACAACCAGATGTTACACAGCATATACTTGGATTATGTTCATACGATGACCAACCGAGTGCTGCATAACCAGCTGGCTGTTCTCCATGTGTGTATGTTACGTCAAGTTTTTGTCCAAATGAATCGTTAAGGTGCATAGCAAACCCACCAGTCACAGAAAAACATTTTGTTATGCTCTTATCAATGAGGAAATTGGTGATGTAATCAGACACCTTCATATTTATTTAAAGGTAAGTAGCTTTAATTAACAATAATGACCGTTTATCACGGTCAGGCTTTACAAGACAAGTTTGTTTCGAATATTTTAAAGAAAAAGAAGAATGGAACATTTTTAGAACTTGGAGCCAACCATCCTATCGATATAAATAATACTTATACCCTCGAAAAGGATTTTGGATGGAGTGGTATTATGATTGAATTCGATGAGAAGCACCTCAAAGATTATGAAGAGCATCGAAAGGATAGTGTACACGTCATTTCAGACGCGACTAAGATTGAGTATAAGAAACTCCTAGAGGAGAATAACATGCCAAAAAATATCGATTATCTTCAAATTGATTTAGATGCCGGTAACGGATCCACTATGGAAGCACTAGAAAAGATGGATAATGAGATTTTTGATGACTACAAATTTGCCGTCATAACTTTTGAACATGATTATTACTGCGCGGGTGACTATAAATCAACCCGAGAAAAGTCTAGGGAAATATTCAAGAAGCGTGGATATGTATCTGTATTTAACGACGTACACGACCGTGAACCAGATGTCGTATATGAGGACTGGTACGTACACCCAGACCTCGTCGACATGGAATATGTGAAGAAATTGAAAATCAATAATGTTCCCAAATATATCGACAATAACATGACTGGTAAGTCTATCGATTGGAGAAGTATTTGCTATGAAGATGATGTCAAGATTACGTACTCTATTCAAGTATGTAACGAGTCTCGAGAACTTTTCTCACTTTTAAATTTTTTGGTTAAAACAATAGACTACGTTGATAATATTCACGTTGTTGTCGACAGTCTACACAAAACCGACAAGGTTCAAAAAGTTTTAGATTATTTCAAAAAGCATATAACCGTTTTTGAACGCCCATTTGATTCCTTTTATAAAAACGCGTGTTACCACAAGGAAGTTGCCACCGGTGAATACATTTTTGGTATAGACGCAGATGAGATGCCACAGGAACTGCTCATCAAGAGTATCAAACAGGTTATTTCTACGACGGATAGTGAAGTTATATTCATTCCAAGAATAAATATTCATCCGGGTATCACACAAGAATTTTTACACACATGTAAACAGTTCAAGGTTAATGAGATGGGGTGGATTAACTGGCCAGATTTCCAGGGACGTATTTACAAAAATGTAGACCACATTAAGTGGTCCGATGAGATTCATACCAAACTGATGGGGACAGATAAGGCTATCGGTCTCAAACCCACTCCTCAGCTCGCCATGTGGCATATAAAGTCGATGGAAAAGCAACAGAGTAGATGGATAGAGAATGAAGACAGTAAAAAGGGATATTGTGACGGTGGATTTGATATAGCACCACCTTCTACTGATAATATATACGACGAGTTGATGTAACCTAAGTTAAAAGAATTTCTACAGAAAAGATATGATTAATGAACATGCAGAGTTCAAAGATGCGTGTCAGGAACTGGAGACGCGCATCGAAGAAATAGCGAACGACATACAATGTTTTCCAACTGATTATAAACTGGCTGAAAAATATATAAAAATTGATGATGAAATATGTGAAGTTTCAGAGTGGTATCAAGATAAAAGGCGTGAATTGATTAATTTCGAGAAATCCTATCAGTACGAACGAAGAATCATGGATGCGAAAGTCACAAGACTCAACGAAAGTTTAAAAAAATTCAACAATGTTGTTCAATCTCTTAAATTACAAGAGTTTTCTCGTGGCCAACACGGAGGGTCGTATTCACGATTATCTCCATACCTGCATCAGTGATATTCTTACAAAATGCAACATCCTCTGAACATGTATCTCTGATCGTGACCCCATCTTTACCTTCAATCTCTATGAGAGGGTAGCTAAAGTATGGATACTTCAACTTCTCTATAACCTCCTTACGACACGCGAAGAATCCCATGCCGTTATAAGCGACTGAAACGAATTTGGGAGCGCCTTCAAAGTCGTCAACTTTTACGAATTGAAACGTTCCCATCTTCTTGAAATAGTCTACATTCCATTCCTTGACACATGCGTAATGTTTCAAGTCTTCCATTCTGTACACTCCCGATACAACGGGGTGAGTGTTTGTGTCCTCTATGAGTTCTATGACTTGTTCTGGAGAGAATACGATATCGGAATCGATTGTGAGCCATACGTCATAGTCTATTTTTCCATCGAATGGTTTTTGATCAATACCTTTAAGAACATCAAGACCGAGAGTTTTCATTCGTGAAAATGTAACATAGCTCGAATATTCGTTTGTCAGTATAACATCATACCCCCGGGATTTCATTATCATCATCGTATTGAGAAGATTCATCATAAATCTCCCAGAATATGTTCGACCAGGTAGTGCGATGATGACCTTCGTCATTTTGATAGAATACCAAGCACTTCTTTAACCGCTGGATGACGAACAATGTCATCATCTCCCATTTCCACATGTTTTATATAATCGAGCTCCATACATTGCATTTTGTACACTAAATTTTCAAGACCATTATCCCCTTCCAAGTCAGATTGTTCTAAATCACCTGTTACTACTATTTTTGTACCCTCACCTAGACGTGTAAGGAGGAGTTTCATTTGATTTGGTGTACTATTTTGCATCTCATCCGCAATGATTAAAGTGTGATTAAATGTTCGACCTCTCATATATCCCAGTGGTTCAATACAAATACACCGATCCATCTGATTATGTGTCATAGACTGTTCAAAAATGTCATACATCGGTCTTGTCCATGGTTCCATTTTTTGATCCATATCACCGGGTAAGTATCCCATGTCTTCATCTGCGGCAACAATTGGTCTAGTTAAAACAACCCGTGCTCTGGGATGTTTCAAAATATGTTCAGTCGCGATGTTACATGCGAGCATAGTCTTACCGGTACCTGCAGGTCCGGTCCCTATGATTATAGGTTTATTAGATCTCAAAGCTAACACATATTTACATTGACCAGCTGTTTTGGGGAAGTTCATATATTAATTAAAGATTTTTTCCTTATATAATTTAAATGGACTTTCACTTCATAAAATTAAACTATAACGGTACGTATCTTAGTTTAGTGGATCCTAATTCGAAATCTCGTTTCGTGTGTTTTTCCGATAAGGATATGGCGATGAAGTGTGTAGACTATGCAGCAGAATTTAGAGCAAGAAATCGTATATGGCCCTCATTGGATATGTCTTCAGAAAATAGAAAGTTAGAATTAAATGAAGAAGTAAAATTTCCATACGGTTCTCCTCGAATTATAAAACGTTCATTGGATATTGAAACATTTGATTTCACCACTTTAGATAAAATAGCATGTAGAACAAACGTCTCATTTTACTGTATAATAGCTTTTGACGTAATTTTTCGTAATGATAGTGAAAGTATAAAAATGTCCGGACAAGAGATGGATGGTGTCGCTAACCCAGAAGATTTTGGTGAGTGGATGGATTTTAGCTTAAAAATAAAGTGACCTGTAATATAAAATGTGTGGGATCTTTGCACTTTTTGGTGAAGAAGTAGAGGCTGGATATCACCTTCTTCATCATCGTGGTCCCGATGATTACAGTACCCGAACACTTGGAAAATGTCGTATGGATTTTTATAGACTCGCAATCAATGATCTCACACCCACAGGTATGCAACCTTTTAAGAGTGATAAATCTATGTTGATAT
>VMHT01157059.1_pt1 | contig 25904 bp, 22 predicted proteins | sample 4693611 | NCBI WGS metagenome assembly VMHT01 (sample SAMN12280063, study PRJNA550983) | marine metagenome | isolation source: seawater sampled from same location over 5 years 0.02-0.2 micron viral filtrate | place: USA: collected off the coast of southern California halfway between the port... ...
TGATATATCCAGAGATGAACAGATCCACGTTGCGACAAATAGTCTTGTATGTGCTGAGTTGGGGCTTGTTCCTAGCTCTTCTTTGGATAAGCTTCGGAAGGCAACTATACAATGGGTACTACAACCCTTAACAGAAAACAATACTGATAAATATTTAAGCAAAAAATTTTGGCTGGATGCAAGCGATCAGTTAATGTATCAGGGCAAAGCCCCACAGTTTTCTGACACAAAAGCAGCTCGCATGCCAGCATTCTTTGAACATGCAAACACCAACCTCCCACAATATGCTTGAGTCCATCATCGGACCAACCATTAGTTCTATACAAGTAGAGCTTGAAGAGAATTTCCCACCCGTTAATCCACATCCTAAGCAAGCCATCGGCGAAGTCATGTACTTAGCCGGGCAACGCTCAGTGGTCGAGTGGTATAACAAACGAGTCAGTAAGGATGAGAATTGAAAACATACAGACGTGGCAACTACCACGAGTCTGGCATCTCATCAAACCTTTAATAGACAAAGCCCTAGATCATAGTCTCGGTGAACGGATGGCATCAGATATGCTGGAAGATCTTATGAACGACCAGCTCTGGTTGCTAGCAGGCATCGACGAACAAGGGGACTTGGCTGGAGTATTAGTAGCTGAAGAGATTGTACACCCTCAAAAGAAAGAGCTGTATGTACATGCTTGGGCTACACAAACTGGCTATGGTTTTGACGATTGGGTAGAGTTATTTGAACAGTCACTGCTAGAGATAGCATCAGATCATGGCTGTCATTATATATCATCTAACTGTCGTAAAGGCTTGGCTAAAAAAATGACAACAAAACGTGACTGGAATGAATCATATTCTGTCATAAGTAAACCCGTACCAATGGAGTAAATAAATGGGTGGAGGAAAAAAAAGTAAGAGTAAGAGCAAGAGTAAGTCAAAGCCTAAGACTAAAGCTCAGAAACAATTCTCAGCTAACAAAGCTAAAGGCTTGGGTACAGGAAGTGCTGCTAAAGCTAACAAAGCAGCTAACAAAGCTAAAGCTAAGTCTAACTACTCAGCATCACAAGCTGCTAAAGGTAAGACAACAACATCATCTGCTTCTAAGAAAACATCTGGAGTAGGTCCTGTGTCTAGTGGTAAGGCTTATGCCAAAGCTGTTAACTCGGCTAAGAATCAACCTACTAAGAAGACATCAGGTGTCGGACCAGTAGCTAGTGGTACATCCTATGCAGCAGCTGTAAACTCAGCTAAGAATGCACCAACTAAGAAAACATCAGGCGTTGGACCAGTAGCAAGCGGAGCTAAGTATGCTGCGTCACTTGCAAGTGCACCAAAGGCTAAGTCTAGTCCTAGTTATAACGATGGACAGCTAGTAGCTATGGATAACCTAGGTAGTAAACTAGCTATCGGAGCAATGACTGGTATAGTAGGAGGAGCACTTGGTATAAAAAATAAAGTTCAAGAAGCTGCGGAAAACTTAAGAAGAATAAATGAGCAAAAGATGGAAGGTCTCGGAGATCAATCATCAATTTATTCTAGCCCCGGTACTTTAGGTGCATCTCTATCAGGTATTGACGCACCTAAGTCAGCACGATTTGAAAGTGCTACAGGCTCAGACGCCTTTGCTAACAGTTTAGGTATCAACACAGATGTTGGCGGAGTAAACTATGGTGGCTTAGGATCAGTCAGAGAAGGCGGTGACTTCAATCCTAATGCTAATACATCAAGAGCTATCTTCTCAGGAAGTAATCCAAACACATCAGATCTTTCACGAGAGAGCTTTAACTTCGGACCAACTGTAGATAGATTTGGTCGAGGGGATGACTATGCTAGAAACATTAATGAGTTCGGCATGAGGTTCGGAGATACATCCGAAGCAAGAGCTGACGCATACAACAACACACTAACAGGTCGTAAGAATTTATTTGATAATGCAACCTCTGGGTCTGGACCAGTAGCTAGCGGCGATGCTTATGCACGAGGTCTAGAGGTTAGCAGATTTGGTAGCCCAATGAATGCTGGCAAGACTATATTAAATACAATCCCCGGTGTCAATTTTAGATTACAAAATGATAAGGAGTTAGCTGACTCAGTTGGTAGAGCTCCTACTCTAACTGGAGGAGGTGGCGGCGGAGGTGCTAGATTTGCAGCCGCAGCACTTACACCAGAAGAGATTCTATTACCAGAGGAAGTTTCACCAGCAGCAGCTGGACCTACCTATCAGCAGACAGGCTTAGATAATAATAGACTGATGCAGATACAGCAAGAAGCGTATCGACAAGCATACAACCCAATGACAGTAGGAGGATTTAATCCTATGTTTAGATTCTTTGGGAGTAGACAGGGACCACGTAGAGGTGCGTTCCGTAGAGCATTTACAAGAACAGGTTAATCATGACAGCAAAATCTAGGTATGATAATTTATCCAGTGATCGTTCCCAGTTTTTGACCGAAGCAGAAGACGCAACCAAACTTACACTACCATATCTTGTGCGTGGTCACGAAGACTACCACAAAGGTATGAAACAACTGAAGACACCATGGCAGTCAGTGGGGGCTAAAGGAGTTGTAGCGTTAGCATCAAAGCTATCACTATCTCTCGTCCCTCCACAGACTAGCTTCTTTAAGCTACAGCTAGATGAATCCCAGTTAGGACAGGAGTTTGATCCGCAAGTAAAATCAGAACTAGACTTATCCTTTGCAAAGATAGAACGCACCATCCTTGATGCGATCGCAGCATCAGATGATCGTGTAGTAATACACCAAGCATTACAACATCTCGTTGTAGGTGGTAATGCACTTATCTTTATGGGTAAAGACGGACTGAAATTATATCCTCTGAATCGCTTCGTAATAGAACGAGATGGTAACGGACAGGTGATTGAAATTGTCACAAAAGAAAGAATCAATAAGGATCTAATTCCAAACTATGAAGACATCGCACCAAACAAGATGTACGAGCGTCTCTCAGAGGAAGATCCAGATGAAGAAGAATGTGATGTGTTTACTCACGTCAAGCGAGACAACAATAGATTTGTCTGGCATCAAGAGGTACACGACAAACGACTACCGGGGTCACAAGGTAAGTCACCAGTAGATAGTACACCATGGCTACCACTACGTTTTAATACAGTAGATGGAGAAGCTTATGGTAGAGGTAGAGTAGGACAGTTTATCGGAGACCTTAAGTCTCTCGAAGCATTGTCTCAAGCTATAGTAGAGGGTAGTGCAGCAGCTGCTAAGGTTGTATTTACTGTATCACCATCTAGTACTACCAAGCCACAGACACTAGCAGCAGCTGGTAACGGAGCTATCGTACAGGGCAGACCAGATGACATTGGTGTCGTACAAGTAGGTAAGACAGCTGACTTCGCTACGGCGTTGCAGCACATGCAGACACTCGAGAAGCGGTTGAACGAAGCGTTCCTGATACTGTCAGTAAGACAGTCAGAACGTACAACAGCTGAAGAGGTACGTATGACACAGATGGAACTAGAGCAACAGCTCGGCGGCCTATTCGGACTGCTCACGGTTGAGTTCTTAGTACCATATTTAAATAGAAAGCTTAGTATATTCCAGAAGACAGGAGAGATACCACGTATACCCAAGGGTATGGTGAAGCCTATCATTGTAGCTGGTATAAATAGTCTAGGCAGAGGTCAAGATGTGCAAGCACTTGGCGGCTTCTTACAAACTATTGCACAGACAATGGGACCAGAAGCTATTACTACATACATAAACCCAGAAGAGGTTATCAAGAGACTCGCAGCAGCACAAGGTATAGATGTATTAAATCTTGTGAAGAGCATGCAAGAAGTACAACAAGAACAGCAGCAAGCAGCAGCACAACAAGCAGAGCAAGCAGCAATCGAAGGTACACCAGCTCTGATGAAAGCACCTTTAATGGACCCAACTAAAAACCCTCAGCTACTAGAACAGCAAGGAGGACAACAACCACCACAAGAATAACATGGAAGGAAACACACTAACTATGGAGTCTAATGTTGAGACTACAAGCCTTGACAATCTATCAGCAGATGAGCAAGACTCCCTAGAAGTTGGTGAGAAAATGGAGCAAGCTCAAGAACAACTACTAGCTGGCAAGTACAAAAGTGCTGAAGAGTTAGAGAAAGGGTATCTTGAGCTGCAACAAAAACTTAGTAACAACCAACCAAATGAAGAGCAGCTACAAGCTGAACCAGAAGGAGACGCAGAACCTACTATACTAGATAGAATATGGGAAGAGTCTACAACTCAAGAAGAGTTTAGTCCAGAGTTAACTGAAGAGATCAGTAAGATGAGTTCAACTGATCTTGCTAACATGTACTTAGATTACAGACAGGCAAACGAAGGAGCTGAACCAGAAGTTGGTAGAGATTTTTCTCAACAAAACATACAAGAACTACAAGGTGTAGTAGGTGGAGCAGAAAACTATGGTAACATGATAGAGTGGGCACAGCAATCTCTGAATGAACAAGAGATTAATATGTTCGATGCTGTCATGCAACGTGGAGATCCACTAGCTGCATTCTTCGCAGTCAGATCGCTAGCCTACGCATACAATGATGCGGTAGGAAACGATGGAACTATGGTACAAGGTAAAGCACCAAGACAAAGTAGCAGTCAGTTCCGTAGCCAAGCAGAAGTTATAGAAGCTATGGGCGACCCACGCTACGAAAACGATTCAGCATATCGTCAAGATGTGATGGACAAACTTACAAGATCACCAAACGTAAACTTTTAGGAGAACAATTATGCCGATGGGACCCGGAACTTATGGTTCAAAAAAAGGTAGACCAAAGAAGAAGATGAGCAAAGGTTTATCTAAGCTACCTACAGCAGTACAAAAGAAAATTCTTAAGAAGAAAAAATAGTCATGGCTTATTCTGACACACTAGATAAGTTAGGTCAGATTAAGATGACCAACATGAATCTAATACATAGCCAGATCCCTCACGTTAAGGGGGATCTCACGGCTGGTAAGGATACTAAACAACCCGGAGGTATTCCGAATAGACCTTACGAAGCACCAAAAGAAGATCCTAATAATCCTTACGTGCCTGCACCTCAAAAAGCTAGCCTTACTCAGCAACAGATGGATAGCCTTAACAAGGTATTCCCCGGTGCTGAAGGTAGAATAAATAAGTTTAGAAAGAAACAGTTTAACTTAAATCCTATGCAAATAAAACCACAAGGTCCGCAGTTACCTGACCTAGCGATGGATTTTAACGACGCAATGGGAGGTGGTGGTTTTGTTGGAACACAAAGAACCAACGTTTTTATTAATCAAGGCGGAGAAGCTTACATTCTTGAACCTAATGGAAACTTTAAGTTTGATGGAATGTACAGTCCCGAGATACACGGACCAGTGTTTCCAAGAGCACAAGCTAACAACGATATGAAGATAGCTAAAGGTTTTGTTAGAAATGTAGGAGAGCCTGTAGGTGTAAGAAGTTATGTCGAAGCTCTTAAAATTATAGACGACACTGAACCAAACCCATTAAAAAAACAACTTAAAATGTTAAGGTTAGAAAGGTCTAATCCTCTCGACCCTAGTATAGGGGGAGTATAATGGCACGAAAGAAAGTACGAAAGAGAAACGTCTCCCTTAGAATCGGCAAGCACAAGAGCCGTAAGGGAGGTCTCACAGCAGCCGGTAGAAAGAAGTATAACGCAGCTACTGGCTCCAACCTCAAGGCTCCACAGCCCGGAGGTGGTCCACGCAAGAGATCATTCTGTGCAAGATTCAGAGGAATGAAAGGTCCAATGAAGAAACCAAACGGCAAGCCTACACGTAAGGCACTTGCTATGCGACGATGGAAATGCTAATGGCATACAAAAAGAAAACCAAAAAGAGCAGCAAGTGTGGCTGCAAGCACGGAGGTAAAAAACGCTAATGGCTAAAAGAGGTCTTTACGCAAACATACACGCCAAGAGAAAGCGGATCGCCGCTGGCTCTGGTGAGAAGATGAGAAAGGTGGGTTCTAAGGGAGCTCCCACCGCCGCTAACTTTACACGTTCAGCGAAAACAGCAAAACCTTACAAGAAAAAAACTAAAAAAAAATAATGACTGACAAACTAATTAACATTTATCCAAATGAGACTCCACCTAGAGTCATTGAAAACTATCCAATTAACAAACATCCAATCATGACAAACGAAGCAGAAAGATTTAATGGCTGGGCAGCAATGCTTGGTTTCGTAGCAGCTGTAGGTGCATACGCAACAACAGGACAAATCATCCCCGGTATATTCTAATGGCAGCTATCTCAGTAACAAGAGGTAGTCAAACTTCCAATTGGGAAAGCTTTTGTGAGTGGGTTACTAGCACAAACAACAGACTATATGTCGGTTGGTTTGGTGTTATTATGATCCCAACATTGCTAACCGCAACAACTTGTTTTATTCTCGCCTTCATCGCAGCACCGCCTGTAGACATAGACGGCATACGTGAGCCAGTTTCCGGCTCGTTAATCTACGGAAATAATATTATATCTGGAGCAGTAGTTCCAAGCTCCAATGCAATAGGACTGCACTTTTACCCAATATGGGAAGCCGGTACACTAGATGAGTGGTTATACAACGGCGGACCATATCAACTTATTGTCTTCCATTTCCTCATAGGTGTCGCAGCTTATGCTGGTAGACAATGGGAACTATCTTATAGACTCGGTATGAGACCGTGGATATTTGTTGCTTACACAGCACCTCTATCCGCAGCTCTTGCTGTGTTCTTAGTCTACCCTTTCGGACAGGGGAGTTTCAGTGATGGTATGCCTCTTGGTATTTCTGGTACTTTTAACTTCATGTTTGTATTCCAAGCAGAACACAATATCCTTATGCACCCGTTCCACATGCTCGGTGTTGCTGGGGTATTCGGTGGAGCTCTTGCCGCAGCTATGCACGGAAGTCTCGTTACTTCCTCTATCGTTAAGGAGACAACAGAAAACGAATCTCAGAATTATGGCTACAAGTTTGGTCAGGATGAAGAGACTTACAACATCGTTGCAGCCCATGGCTACTTCGGTAGATTAATTTTCCAATATGCTTCTTTTAATAATTCTCGTAGCTTACATTTCTTTTTGGCTACTTGGCCCGTGGTTGGCATATGGCTCACCTCAATGGGTATCTGCACCATGGCTTTCAACCTTAATGGTTTTAACTTTAATCAGTCCATTGTCGATACAAACGGCAAGGTCATTCCTACTTGGGCAGACGTTGTAAATAGACAGAACTTAGGAATGGAAGTAATGCACGAAAGAAATGCACACAACTTCCCACTTGACTTAGCATCAACTGAGTCAACAAACATCGCACTTACTGCACCACACATAGGTTAATTCCTCGTCCGTTCATCGCTATGCGACGCATGCAATCTAGTCATGGAACGGGGGCTAGGTATCGGAGGAAACTATGACAGTAACTTACGTTTACCGTGGTGTTGTTTATACAAGACACAAGTAATGGCACATCAAAGCTCGGTTATGAGAGCAGCAGTCACAAGGCTAACACCTGAGACATTCCCTGCTCCAGAGCCAGAAAACAAAACTGAAGAAAAGAAAGAAGATGCTCAACTAGAGACTCCTTCCTTCTAACAGCACGGGGAGCACCTCAGAGTCGGACTCCCCTGCATTTGGCTTTTGCCCGGTACGCCGGATACCTCTAGCCGTCTAGACGGTGTGGATAGACACACAACAAAATACGATCGAAAAAAAATTCTGTACAGGAAAGCAATATAAACCTTAACCATAACAATGGCACAACAGAATAGCACATTGACCACGGCTCTTACACGCCCGGGTCAGTCAAACAGTACAGGTGACGCAAGAGCACTTTACTTAAAGCTGTTCAGTGGCGAGATGTTCAAAGGCTTCCAGCACAATGCTATAGCTAGAGATCTTGTAATGAAGAGAACCCTAACAAACGGGAAGAGTCTTCAGTTCGTTTACACTGGACACACAAAAGCTGAGTACCACGTACCCGGCAACAGCATACTAGGTAACACAGATGGTGCACCTCCAGTAGCTGAGAAAACCATTACAATCGACGACCTATTAATCAGTTCTGCGTTTGTATATGAGCTAGATGAAACACTAGCACACTACGAATTGAGAGGAGAGATTTCCAAGAAGATTGGATACGCTCTTGCTCAGAAGTATGACAGACTTATCTTCCGTCAAATTGCGAAAGGTGCACGTCAAGCTTCACCAATCACTAAGTCCGGCTTCGTAGAGCCCGGCGGAACACAGATCAGAGTTGGTACAAACAACCAAGCATCTGACGCATACGTTCCAGCTTCACTAATCGCAGCCTTCTATGATGCAGCTGCTGCTCTTGATGAGAAAGGTGTAAGCCAAGAAGGACGTGTTGCTGTGTTAAACCCAAGACAGTACTACGAGCTTATACAAGGTGTAGGTTCTAACGGTCTTATCAACAGAGACGCACAAGGTACAGCCCTACAGGGTGGACAAGGTATCATTGAAATTGCAGGCATTAAGATCTACAAGTCAATGAACATTCCATTCTTTGGTTCTTATGGTACTAAGTACGGTTCTGCATCTGCAACTAACCCCGGTGTAACAAGCCCCGGAAACGTAGGTTCATTTGTAGGTGAAACAGCAGAAGACGCTAGAGCTTCTGTAACAGGTATCAATGGTAACTATGGTAACTCTTCTGACTTCGCTAACAGCTGCGGCTTAATCTTCCAAAAGGAAGGAGCTGGTGTTGTTGAGTCTATCGGACCACAGGTTCAGATAACTTCTGGCGACGTTAGTGTTGTATACCAAGGTGACGTTATACTTGGACGTTTAGCAATGGGAGCAGACTTCTTAAACCCTGCCGCTTGTGTTGAACTTATCGCTGGAGCTGCTGTAGGATCTACAGGTAACGCTGCATTCGGTACAACATACCCAGCTAACGCTTAATTTTATTTTTTATACGGGGACTTCGTGTCCCCCTTTTTTTATGCCTTTTCCAACCACAAACGCTACACAAGAGCTACCAGCTATCAATCAGATATTGACATCATGTGGTCAGGCTCCTGTAACTACACTCGATCAAACCAACCCGGAAGTTGCGATTGCTTATGATACACTGTTACAGGTGTCACGAGAGGTACAATCCGAAGGATGGACTTTTAACAAGGAGTACCACTACGAGTTTAATAAAGATAACAATAATGAAATACTCATTCCTAATAACGTAATCCAGATTAAGTTAACAGAGAATGCACAGAATGCACCTTACAGTGCTATCAGAAGATCAGGTAAACTGTATGACAGACAGAACCACAGATACACATGGGAGTATAGTCCTATTGAATGTGATGTCGTATGGGAGTTTGACTTTATAGATCTACCAGCTCCAGTACAAAACTACATTAAAGCCAGAGCATCTACTCTAGTGTCTGGTAGAATAGTAGGAGACGACGATCAGTACACACGCTTACAACAGCAAGAAGTACAACAAAGAGCTTTAGCTATGGAGTATGAAACACAACAGGGACAGTTCACTATGTTTGGACATCCACAAGATTCACAAAACTTCTACCAAAGCTATCAACCATTTCACGCTTTACAACGATAATGCCAGCAGTAACTCAACGAGTTGACAACTATCTCGGTGGAGTATCTAGACAGTCAGATGATAAGAAACTTCCCGGTCAGGTCGAGGAGTGCATCAACGGCTACCCTGATCCAACCTTCGGTCTTACAAAGAGACCGGGGTTTCAGCATGTGGGTAATCTAGGTACTGGTACTACATATGACAACTCCAAATGGTTCTTTATATCTAGAACCGATTCAGAAAAATATATAGGATGTATCACACCAGCGTCAGGAGGCTCTACAGGAGCCATTGCAATATGGAATGCTGCTACCTTTGCCTCATGTAGTGTTACGTACGGTACAGGGGCACAGGCATACCTTACAGGAGTACGTACGGATTATGACGTACTGACTGTACAAGATAAATCATTCATAACAAACAAAACTGTCACAGCTAACAAATCAGCTGACCCAACATTTAATGCTAACAGACAAGGTACAGTCAAGATAACTGGTGTATCTTCTGATACTAAGTATAATATAAGTGTAGCTGGACAAGCTATATCTGAGTATACATCTCCTAATGGTGCTACTTATGATGACGTTTTAACTGAGCTTAGAACTCGAATCAACGGATTAAGTATATCTAACTTAACAGTAACTAAACTCAAAGACTCTTTACATCTAGCACGTACTGGTGCATCGTTTACCTTGACAGGTACAGGTGGTATATACGGTACACAGCTAGAAGTATTTCAAGACTCAGTGCCTACACTGGGAGACTTAGCTACAGAGTCAGTACATAACCACACAGTTAAGATTATTAACAGTGGTGCATTGACATCTAGTTACTTCTTAAAATTTGTTGCAACTAACGGTACATCTGGACCCGGCTACTATACAGAAGCTTTAGGTCATGGCATGTCTACAGGATTAGATGCGGCAACTATGACTCACGAGTTAGTAAACAATAGTGTTAACAACTTTACATTCCAACGTGTTACATGGGTTGCTAGAGATGTTGGTGATGATGAGACAAACTCACACCCATCATTTGTAGGACAAAAGATACAGCAGTCATTCTTTCATAACAACAGATTAGGTTTCTTATCTAACGATACTGTTTCTATGAGTCAGGCTGGTGATTTCTTTAACATGTATCACACATCTGCACAGACAGTTACAGACGCTGATCCTATTGACATCAGTGCAAGTACAGTTAAGCCGGTCGCACTTCATAGTGTACTACCGTCTACTCAGGGTCTAGTGTTATTTAGTGCTAACCAACAGTTTCTTATGGGAGCTGCTGATGGTATACTGACACCAACTAAAACAGTTATTCGTGCCATAGCTAACTATGAAATGGATACAATTATTGATCCTGTTGATACTGGTACAACAATTAACTTTATTAGTAAGACACCTAGTTATACTCGTGTCTTTGGTATGGTTACACGTGGAGAAAACGAAAACCCACAGGTAGTTGACATTGGAAGAGTCGTAAACGAATGGGTTCCGGCTACGATAGATACAATGATATCTAGTCCACAGAATCAGTTTATTGCATTCTCAGGTCAATCGTCACGATACATATATTTCTTTAGATCATATACAGAAGGTAAAGAAAACAAACTACAGACATGGTTTAACTGGTTAGCTCCGGGTAATACACAAACTATAGCAGCTGACTCTGATGAATTTTTTGCAGTTACAAAGCAAGGTAGTCAGTTTACTCTCAGCAAAGCGAGTCTTAGCCAAAGTCCTGATGACGCTATCATTGTTAATAATGATGGACAGAAACTAAATCCATGTATGGATCTATATGCGACAGCTTCTCACGTAGAGTTTGATACAGCTGGTAATTTTAGTAAGTGTTTTATACCTTACAATGATGCAACTAACCTGACGCCTGTGCTAGTAATTAAAGGTACTACAGCTACAGGTCAGTTTATTGAATCTGGATTTACTATTACACCAGATCGTGTAGTACAGTCTGGTGGTGCTAGAAATGGTCAGACATTTTTTAAAGTACCCGGTAAAAACTTGACCTCTGTAGCTAGTGATGTTATAGTTGGTTATAAGTTTGACTTTGATGTAATACTACCTAAGACTTACTACAAGATAGATGATGATATGAAACGCAGTGACTTTACTGCTAACCTTACAATAGCTCGTATGAAGTTTGCTGTAGGTTTATCAGGAGTTATGGGTTTTAAATTAAAGTCTAAAGGTATACGTCAAGGTAAGAAAGAGTATACAGGTGATGGATCTACTACAGTATATCCTTGGATCAATGATGATATTAACTATATAGATGATGACCAGATCAAAGTTAAAGTAAATAATGTGATAACTACAGCGTTTACAGTTGACAGAACTGGTGCTCTACCTAAGATTACATTTAGTTCTGCACCAGAAGATCAAGCTACTATACTTATATATCTTGATGAATGGTATAGCCTTAATCCAGTTATCATGGCTGACGAATATCTAGCTAATGATATTGCAGTCTCAGATCATACTGTATTTACTTTACCTATACACCAAAGACCAACTAACTTTACACTACGCTTATTTAACGATTCACCATTTCCCGTCTCTCTTAACTCTATGATGTGGGAAGGAATATACTCACCTAGATTTTACAGGAGGACTTAATGTTTGGTATTATAGCTCCCATAGTTGGAGCAGCCGTTGGTATATACGGAGCTAACAAGCAAGCTAACGCAGCTAAATCTGCACAAGCAGAAAGAAATAATGCAACAGCAGCACAGCACGAATATAACAAAGAAAAGTGGGAAATGGACAAGCAGAAAATGCTTGCCGACCGTGACTTTGCAGTACAAGAAATAGAAAAAAGAGCTAGAGAAGAAGGACAGCTCGCAGGGTTTAAAGACGCTACAGCTGCACGACAGTACAATTATCAGCTACAGATTCGTGATAAGCAGCAAGACACTAACGAACGTATGTTTGAGAAGTCTAATGCTATATTTCAGAATCAGTTAGGTCTTAATGCTTTGCAAGAAAGACAAGCTAGAATGGATGAACGTCAGCAGCTAAGTGAAATACACGCTGAAAAACGATACGAAAAGAACACAGCCTATATTGATGGTATTCTTGCAGAAGGAGCGATCCGAGCAAGAGGTGTTACAGGTAGATCAGCAGAGAAAGCAAGAAGTGTAGCTACAATGAAAGCTGCCACAACTCTAACTCTACTCGATCTATCATTACAAAACGCTACGACTGCATCTGAAAGTGCAATACGTGGTATCACAAGAGACAGAACAGTAGCTGACTTAAATGCTTACGCATCTAAAATGCTAGATCCCGGCGTATTACCTATGCCTGTACAACCACTTCCAACACCGATGTCAACATTCATGTATCCTAGAACATACAATGATTATGACTTTGGTCCTGAGCCAGTAGCTGGAGCTATGATTTCTCCATCTTCAGCATCAGCACAAGTATGGGGTTCAAGTATATCTAGTCTTGCAGGGATGGCGTCACAAATAGTTAGCGGATTTACTCCAAGTGTAGTATAACATGGTAAGAAGAACAGAAAAGCCACAACGCTACGGCAAGGGTGGTAGGTTCGGGGGTACACAAATATCGAGAGCTGGCATAAGTGCTATATCAGAGCAATCGAAAACTACAACCGATGCACTAAAAGAACAGGCTCGTCAAGATTTACTTATTTCTAAAACGCAGATAAGCGGAATGGAGAGAAAGTATAAAACAGAAGAGCAAAACGCTAGTAAAGTATATAAGCTTGAAGTAGATGCACCTTATAAAGCACGTAGTAATGCTTTAAAGACTAATGCAGAAACTGAGATCAAGTCTTATAGAGATCAAGCAGCAGAGTATGATAGACTAGCTGGAGTATGGGGCAGACTTAGCCCCTCTCTTGCTAAAAACTTTCAAACCTTAGCACAGAATACAGAGGACTACATAGCTACAACAAGTGCTATAGATGAGTTTAACACTCTAGCTGGTGATGGTACACTTGATAAAATTAAGTATACTTACAACAGAGTAGGACAGAACAACGCATTAGATAATGCAGCAAACCAACAAACTAAACTACTAGATCAAGCTATCAATGGAGATCTAGACGCTGAACAAGAGTTTGACTATATGGGTCAGATTCTTAAGACTCGTAATCCAGTTCTTCAGAAGTTATTTTTTAATGATATAAAAACAAACTTTGATAGTATAGAACAGGATATGCTAGCCTCTGTCGAAGAACAAGGCGGCATCGACAAACTAACGGCAACTAGATTATATCAAACTAGAGCTATACAATTATTAGATAGACTAGGTATTAATCCTAAATCAGAAACTGGTTTTAAAATACAAGAACTATTTAGACAAAAAGGTCTAGCTAAAGAATCACAGCTATCTCTCGAGCAGCAGTTTATAGACCGTACAACAGTCATAGATACTGGTATAAATCAAATCAAAGCAGCTTTAGATTCTGGTAACTACAACGAAGCACAGGCTGTATGGAAAACAGTACAGAACAATGTATACTCTTTACCTGTCAAAAACAGAGAAGGTGTATATAGTAGAAAAATAACTCTTAACAAAGCAGATGAGTTTAGGTCTTGGGCTGAAGGTCTTGTAGGTGATAGTCGATTTGCCGGTGAAGGCGGATGGATAGAATATCAGAAAGTAGTACTAGGTATTAGCGATGCTACACCTTATGGCTACGAGATTACTGGAGCCACTGGTAATAAGAATGCAAAGCATAATCGTATTATAGGTAAGAACCCTAACTTACTCATGGGATTACGTGAGAAGTGGGAAGCAGCTGATCGCTCTAACACAAAAGCTATACAACATGTAAATGATCGTAGGCTACAAGCTGAAGCAAAACCATACATACAAAAACTTAGTTCTAATTTTTACAAGAATGCTGATGGTAGTATTAAACCTGAGTTCTATGCTGACTGGCAAAAAACAAACGGTAACAAATATGCTAGAGAAGCATTTGCTGAACTTATTGGATATGATTCAGAGAATGTAGATGTAAACACATTTAACTCTACACTCCTACAATCATACAGACGTGGTGATTTGATGGCTACTTACATGACATGGGCTACAGATTATAACGACGAGAATCAGGAGATAGGTTTTATCATGAGAGACTTACAGGAACTAGCACGAGTTAGAGGTACTGAAGTCAAAGGTCTTGATGAAAAACTACTACCATTCTTTGAAAGCAAACTTAAAAAAGTATTAGGAGCTGACTCTTTAGAAGACGTAATGGATGAGTCCAGTACAGACAAAGCTAGAGAAATGCTTGGTGCTACATTAGCTGTATTCAGTGAAACAGCTGGTACAGGTAAAAGTGTAGAAGAACGCTTTAACGATGCTACTTCTGTAGTTGATGTACTACTAGGTATAGATAGCAAATCTGGAACAGCCTTACCTTTTGATGATAGAGGTTATCGTGGTCAAGGTGTGTTTAGACAGAAACGTACAAAAGATGGTAAGGTTTTATTTGTCAGAGACTCAGGTGTTGTATTTAACGGTATTACATCTATCGAAATTAATGACAGATTAACTAATCAGTTTGGTAGTCAGGTCATGGGTGACAAGCGTAAGACATCTTTAATGAGTTTGATAAACGAACAAGTCAAAGATGGTCATATAAACTCTACTGACTTTTATAACTTTTTAAACAACGAACCACATAATAATAGATTTTTAAATCATATTGAAACAGATCAGCTCGAAGATGTGAATGCTGTAAAGCTTAAGAATGCTATCAAAAAGAAACTTGATACTAAAGCTGAACAGAAACAAACAGCTATACAGTGGGGAGCAGCTGAATGGTGTGATGATCATTTAGGTCCTACAGCTAACGGTGTATATGGTAAGAGCTTAAGCAAACAAGCTTTTGGTGTATGTATGCAGGCTTTAAAAAAAGAAGCAGACGTACAAGGTATACCCTTACATATGTTTTTAATAGATAATAATAATCCAATAATACAGAAATTTCTACGGAGATAATAATGAACGAAGAAGAACAAACATTAGAAGGTCTGGACTTTCTTGCACCAGAAGTGGAAGAACCAGTACAACCTGTTAAAGATGCTAGTCCTGTTTTCGCTGCTCCTTTCGGATACAAATTTGGTAACAGCTCCGTAGATTTGGATATTAAAAAGAATCACGATACCATGCGTAATGAATACAGAGCATGGTGGGATCTGCCAAAAGGTGAACTGAAAGAACAGAAACAGGAAGAGTTTAGCCAGAAATACTATGGACTATCTGCTCAAGAAGTCAGAGAAAACCAACGTCAAGCAATGGCTGGCTCTAGTATGTACGGCTCATCTAATCCATTAAAAGTATTAGATAACACATTGCAAGGTGTGTCAGCTCCCGGTTTAGGTACTGCTGACTTTGTAATGGATGCAGTGGGTACAATTATACCCGGCATGGGTAAGGTAGATGACGCATGGGATAAAGCTACAATGCTTGACAACCCTGCACATCAAGGTATACGTCGTATATCATCACTTGTGATACCCGGTATATTAGGTGGTAACATGCTACAAGGTTCACTTAATGCAAAGTTTGCAGGCGGTGCATTATTGAGTAAGCCATGGTTTACAAAGCTACTCGCTACTGGTACATCACATGGTATATTGGATATGGGTATTACATATCTGAATGATATATCCGAAGAGCAGACTATGACTGATGATCTTAGTCAAATGTTTCCTAAGACATTTGGACCCGGTGGAAGATTACCATTGTTAGATTTCTTTAGAACTAACGATAGTGAAAGTCCACAGATGCGTAAGCTAAAGAATACATTAGAAGCTGCACCATTGGCTGCCTTTGGTAGCGTGATTGGTGGTTATGCTGATCTTAAAAAAGGTTATAAATCCATGGACTGGATGGAGCCTTTAGACGAAGCAGCTACAGCTTATAAACAAACTAACTTACAATTAGGTGCTGAAAACGACGCATTAATAAGATTACAAGAGATAGACGAGTTGCTAGCTCTTGGTAATGAAAACATGAGTAGAGCTACACAAGATTTACTTATTAATGAAAAAATAGCTCTTGAAGATTCTATAGGTCGTACTAAAAATTTAGATGATGTAGCACGTCAGGAAGAAGCTTTTAAAGCAATCGAAGACGAAGCTGCAATAGATAGAAAACTTGGTGACTCTGAGCAGTTAGAGTTAGACATAAATGGATTAGATCCTGACCTTAATGCTAACCTACTTGATGATGCAGCTAAAGCTAAACAAAGCACACCTCCCGGGAACGTAGCTAAAAATATGGCAGATACAACTGCTATTAAGAATGGCGATGACTTTTCTACAGGAGACCCAGCTCCCGTTATTACAGACTCTATGAGACGTAAAGGTCTTTTAGTAGGTCCTACATCACGTGGTGCAGTTATGGGTGTAGCTGAAGAAGCTAGAGACATAGGTAGATTTAATGCTGTTGTCGATGGTATCAGGTATGGTAGTAAAGAAATGAATGCTGCTGCATGGGGTATCTTTAATGATATTATATCCTCACCTTCTGTAGATGATCTACGTGAAGTATTTGCTAGTAGTAAAGATGTTAAGAATCTACTTGGTGGACTATTTAGAGTCGAGTATGTATCAGAAGACCAAGCTCGTGGTATAGCATTTGGTATTAAGTATTTGTTTGACAGATTCTTAGGTAGACCTATTGCTGAATCATCTGCTAGAGTTATGGATACACTAGGCAGAGAGATAGATACTATGGCTGGTGCACTAGATGAAATGGCTCCCTCTGTAGATAGAAACCGTGCTATGGATTTAATTATACAAAAGCTTGAGTTTCTACTAGATGAGTATGCACTTAACAAATACATATCTGGTTGGCAGTTACGTAACAAAAACTGGTTTGACCAAACACCTCCAGCAACTGCTAGAGAAGCTATCGAAACTTTGACAGCTGAGTTTACAGAAGTAGAAAATGCTCTACATGCTAAAAACAAAGCATTTACTAAAGAACTAAAACGATTAAAGAAAGAACAGCCCGAAGCTTTAAAACCTTTAATGGACGCATTCTCATTAACTAATGGTGATGTAGATAGTCAGATGAAGTTATCGAAGTGGGTAGAAAGCCAGATGTCACCGTTAGGATTGATTAAAAGTCCTGACCCTAAGAACATGAACTTGTTTGCTAAGGTTGTATGGGGCGTACGTTACAACAATATGTTGTCAGGTATATCTGCATTCAATGCTGGACTAACTAACAGTCTACAGTTACTCGCTAAAACAATACATTTAGCATATGGTCATGCTTTAACTATACCTTTTGCACCAAGAAGTGGTGTAGCTGGATTAAAACGTACTCTTTATTATAACACTGGTTTATTTGAAACAAACAAACGAGCTCTTACAGACGCTTATCGTTTGATGAAGAAAGTAAACAATGATCCAAAAGCTATGTTAAATGCAGTTCGTAAGGACTATGTATTTAAGACTGATAAAGAGTGGAATATACTCGAGGATTATGTTAAGGTATACGAGAAGCAAGGTAACTGGGGTAAGGCTTATCAATTTAAGATAATGTCTGCCATGAAACAGATGGCTGGTATGAAAGCTATGCGATACGGTATGACAGGTCTGGTATTTCCAGATGCTTATACAGGATCTCATGTTGCTACTCACATATCACGCTTAAATGCTTATACAGATGTACTTGCAGACCAAGGTTTTCCAAACTTAAAGATGCTTAAACAGGCAGAGCAAGAAAACTATTCTAAATACTTTGATAAAGACGGACTCATTAAAGATGATGTTGTTAAAGCATTAACTAGCGATATAGCACTAAACACAGATGATGGGTTATCAACCTATCTAACTGAAGCAACTACAGCTTATCCTGTACTAAAAGAAGTCATGGCGTTTCCACGTACAGCTTCTAACTACATGAAAGTTGGATTGTCCTACACACCTGTATCAGCTATACCCGGCATGAATAAGTATTCTAAGACTATTTATGCTAGAACAGATTCAGACATAGCTGAGGCTCTTTTAGAGCATGGTATTGATATGGCTAAGACACGTAATGCTCGTGTTATATTTGAAGACTTACGAGCTGAGTATGTAGGCAGACAAGCGTTTGCTAACACTCTAGTAGGTACATTATTTAGTTATGCTGTAGGTGGTAACATACGTGGTAATTTACATCATAATGCAAAGACTCGACAAGATCAAATGAGTCAAGGTCTAGATCCTAAAACTATATGGGTTCCCGGTCTAAACAAGTGGATAAGCTATAAAGGCTGGATAGGTCTAGAACATGTACTTGCACCTCTAGGTGACTTAGCTATGTACATGAAAGATGCTGATGAGCATATAATCGAAAACTGGCAATCAAAGATAGCATGGACTATAGGTGCTACATTTTTAAATGATACACCGTTGTATGGTCTAGAAAGAATCTTTGATATACTTAATGGTAATCCACGTGCAGCCTCTCAGTTTATAGCTGGTGCTGCTAGCTCGATGGTTCCTTTGAGTGGTGGATTAAATGTGATAGCTAATGCTATACACTCCGCACAAAAAGATATTGAAACTGATATAGGTCAATTCTTTAAGAACAGACTACCCGGTCTAAAAGGTACTCTACCTTCTGAAATAAATCCTATAGATGGTTTACCAGTTCAAGATGCAGCTAACCCAGCTCTCGCAGCTGTTAACGCATTTAGCCCTATAAAGTTTAGTGATGAAGTTAAACCGTATATGCAGTTTTTACATGACATACGTTATAACGGACTCGGAGCTTTAGCCAAAGATAGTACAGGATCTTATGAATGGTCAGCAACTGATAGACAGATCGTCTTTAAATATTTAGGCGAAATGAATTTAGAGAAAGAAATAATGAGAATTTCTAGCCGAGCAAGCAATCAAAAGGTTATCAAAGATCTTACAGGTCTTAGATCCAGAGGTGGCCCCGGTGAAGATACAATTAAGTTAAAGTCAAGACTCTCACCTGTACATAGGGAAATAGATTTACTACTTAATAATGCTTTAAAGATGGCTGAAATGCGATACCTTAAAGATCAACCACTCATCCAACAAGCTATTGTAAACGCACAATTAGCAAAACAAAAAATGAAAGAAGGCGACGTAGAAGGTGCAGAAATTCTGCAAAAGAAAGACGCCGAAATCAAACAACTAATCAAATACGGTAACTAACTTATGAGTGCTGTTATACAAAACGAATATACTGGAAACAATAGTACTACAACGTACTCCTTTACATTCCCATATCTTAAGACCTCAGACATCAAAGCAAGTCTGGACGGTGTGGATACGACGGCATTTACATTGCCTAATGCAACCACGTTACAATTTAATACTGCTCCCGGTAGTGGAGTCAAAATCAAAATATTTAGACAAACCAGTGTTGACACTTTAACAGCAACATTTTATGCTGGATCAGCTATCAAGTCAGAAGATCTAAACGACAACTTTACACAAAACCTGTACAAAACACAGGAGGTTGGAGCTCGTTTTATCAGTAACCTTGGTGGTACAATGACTGGTGATCTAAACATGGGTGAAGATACTGTTATTAAGTTTGAAGGTGCAACAGATGATGCACACGAGACTACTATAACAGTAGCTGATCCTACAGCAGATCGTACAATTACATTCCCTAACGTCACTGGTAACGTAGTTACTACAGGTGACACAGGTACTGTTGCTACAGGTATGATTGCAGCTGATGCTGTGACTGGTGCTAAGATAGCTGATGACCAAATCAACTCAGAACACTATGTAGACGGATCTATAGATACACAACACATAGCTGATGCACAAGTTACAACTGCTAAAATAGCTGACAGCAATGTCACTACAGGTAAGCTAGCAGCAGATGCAGTAACAGCTGCTAAACTTGCAGACAATGCAGTTGTAACAGCTAACATTGTAGATGCAAATGTGACTACAGCTAAGATTGCAGCAGACGCAGTTAACGGTACAAAGATAGCTGACAACAGTATAGACTCAGAACATTATGTAGATGGATCTATAGATAATGCACACTTAGCTAACAACTCAGTAACACTTGCTAAGATGGCAGATGATTCTGTCGGAACTGCTGAACTTGTAGATGGTAGTGTAGATACTGCTAGACTAGCTGATAACTCAGTAACACTTGCTAAGATGACTGACAACTCTGTTGGTACATCTGAAGTAGTTGATGCAGCAGTGACTACAGCTAAGATAGCAGACAATGCTGTTACAATGGCAAAGCTTGCTAGCGGTACACTGCCTACAGATATTACTGTAGCAAGTGCTAACCTAGTAGACGGTACAGTCGCTACAGCTGATATAGCTGACAACGCAATTACATCTGGAAAAATAGCAGCTGGTGCTGTTGATTCTACAGATATAGGTAGTGGTGTTATAGATACTGTTCACATAGGTAGTTCTCAAGTTACAACTCCTAAGATAGCTGACAGTAATGTGACTACAGCTAAGATCACAGATGCTAACGTAACTACAGCTAAGATAGCTAATGATGCTATTACGATTGGTAAGTTAGGTTGTGAGCAAACAACTATATCTGACAGCGACTCTCACATTCCAACATCTGGAGCTGTGGTAGATTATGTTGCTGCACAGCTAGCACCTCTTGGTGGTCTTGAAGTAATAGCTACAGAAATACTATTTCCAAATACACAACCTAGCTCTGGTGTAGTTATATCTATATCTGATGCAGGCGGTGTAGTAGTTAATGGATCAGGTGTAAGTACAACTGGTAGAACAGTTGGTGGTAGTACTGTTACTATTAACGGATTCCCTGCTAGTCTTCAAAGTAAGACAATGGCAGCTGACTTAGGTCTTATGGTAAGTTCTACTGGCTCAGGTCAGGTATATAACTATCATAAACTATTAGCTAAAGAAGCTGACGTAGAACAATTAAGTAATGACATAAATGATTTCGCATCAAGATATAGAGTCGGTTCGACGAACCCTACAAGTTCTCTTGATAATGGTGATTTGTTCTTTAATACTGGCACGGGTAAAATGCTTGTATATAATGGAACTAATACTGCATGGGAAGAAGTACAGTCTATAGGTAACTTCTTTATCTCTACATTTAGTGAAGCATTTGATGGTAGTAGAACACAGTTTACTCTATCTAATGCACCAACAAATGTACAACAGGTATTACTCTCCTTAAATGGTGTAGTACAAAAACCCGGTACAGCATTTACATTATCAGGTTCAACAGTAACACTCGCTTCAGCTCCAGCATCAGGTACAGACTTTTTTGCTGTAGTTATGGGTAGTACTGTTAACATTGGTACACCAAGTAACAATACAGTAAGTACAGCAGTACTGCAAGACGATTCAGTTACTTCAGCTAAGATTGCTGCGAGTAATGTTACAGCAACTGAACTCGGTGCAAATGCAGTTATAACTTCTAAGATTGCAGACGATGCAGTTACAGCAGCTAAACTCGCAAGTAATGCAGTATTAACAGCTTCTATTGCAAATTATGCAGTGACAGGTGTAAAAATAGCAGCAGAAATTGATAACAGTCATCTTACAGCAACAGCAAATATAGCTGGATCAAAATTAGCTGATGGAGGAATATCTACAGCTAAACTAGCAGATGATGCAGTTACTGCTGCAAAGCTCGCTAACACATCAGTAACAGCAGCAAGCTATGGATCATCAACATCTATACCTTCTATTACTGTCGATGCACAGGGTAGAATTACAGCAGCATCTGGTAACACAGTTAACACAGATCTAGTCGGTGACACATCACCACAGCTAGGCGGTGACTTAGATACGAACAGCTTTGAGATTAGTTTAGATGATAGTCACGCTGTTAAATTTGGGGATGGTAATGATTTACAAATTTATCACGATGGAAATGTTAATATTATTAATTCTACTAACAACGGAACTTTAAAATTCCAAAGAGGTGGTTCAGATGTTTTTGAAATAAAATCAACTGGGTTACAAGGTATAGATAGTAAAAAAGTAATGCTTGGAACAAGTGATGATTTGCAACTTTTTCATGATGGCACGCACAGTTACATAGAAGCAAATAACACAGGTAATTTATATGTAGGAACTGTTCATAGTGCAAACTTAATTCTCGTATCAGGTAATACTGGTAGATGGTCATTAAGCACTTCTGGTCATTTATTGCCTGAAGCTAATAACACTTATGACATAGGTACATCATCTTACAGAGTAAGAAACATCTACACCAATGACCTTCACTTATCTAACGAAGGACATTCAAACGAAGTAGATGGTACATGGGGTGACTGGACAATACAGGAAGGAGAATCAGACTTGTTCTTAAAAAATAACCGTTCTGGTAAGAAGTACAAATTTAATTTAACGGAGGTATCATAATGGCTATTATTTTTCCTAACTCCCAACTTGGCGAAGTTATGGGTGAGTCTTGGAGGATTACTTCACAATTTTCTGGCGATAATAACTTTTTAGGTGGTAACAGCTTGACTAATTGGGAAAGGTCAGATGATGTTTATGGAGGAACTACTTTATCTTCTGGGAATATTCTTTCAGAAAGTAATGGTTCATTTACCTTTGGTGCAGATTATTATGGTTACTATTTAATAATTTGGCAGCACTATATGTACTATAACGACAATAATAGATATGGTGAATTTAAGCTGCAAGTTAGTTGGAATAGTGGTGCTAACTGGGATAATCATGGTTATGCTACGGCAAGTATATCTCCTAATACAAGTGAAAACTACAACCAATGTGCTACTGCTACGTCTACGGTTTTTGCGGGTGCTGCAACAAGACTTAGATTTGATCTTTCACAACATAACAATAGTGCTGTTACATATGGTGAAACTACTGCACAAGCAACTGGATTTTCAATTATTAGAATAGCGGACGCATAAACATGAACAGATTTACAGGAGAACCAACACACATAGAGGACTATTTAATTACAATTCGTCAAGGACAATGGTTTGGTTGGACAGACTCTAAAAACAAAATCTATGAAAACCTTGTAGTTCATCATGGTATAAAACCTACTAAAGAAGAAGTTGAAGCTGGTTTCAAAGCTTTAAAAGATAAGTGGACTGCTAATGAATATAAAAGAAAAAGGATAGAAGAATATCCAAATTTAGCTTCACAACTTGATTACATATACCATAACGGTATAGACAAGTGGAAGACAGATATAGTCGATCCTGTCAAAGCTAAATATCCTAAACCTTAACATATGGCATTAACACAAATAAGCACCGCAGGCGTAAAAGACGATGCGGTGACGGCTGGTAAAATTCCAGCCAACGCTGTAGGCAGCAGCGAAATAGCTGCCAATGCTGTGGGGTCTAGCGAGTTAGCAGACAACGCAGTCGATACAGCAGCAATAGCAGATGATGCTGTTACAGCAGCCAAGATTGCAAATAATACTATAACTGCAACTCAACTCAATACTGATGCTGTAGATACTGATGCTTTGCAAGTTAATTCAGTTACAACAGCTAAGATAGCAGATCAAGCTGTAACTTTAGCCAAACTACCACATGGTACAGGATCTAACGATGGTAAGTTCTTACGAGCAAACAACGGAGCAGATCCTACGTTTGAGACGGTAAGCACAGACTTAGTTGGAGATACAAGTCCACAGCTAGGTGGTAACTTAGATACTAACGGTAATAACATAAACTTTGCTGCAAATGATGGTGCTGTATTTGCTAGTGATCTAACAATCTCTCATACAGGAGATCATGGAAATATCGTAAATACTGACGGAAACTTAAATATAAAATCACAAGGTAGAATAAGTTTTTTGCCAGCAAATAATAATGACGGAGTAAACATTATTAATGGAGGAGCCGTAGAGTTATATTACAACAACTACAAAAAATTTGAGACTACGGATGTTGGCGTAAGAATCTCACATACAGGAGATGCAAACTTACAATTAGTAGCTGATAGTGACAATAATGGAAGCAATAACTGGCCGCATGTACAATTTAGGGTAGATAATACAAGTGGACAAGCAGAAGCTCAAGTTGCATATAGACAAGATAATGCTGTTCTTAAGGTTGATATAGCTGGAACAGAAAAAGTTGGAGTTAACGCAAATGGTTTAGTTTTTAACGGAGACACCGCAGCAGCCAACGCACTTGACGACTATGAAGAAGGTACATTTACTGCTGGATGTGCAAATGGTGTAACGTTACATTCAGGTGCTGATCTTTTATCATATACAAAAATAGGAAGACAAGTTACAGTACGAGGTCAAGTATTAATTGATGGGTCGAATGGTGGTTCCGACTTTATTATTAATAACTTGCCTTTTGCTAATGTGAGTACAACAAGTGAAGATGACAACCTTTCAGTAGGTGCAGTTAGACTTTGGGATTATAATGTACCAGCAGATACTCTTAATGTAATTTGTGAAGTTAGTTCAAATAATAGTAATCTTAATTTCTGGCGTAATCGAGATAATAGTTCAGCAGACCGTCTAAATTCCGCACTTAATGGTTATTTAGCATTTACTATAACTTACTTTACTTCATAGACCGAAGCTACGTCTTAAAACTAAGCCTAAACCTGTTTTAATCGGAGATTAATCCTAATGGCACTAGCCGAATCAATCGAATACGACAAGATAGAAGTTGTCGGTTTATACAAAGCGGTGCAAGTCCGCAAAGCAACAGTCATCAAAAAAGATGGTGTTGAACTAACAAGAGCTTTTCATAGATATGTACTATATCCCGGAACACTCGATGCTTCCGATAACCTTGTAGATACAGATATATCAGGAGAACCAGCAGAAGTATCAGCAATATGTACAGCAGTTTGGACTACAGATATCAAGGCTGCTTATAAAGCAAAACTTATAGCAGATAAACCTGCTAATCCATAGTGGAAATACCCACCATTGACATACCAGTCATAGAAGTAGGTACAGTAGATATACCGTTACCTACAGCTGAAGTACCTTATTATGTACCAATGGTTGTACCTCCGAGTGATCTTAGAGAACCAGAAGGTGCTAAACCAGTAAAAACTGCGGAGCCTCCACCACCTCCTAAACTAAACTTACCACCCTTACCACCCATTCCTATACCTTCGACTGAAGTACTTGTTACAGCGGCAGCAGCGGCTGTTACAGCGGTAGCTGCTACAACTCTTACTCAGCCAATTATAGAACAAATTAAAAAGAAATTACAGAAGTTCCTACAAGGTAAGATAAATAAATGGAAACAAAACCGCCAGAAAAAAAAGGAATCTTCACCAAGCTCAAAGAAAATGTAGATGACCATGATGAACAGATGCAAGTACTAGGTGCAGCAGTGCGTCTAGGTGTTGTAATCTG
>VMHT01007561.1_pt1 | contig 25903 bp, 39 predicted proteins | sample 4693611 | NCBI WGS metagenome assembly VMHT01 (sample SAMN12280063, study PRJNA550983) | marine metagenome | isolation source: seawater sampled from same location over 5 years 0.02-0.2 micron viral filtrate | place: USA: collected off the coast of southern California halfway between the port... ...
GTGCTTTTACTGTTTTCTTCATACTTTTTTCTTTCTTTTTTTCTTAAGCATAGCAAAGTCTGCACCAGTTATTTTATCAAATGGTGCTGCCATTCTTGCTATCTTCATTTGTTTTTTACTATACTTTTTATTTTTACCTTTTGGCATATTATCTCCTTTGTTATTCCCTCCAACAACCCAGCTTAATCAGTAAGCTACACCTAATATTTCTTCTTCTTTTTGTTTTTTTTCTTTTTATTTTTCTTCTTCATTTTTTTATTGTACATATTTTCTCCTTTATATTACCAGTTTTTACAGCTCCAGTACCTAGCACTGAACTTATCTTTAGCAGTAGCACATCTATGTCTAGCTCTAAAGCTTTTTCTTCTTGCAGGGATATTCTTTTTTATAGTCATATTAGCATCCCCAAACCTAATAATCTTTTCTTTACCACCTTTACAAGCTTTAACAACAAACTTTTTTCCTCCAGATATTTGTCTTTTGGGTTTGTTGCATTTCATCTTTGACTTGTCTATCGCCATTCAATATATCCTTCACCTTTATTTTTTATCAAAGATTGCTTTCTGTTTCCAGATTTTTTGTAAGACACATGAATCCATCCAGAATCAGGAACACCAGAAATATAGTATTCACTTATGAGTTGATCAAAGTCAAAGTTGTTTTTTATGTGTGCCGCAACTTCTCTATTGTCAAAACCTGCTATTTCAAAGTCACAAGCTTCTCCTTTGCAATGTTGAGATTGCCTTGAAGATTTGATCGCTTCTGAGAGTTCTGGGCTACGGAATCCAGATGTTATTGTTATGGGTCTGGACTCATAATATTCTCTTAATGGTTCCAATATGTTCTCACATATCGCCTTAAGGTTTTCTATCTGTTCTTCATTGGGGGTGTTATCTATCCCCATTCTTGATGCTGTTGATGATTTAGTCATTTCTTCAAGACTAAAGTGTTTTGATAATTGTGTCATGCCATTCTCCTATCTGGGTTATTATCATAATAACATTTAAATTTTATTACGATTTCGTTTTTATTGATTTCTTCTCTACCTATTTCTTCTGTTTTATCTTTAGCTTCTTCATATCCTGCTATCAAACAATCATAGAAAGTATCATGGTAATTAAGAAGGTGTGGTTTCATACATTCTCCAGCAATTTGACTACACATAATCATAATTAAAGCTACCTTCATGGATGTTCCAGTAATTGTTTATTTGTTTGTTTCATATCTTTTAATTTATTTTCTAGTTCTTTAATCTTTTTATTTGCTTGTTCTAAATCTTCATTTGCATTTTCTAGCTTTTGTAAACATCTTTTGTTAGCTGAATCTTTAGTCTTACAAGCATCTTGTAAGTCAGCATTTTCTTCTCTAAGAAGTCTAACTTGATCTTTATACTCAACTATTATCTCTTTACTTGTGTCAGACATAAGCTTTGATTATTCAGATATTCCCATTATCCATAGCATAATAAAAATATAACAGATAACCTCCATTATTTTTTCTTAAATGTAGAAACACCTTTTATACCAAGTATTGTACTAAAAGCTCCAACGACAAGAGCTTGATAAAACATTGGTAAGTTAGAAAATTTATCAAAGAAAATATCTATCTTTGCCTGTATGTCAGGGTCGTCACTAAATACAGACCAAGCCAAAAGTAGTAGAGGGATTGATATAAGGATAAGGCAAAATTCATCTTTAAGATCTCCTCTATGAGAATCAATAACTGCTTTTTTATATTCAACTTCACCATTAGCCATTTTCTCAGCTAACTTTAATTCAGCAACTGACTCTAATTCTTTTGTTTTTCTTCTGTTGGCAGCAATAGACATACCTGTCTTGATGATGCCTGGTACTAATTTAGCTGCAATATTCATCCACATAATTACTTATAAAAGTCTTTGAACAACCAGTCCATATATTTTTTCCACAATTTTTTAAGGTATTTCATAGGTTTCTCCTTGTTAGGTGCATGAATAACAGCAGTTTTTAACAGTGTTTGATTCATGGGTGGGTTGGGTTGTGAAGGTGATGGTCTAAATCCTGTGTTCATTTTTTACCTCTTTTTTTGTAAAGTAAATGAACTCTTTTGTGCCAACACCAAGAGCTTATTCTTGAACTAATTTTTTCTATAATTCTGTATATAAAATCCATTATTAATCCTTTGCAATTCTAATTATTTTGCCATCTTTTACTTCTGCATTTACTCTACTACAGATATAGCTTACTCTTGCACCACTATTTCTAGTTGCAATTCTTTTTTTTTCTAAGCATTTACTTATAGTTGGCATAAGTGTGTGTTCTTTAAGAACAGCAGGTTCACCTAAAAACATTAACAAAGCAATTACTTTAGTCATAAAACTTTACCTTTGTTTCTTCCTTCTTTAACTACATATTTTTGTGTGCCATTTGCACCTATATCAACTTCTTGTCTTAACATCTTAAACATATTCATTTGTTTAACATCTTCCCATCTTTGTTGAGTATATTTAATTACTTTTTTTTGTATTCTATTCATTAGTGATTACCATTTATTTTCTTTTGCAACATATCTACTTGTTCTTTTATGTGATCTATGTTTACTTTGTTATATCTACTAGCTTCTATTTCTTTTTCTATGCTTTCTATTTGAGTAGCAAGGTGTTCAATAAGCATATACATTTCTAAATTTTTAGGTTCTTGCTCTGCTTTTTTTAGAAGATCAGCTTGAAATAATGTGTCTGCTGTTTCTAATTTATTTAATCTTTCCTCAACACCAAAATAAGCCCAAACACCAAGAGCTACTGCACCTATGATTGCTACTAAATTTCTTATAGGTAAAGATATATTTGTGTTATCGTTAATCTTCATAATCTACCATCAAAAGTCTTATGCCTAATTTCTTTTGTTCCTTTGTTGTTGTTCTATGTATTTTATAAGAACCTTTAGGTTTGTTTTTTAATATTTTACCTTTAGCTCTTTTACGATATGTAATTGTCTTAATATCTAAAAGCTGTATTTTACCATTTTTATCTACAATCACAATATCAAAAGGACAAGCAGGATCGCAACTTTTTGCTACATAATAACCAGCTTTAGTAAGCTTTGCTATAGCATCATATTCGCCAACAGTTCCTTTGATTGATGATTTCTTGCCTTTTAAGACAGAAGATTTACGACTAAGTTTATTAGACCACTTAGACTTATTGTTACAGCTACCCATAGAAGTTTATAAATTGTACCTACTTTTGAATCAAGGTGTGCAAGATGATTGTCTCTAATATTAGTTATTTTTTCATGGATAACTTTTAACTCACCTTGAATTTTAATTATTTCTTCTGAATTTTTTTGTGATTGTGATTTCATATTATTTTTGAAACTCTTTGATTAAAGTATTTAAATAATCTTTACCAATAGCATCATGTATTACTCTTAGCTGATCTTTTGGTATTTTAGTAAAATTATATTCCATTAAATATGGAACTAAACTTGCATCAGATTGTAATTCTTCCATAGTTTCTTTTCTAGCATCTTTTAAATATGTTTTAATTGTAACTCTTTTTAATGGAATACTTAAATTTTGATAAGCAGGACTATCAATAATAGCTGATAAACCAAAATGTATTTTAGGAGCAAAAACATTCTTATATGCTCTATCTAAAACAGGCACTCCTGTACTTCTAAATATTTCATTATACCTTATATTAAGTTTGTCAAATTCTATTTCAGCAGAATTTTTAGGTTGTCTTATAGTTATCCCTGTTAATTCTGTAACTATAGGAGCAGTAATTTCTTTTCCAAAAACTTCAACACCTTCACCTTTTAAAGGTCTTGCTTCATATTTAATTCCATCTTTTGACAAAACAGCATGAGTAGCTGATGTTCTGTCAGGAAGTTCTCCAGGATTAAATATAGATTTAAAATTTCTAACTATAGAAACAGATGGGTCAATTCTTGCATTATCTAAAGTTGAAGTCTTTGTATCTTTAGCAGCTTGTATATTACCATCTGCTGCATCTAAAAATCCCATGTAAGTTTTAAATGGTGTAAAGTATTGTGAAGATATTAAACCAACTAATTCATTAACGAATTTATATCCTTTATTACTATCTGCTGTTGCTAGAGATTCTAATAATTGATCTATGCTATATAAACCTGTACCACCTCTTGTTCCTAAGAATACTTTTGCAAAATCTTTAGTTGTTCCTGTAATTGTTCCCAGTCTTCCATCTTGCCATCTGTCTATAAAATCTGCTACAAATAAATAAGCAGCTAATGGGTTATAAGGATAAATGTCTATAGTTTTATCACCAACTTTTAATTCGTTCCATTTATCACCAGCAATTTTAGAATCTCTTATTTGCATAGCTGTTCCAAATAAACCCCAACCAACTAATGATTTAACCATTCCTGATGTTTCCCCATCTTTTAATTTTTTGAAAAAACTTTTTGTAAAAGTACCATCTGCACTAAAAGATATTGCAGCTAATGGTAAATCAGCAGCAGCTCTTACTCCACCAGCAATAGTAGGTAAAGGTGAATAGTCGTATAAAAATTTTAATGAGTTAACTAAAAATCTTGGAAATGGAATAACTAAAGAAACAGTAAATGGAATTTTATTTGCAAATTCTACAAATGCTTTACCTATACCTTTTGCAGGATCACCTGCATAAGTTAGTTCTAAAGAATGATCTATAGCAGCAGCAATGTCTTTCTTTCTTAATCTATTAATTAGATTTGGATTGTTAATAATTTCATTTAAATTTTTACCACCATAAACAGCTTTGTTATTTCTAACAATAGCATCTAATGAAGATGTAAATACAGCCCTTCTTGTAATAAATTCTTGAAATCTGTTTAAAAAATTTAAAAGATTTGCTCCCTTTTCTGCAAGATTTAAAGGAGAATATTTTTTTAATTTCTCAATACTTCTTGCTCCAGTATTAATAACATCTGAACTGTATCTTAAAAATAAACGATCTTGTTCTTTAGGCATAGATGCTAATATTTTTTCAACATCTTTTTTAACTTGTTTAAATCTTGAAGGATTTATCTGTCTAAATATATTTAAAAAACCTTGCATAGCAGTAACAGGATTTGCTGCTCTTGTTAAAGTTTTACCACTTAATTTTTGCCATAATGTATCTGCTCCATATTGAAAACCTTGATATAAAACATCAATACCAACTCTACCAACTTGTGAAATAAAGTTTCTCATGGCAGTTGACCATCTACCAACCATCATAGCTTTACGAACACCATCTAATCTTTTACCCACATTAGCAAGTAAATCATTTGTGTCTATGCCTTGTGCATTTAATTCATCAACTAATTTCTGACTAACCTTTCCATCTTTAAGAAATTTACCATAAGCTTTTGAAAGTTGTGATAGTCTATTTAAATTTTGAGCAGATGTTCTTGCACCTGATCTAAAAAAATTCATTAGTTCTTCTGCTGTTAATTTATGTTTTTTTAATAATTGATTAAAATTTGTTTCTTGTATTAATCTAGGTGTTGTCATTACATCATAGATTTGATCGCTAATTCTAATATTGGGATTTCTTTTTACCTTTCCTCCTTTTAATACATCTTCAAAAAAACCTTCTACTTTTTTTGCTGTTTTTTGACTTATAATTTTTTCTGAAACATCATCTAATCTATCAAAAGTATTTAAATCAATATCACCCTCTAATGATTTTGGTTTAATTGTAGTTGCTTGTTCAACTTCATTTGCTAATTGTTTTCTTTTATCGTTAAAATTTTTTACAGCTTCATCATTTTTTTCTATTTTTGTACTTTTAAAATTATTTTTTTTACCTCTTGCAAGAAAACCAAACAATCCATCAAGGGGTAAAGCTATAAGACCACCTTCTATAGCCATTTTAAATCTAGCTTTATCTTCTGAGTCTTGATCTGATGCTTGTAAATATTCTGTTACTGGATTTGCTAATGTAGGAAAACTTTGAACTAGATTTGATATTCTAGTTTCATAAGGTGAAAACGCAAATTGAGCTGCTAATTCTCCAACTAATGTATTCTTTGCAACAAATTGAGTTACCTTTCCTGCTGTTGAAGTTGCTCTTGGTATTTTAGTAATTAAATTTAAACCTGTAGCTACTTTACTAAAACCTAAGAAAGGTATTGCAAATCCAGAAATATCTCTTGAAAATGATCCACCAAAATAAGTTGGTTCTGCTATCTTAGTAAATTTAACATTTTCTAAAGGTCTTTCATCAAAAAATTTTTCACCTAAATAATTTGTAAAATCTACTGTACCTTGAGCTGTATCTCTAATAGCACCAACATAAGTTCTTTTTAATAAATTTTCGCTAAAGTTTTCCCAACTATAATAACCATGTGTTTCAATAATTTCCTCTGCATCCACTGGTCTTTTACCATCTAATACAGAACCCTCCATAGATTTGATTCTTAAATTTAATTCTTCAATACTTCCTTTGGGTGGTAATTTTTTTTCAGCTTGTTTGTTGTTTTCTTTTATTGTTTCAACAACATCTTTATCTGCATCTTTTGCTAAAAGTTCTAATGGTGAAATTTTTATACCTAAATCTTTAGCAGGAACAAAATCTTCTTCTTTTGATTCTTCCTCTAGTATTTCTTTTAATTCTTGATTTTCAGTTTCTTGATTGATTTGATTTTTTTTTGTTCTTCAAGTTTTTTGTTTAGTTCTGCTAAGGACATGATAATTCCTTATTTATTTTTTACCATATGGTGCAATTTTTTCACCATCAAACACAACAAGTTGACCATTATAATTATAAATTATACCTTGTTGCAATTTACTTAAATTAGGTGCATCTCCAGACATTGGAAGTTTTGGTGAATTTTCAAGAAGTTGGTCTGTTCGTTTTTGAATAAAATCATAAGTTGCTGCTGCACCACTTAAATTAGGTTTAACTTGTTTGTTATATAAATCTTTATCTGCTTGATTTAAACCTTTAAACCATTTTTTAAAATCTGGTGCATTTCTACCTTGCTCATAAAGAGCATAAGCAGCTTTAGATAAAGATGCAGTTTCAGTTCTTTTCTTTAACATAGAAGCAATATAAGCTTCAGGATTAATTCTAAATATTTTTTTATCTGCTTCAGGAACTTGATCTTCGTATTCTTTTATTAATTCTCTTTTCTTTCTAACATCTCCTAATTTTGCAGCAGTTTCAGAAAACTTTAAACCTTGCATAACAGAATCACCAATAGCCATACCAGGTGTTTGTCCTCTTTGACCTGCACCAAATAATGAAGCACCAATACCTACAAATGGATTTGAAGCCATAGTATATAAACCTTGCGTATCAGGTTGTTCAAATGTGTTTAATAATCCACCACCCATTTCTCCACCAAAACCAATAAGACCTTTTGTTCCTTCAGTTGTCATACCATCTGATGTTCCTGATGGTGATTGTCCGTACATATATCTTCTGTATAAATCTATTAATGCCATTATATTAATCCTTGTCTTCTTGCTTCTGTAAATATTCCATAAGATGGACTTACACTTGGAGCAGATACAGTTAAATTTATATTTTGTTTAGCTGCATCATATCTGTTTAATATATCAGACCCTGCTTGTCCAACATTACCAAAGAATGTTTGAAACACAGATGTTGGTAATGCTTCGCCACTAATCAATCCTGGTAATACTGGTATTGCTTGATTAATAGCATCACTATCTAATGTCTGACCTTTAAGATAATCTTCTGTTGTTAAAACTCCACCTGTCTGTGCATAGTCTGGTGATAATCTTCTACCATCATATCCTAAAGTTTTTAATGCTTGATCGTTTTTATAAGCATCTTGTGCTGATCTTACCACAAGTCCTGTCAAAGAAAAACCTGATTTTGCAAATGTTTGTAAAGGTTGATCTCTAAATGTGTCAACATAAGTAGCTGCATCTGCGTCTATTTCGTCTGTATATTGATTATAAAAAGAATCTTTTTTTATATTATCTAATGTTGCTTCTAAATTTTCTTGAATATAAGATTTAGCTTCTGCATCAACATTGGGTTTACCGCTATCGTACTTTGAATTTGCTATACCTTGAAGTTGATTGAGCATATCAACTTTAGCTTTATCTGATATAGTTGAGTCTAATAAATATCCTTTAATGTTTGCTGTATTGTATTCTTGACCAGTAACAACTCCTTGACCTCTAGTTTCAACACCTGTAAATTTACCTGTGCCTTGTTCAAAAGTTGGAACAGCAACAGCACTTACATTTTGATAAGCTTGTGTTTCGTAATCTTTTAAATTTTGAGTTTCTCTTGTTAAAGCAGCAGCATCAGATTCTCTTGAAGCCGCAGCACTTTCCATAATTTCATTATAAGCTTCTATGTCGCCACCAGCTCCACCTTCAGCTACAGAATAATCCATGATAGATTCTGTTGCTAGACCTGCTTCTACATCTGCTGTTGATCTATCTGAACTGCTAGAACCAGAATCAGAACCTGAACCTGAACTCATGTTAGCTCCTTATAATATGATTGCTATGACAAAAAGAATGAATAATCCAATTAAAAACTTTGAAGGGTGTTTTTGGATATAGACATCAAAATCATAATAAATTTTTTGTAATTTTTTCATTATAATAATCCTCCTAATACTCCACCTAGTCCACCAAGTATTGCACCAGATGTACCGCCTAAACCATAACCGATAGCAGCACCACCTAAACCTGTTGTAAATGGATTGGGTGTGAATTGTTGTTGAGTTGCTGTTGTTGGAAAACCTGAAGCTATAGGTGAAACAATACCAGCATACTGTTGTAAGTTTTGTAATGGAGCTAATTGAGCTTGTCTTGTTAACTGTTCAAGTTGTTGTCCTGTTTGAACTAATGATGGTGTTTCTCTAGCAACTTGTAATTGTCTTCCTCTTTCAGCTTCTGCTGCTTGAAAAGCAAAAGGTAAAGCTTGTTGTGCAACCTGTGTTGCTACTTGTTGTTGAGACATAGGACTTCCAGGTGTTCTTCCAGCTCCTGAAAATTGTTGTGCAACTGATGTATAAACATCACCAGCAGCTCTTTGTATTAATGGATTTAAATATGGATTTGCATAAGCACCAGCTAATGTAGAAGCTAACTGTTGTTGTGCAGCAGTTCCTAATGTTTCTTGTCCAGCAAGACCTGTTAATGTTTGTTGTGTTGGAGCTACATATTCACCAACTCCTGATCCGTAAATTTGACCTGCTTCTGAAATAATTTGATTTAATGCTGGTTGTGCTGCTGTGTAAGGTTGAACTGTTTGTGTTCCTGTACCTGCTCCTGCTGATGAACCGCCTCCGCCAAAACTCATTTTTTCTCCTCTTGTTTTATTTTTTTTTCTAAAACAACATGAGTTCTTTGATACCCATAATTGTTTAAAACTTTTTGCCAACCTGGTCTAGCAATCAACTCCATCATTTGACATTCTTCATCTTTTGCAAACTTCTCAATGTCTTTGACTAAGTATTGCCACTTGTGTCTTTGTCTGCCAGTCATAATATAGATATGACAAACTTTACCTAACTTTCTTTTGATAAGTTCTGTAACTACAACACCAAAATATTTTTCTACTGGTCTTGGTTTAGACTTATCCCACAAAACCCAAATTTGAAATTTACCTTCTTTGGCAGTCTGTAAAACAAATTCTGAATCAGTGAGTTGACTTGAATAGTGTAAGGCATTTCTAATATCTTTTTCTACTAGACCCCATACTTTATCAAGTTCTTTGATAGGTATTCTAACTAACTCCATAAATACACTAATATAGTATCTTTGTTAAGGACTTTTTTCATCAAAAATCTCTAAATAACTAACAATACCAGCTATGTTATTAGCAGACGCAGCTTCTAACTTTAAAGTGTCGCCTGACTCTAAAACCATTGTGCCTTTAACTAAATTTTCTACTGTTTTTGATCCTAATGATATGTGAGCTACTTCATGTTCTGCACCAGAATCAGATGCGTCTGTTGTAAATGCTTCTACTTCAACAGCGCCTGAGTGTATGTTTGTAATCTGTATAGATTTTATTAAAGCTGTCCTATTTGTAGGACAAGTGTAAACAGTTGTTTTGTTTGTCGTTGTAAGATCAAACATTGCATTTTTATATATATTAGCCATAGTAATTAAGAGGGATAGGCAAGGTGGTTAGGTGGTATTGCCTACCCCAGTCGGTATTCTATCACTTTTTAAACCAAGCTGGTAGTCCTAAATGCTTTCTTCTATCATAAAGATTTTGATTTGCATTTTTAGATTTTTGGTTGTTATAGTGTAGAAAAACTTGACAGCAGTCGTTACCTTGAAATTCCTCTCTCCAATGTTCTAGTTCCATACCTCTATAGACTAGCATATCACCAGGTTTTAAAACGACTCTAGTTCCTTTGTTATTGCTTGATACTGTAATTTTTTTACCATCAGGAATACCTACATTCTTTTTAGGTTCTAAATAAATAGCCCAAGGATCACCACCTAAATTTAATGTTGTAGATATTTCACAACTAAATCTATCTTTATGTCTGTGTAGTATATCTCCTGTTTTATAAATCCTTGCATAAGAATAAGTTGGATTTAATTTTAATCCTGTTTTCTTTTCCATAACAGGTAAAGTTCTCATCAATAAAGTTTCCATAGCTATATCTGAATAATGTGAATATGTATTTGGAACTTGTTGATCAGCCCAAGTACCCCATTCTTCTGTAAAGTTAGAAATGTATCTTTCATCAAACAAAGTTCTTGCAACTTGTCTTTTAAGTAAAAAATAATTGTAAACAAATGTAGCTATATCTTTTGGTACAGCTTCTTTGATGACACAATATTTATTTTTTTGGAAGCTCATTATTGTTACTCCTTTCTTTTGATATTGCTGTTTCAACAACTTTAATATTCCAATGTATAAATCTAAATGGTTCTATTCCTGCATCTACTGCAAACTGATGTGGAACATAACCTGGAAATACAATCATTGTTCCTGGCTTTGGTTTGTAATGAACCTGATTTGTTGCCATTGTTATTTTTGATTGATCTTTCATAAATAGTTTTGTCATCTCTGCACCTGGTCTTGGGTCATGAAATATTGGGTAAGATGTTTTCTCACTACATTTTAAAAAATAAAATCCTGATATATGTTGATTCCAATGAACATGAGTATCATGATGACCACCACCTTTTTCACTAAACTCTTGTACCCAAAATTCTGTAAAGTGTAAGCTATGATTTTGTAAATTAAATCCTTGCCAATCTAAAAACTCATAAGACCTTTGACCTATAAATTCTACTAGGTCTTTTATTTTAGGATCGTTTGAAAAGCTCTCACTATGTTTTGATAAACCAAATGTACCTATATCTTTCTTCCATTTAGGTTCATTCTTTAATTTATCTTTTAAAAGTTTTTCTGCTTTCTTAATATATTTATCTGTTACTTTAGTTGCGTTCTTCAAAAACATGGGTGCTTCTGCAATCCATATTGGTGTTTGAAAATAAAATGCAGACTTAAAATCTACATGACCTTTTGGTTTACTGCTTCCGCCTTGTATCATATTATCTAAAAGGATAGCCAAGATTCCATATTACTAAGCTATGCCTTACTCCTTTGGTTACTGGTTTAACTCTATGCCATACAAAGCTAGGAAATATTACTAAAGAACCTTTAGGTAATATTTCAGTACAAGCTCTGATATTTGGTTTTTTATCAGGGTCTAAGTTTCTGAAATCAAACTCTAGTTCTCCACCTTTGTATTCTTTTGGGTCTGTCAAACTAACTGTTACAGATAGTTTCCTTATCTTGCCTTTTGTTGGACCTTCTTCTACATAAGGTTTATCCCAACTATCACAATGCCAGTCATAGTATTGTCCTTTTTTATATATTGTAAATTGACAAGATTCTGAAAAATCCCAATCAAAGTTCCAACCTGCATTTTTATTTGCTTGATGCACATAAGGTTGAATTTCTTTATATATCCATCTATCGTTCATCCAAACAATATTTGAATCTCTTTTCTTTTGTAAATCTTTAATTTCATCTTTGCTAAGAGGTTGTTTATTTAAATCTCTATCTCTACCATAACCACCTGTAATAGCCATAATCTCTCTATTCTTTTCTGCCTTACCATATTGCACAATCATATCGCAAATTCTTGGTGGTATTGCAGATTGAAAGTACCAAAAGTAATTAGATATATTCATAATTTATAGTTAAAAAAATATTTAACTTGTTAGCTTTATTTTCAGTAATAAAATATTTTTGTGTAGCAGGAAACATATAGAAATGATTATTTTTTAAAGGTAAATGCCATGTTCTATTTTTTCTTCTATTATCATCATATTCAATAATTAATTCACAAGAATCTTCTTCACAATCTACAACATACACTAATGTGTAATCAGGTGAGTTTCTTAAATCTACAGGTTCTATTTGATGTCTTAAATATGATTGTTCTTTAGGATGCAGCACACTTCCATGTAATGATCTTTCAACTAAAGTAAATCCATGTTCTACTCTAATATGATCTCTTAAATAGTCTTTTAACCATTGTATAGGTTGTGAAAAAGGAACTTCATAATCTTTAAAAGAATATGCTTTTGGATTATTGTTGATTGTAACTTTGTCTATGTAGGAATTTAAAATATCGTTTTTAATTTTTTCTCTGTCTATCTCAAAACCTTTCGGCATATCAACAGAACCATGAATTAAACTAATCTCCGACAGTACCACCTTCTGCATAAATTAAGCTAAGCTATTTTCTATATCCCAAGATTGACCAGACTCATTCCAGTTGTATGACCATCTGTGAGTTCCAGCTTCGTTTTGTGAAGTTTGTTCTGCTGTTAAAGCAGGAGCATCACCTGCTGGTGACTGCCATCTTGCTTCTGCAACATTTAAAGTCCAACTAGCATAAGGTTTCTTACCAATGAAAATATCGTTATCTTCATCATAAGTCATACCTATTCCTGCGTAATTACCTCTTAAAGGTGTTCCGCCATTTTTGTGTTGTCCGCCTTGTGTATTGTAAGATGTTTTTTTCCAAAGAGGCCAGCTATGGATTCTTTCCAAAAACTGTCTGCCTACTTCTTCATCTTCAACACCATCAGCATTTTGACAATCTTTATCAGCTACAACATGAACTGCTATAACTTTATTGTTTGCTCCTAGTTTTGCGTAATGTGCCATAATGTTCTCCTTATATGTTAATTTTTAATTTATTTCAACTATTGAAATTTATATCTTATTACTACTATTCCTGAACCTCCATTACCACCTGGATCGTTTGGTCTGCCTGGTCCACCACTACCACCACTTCCACCACCACCTGTGTTTGCAGTTCCTGCACCTCCAGTTCCTAAAGAAGAAGTTGCTCCACCTCCTCCTGCACCACCATCTCCACTTGCTGGTGCGTTATAACCATTACCTGCTCCACCTCCTGAAAAATATCTTCCGTTTGGTGCTAAAGGACTTGGTGATTGACCATAACTTGGAGCTGTTGGACCAAAAACAGAATCAGCAATAAAACTACCTACACCTCCGTCACCTCCATTACCTGCACCACATTGTGGTGTACCTCCTGTTGATCCTACTGCTCCTGCACCACCACCACCTCCTGATGCTTTTTCAGGACCACTTGGATTTGCACCACCATTATTACCTTGCGGTGGTGATACTGGAGGAGTATTTCCTGTTCCTCCTGCTAATCCAGCAGTTCCTCTAGAACCTCCTCCTGAACCTCCTGGTTGTCCTTGATTAGAAGTACCTGGCAAAGGATTACCTACTCCTCCTGCTCCACCACCTGCACTTGTTATTGTACTAAAAACTGAATCTGCTCCTTTAGTTCCAACTGCACTAGCTGATCCTGGAGTAGCTTCTCCTGCACCTACTGTTATAGGGTATGTTTGAGCTGATACTGGTAAAGCTGAAGAATTCAAAGGATTTGGACTTCCACAAATAAATGATCTAAAACCACCTCCAGCTCCTCCTGCACCTGAACCACCTACACCACCTGATCCACCACTACCACCACCACCTACAACCATATATTCAACTGTGTCTGATCCTGCTGGATTACCAACAGCAGATACTACAAAATTAGAACTACTTGTAAAAACATGAGTTTTAAAATTACCATTAGTTAAAACTGTACCACCAGTTGCAGCTATAAATGCAGCACCTACTTGTGCTGTGGCATCATCATTTATAAGTTGCCATCCTTTAGTTCCATCAACGTAAATTAAAGTTGCGGAAAGTCCTTGTGTGTTAAAAGTTGTATTGGCACATGAACCATCCATTTTTGATCCATTTCTACAAATTATAGCATTATTAGTTTGAAAAGTTCTTGCATAATCTTTTATTGAAACAATATCTCCAGCACTAGGACTTGCAGGTAAAGTTACAGTAACCGCACCGCTAGTCGTATTAACAAAATAACCTTTACCACTTAAAGAAGTAAAAGGTGAAGTCTTGGCAGTCGTACACCAGTCAACTGTTCCTGTTCTACCAAATCCTGTTTGTGTAGCACCACAAGCTAAAGTTACTGCTGTTCCTGGTCCACCTAATTCTAGTGTGCTGCCTGATCTTTTTTCTATTTTATTTACTTTAATTGTACTCATAATTTACCTATTGAAATTTATATCTTATTGCTACAAACCCTGACCCTCCTGATCCATTTGGTTGTGTCGGTGATGATATACCTCCACCGCCTCCACCGCCTGTATTAGCTGTTCCTGTTGTTGCTGCTGTACTAGGATGAATAGCACCATTTCCACCACCACCTGCTCCGCCAGGTTGAGTAGACCCATCACCTGCTGGTGGTTGAGTTCCTCCTCCACCTCCACCTGCAAAATATCTTCCTGCTGCTGGTCCTGGTGTTCCATAACTTCCTGATGTAGGTCCAAAAAAAGTTGTTGCTATTGGTGAACCATCTCCTCCAGCACCTGGTGCTGATGGTTTACCTGCTTGACCTACTGCACCTGCTCCACCTCCGCCACCGCCTGAATAATTCGCACCACCATTTCCACCATTATTACCTTGAGGAGGACTAACTGGAGGAGTATTACCTGTGCCTCCACTTCCTGGTGCAACTTCAGCACCACCTCCTGAACCGCCTGGTTGTCCACTTCTTACATTTGATACACAAGGATTTTCTGAACCTCCTCCTCCACCACCTGCAGAAGTAATTGTACTAAAAACTGAATTTGCTCCTGCTGAACCTCTTGCTGTTGGTGAACAAGAAAATGCTCCTCCTGCTCCAACTGTAATTGCATATGTTTGAGCTGAAACTGATAAACCTCCAGTTGCTGGACTTGGATAAGTAGTTCTAAAACCTCCTGCTCCACCACCACCTGAACCTGATCCATCTCCACCACCTGCTCCACCAGCTACTACTAAATATTCTACAGTATTTGATCCAGCAGATGAACCTGCACTTGTTACTACAAAATTTCCATCTGCTGTAAATATATGTGTTTTAAAATCACCACAAGTAAGTGTAGTGTTTCCGCCTGTAGCTGAAATAAATTGTCCTTGTAAAATATCTTGATCTGCTGTGTTTACTAATTTCCATCCTTTTGTGCTATCTACATAAACTATAGTTATAGAATCTCCATTAGTTGTTATTACTTTGTTTGCACAACCTCCTTCAAATTTAGAGCTATTTCTACAAATTGTAATAGCATTACAAGCTGCTGTTTGTGCATAATCTGAAACTGCCACAATATCTCCTGCACTTGGTGATGAAGGAAGGGTTACTGTAACACCTCCTGATGTTGTATTAACAAAATAACCTTTACCTGAGACAGATGTAAACGGAGATGTTTTAGCTGTTGTACACCAATCAACTGTACCAGTTCTTCCCATGCCTGATGTAGTTGCTCCACAAGCAACAGCAACAGTTTGTCCTGAAGAACCAATCGTAATTGTTGATCCACATTTTTTTATAATGTTAGAACCATCTGATGTTTTTTGTATGTTATCTACTTTAATTGTACTTGTCATAATTTATTTAATTTTGAAATTTATATCTTATTATTACTACACCACTTCCACCTGAACCACTTGCAATACATACTGGATTTCCAACAACACCACCACCTCCACCACCTGTATTAGCAGAACCATTACCATCACTTAAAGTTGCGTTTCCTGTGCCACCACTTCCACCACCACCAACTCCTCCATTATTACGATCATTACTTGGAGAAGTACCTTGTGCGCCACCACCTCCTCCACCTGCTCTTGTTACAGATGAACCAGTAATACTTGTTGCAACACCTGCACCACCTGAACCAGCATTTCCAGCAGAACTTGGACCTTGTGTTCCATTAGTACCAACAGCACTAGCACCACCGCCACCACCCATACCTATTGCATTACCTGGACCAGGACTAGATGTTCCTCCATTATTACCTTGCGGTGGACTTACTGGAGGTGTGTTTCCTGAACCAATAGTTCCTGAACCTGATGGGGTGTTACCTGCTCCTCCACCAGAACCACCTGATCCTGCTGATGTTGTTGGAGTTGCTGGACCTCCTCCACCAGTTCCACCTCCTGCTGATGTTATAGTTGAAAAAACTGAATTAGAACCATTGTTACCTGTTGTTGAATATCCAGGAGTTGCTCCTGCACCACCAGCACCGACTGATATTGGATATGCTTGTGCAGTTACCGATAATCCTGCTCCAGCATCTAAAGGTGAATCTGTGTATGGATCAGAAGAACATTTTCCTTCTCTAAAACCACCTGCACCGCCACCACCACCTCTGCCACTACCACCTCCACCAATAACTGCATAAGAAGCTTTATTTGAACCTGATGCTGTTCCTCCTGCTGTTACAGTAAATGTTCCATCACTTGTAAATGTGTGAATTTTATAATCTCCTGAAGTAGTTTCTGTTCCACCACTTGCTGTAATATAATTAGGTTGTCCTGTAACATTTGAAGTTGAATCAGTAACAGTTTTCCAACCTCTTGTTGCATCAACATATACTAATGTTATGGATTGACCAACTGTTGATAATGTAGCATTATTTGAACCAGCATTTATTTTAGATCCGCTTCTACATATTGTTACATTGTTTGTATTCCAAGTGTTAGCATAATCAGCAAATGCAACAATATCACCAGCAGACGGAGAAGATGGTAAAGTTACTGTAATTGCACCGCCACTAGTATTAACAAAAAATCCATCGCCATTCACTGCTGTGAAAGGACTTGTTTTAGCTGTTGTACACCAATCTACAGTTCCAGTACGACCAAAACCTGATTGAGATGCACCACTTGCAAGTGTTACAGTTTTACCTGATGAACCTAAAGTTAATGTTGAACCACATTGTACATCAACTGTATTTACTTCTATCTTACTCATACGATAACTAATGTTCCTGTTACTGTTACTGTGTTAGTAAAAGTTACTGGTCCTGCTAATACAGCATTTTCAATAACCATATTTTTATCTAATGTTCCAGCATGATGATAAACAGTTTCTGTAGCTGGTTTATCTCCGATATAATCTTGACCAAAAATATTCATTTATTCTCCTTATGTACTAATTGAGTCAACTCTGCTAATCCAAACATCTACACTTGATGCAGCAGATGATTGTCCTTTTAAAACATCTGCGTTCTGCATAACAACTTTAGATCCTGATTGAATAAGTTCAACTGAACTTGCCGCAGGTAAACTTAAATCTTTAACAAGGTATCTTGTTGTAGAACCGCCTTCTAAAATAAATACACTAACAGTTACTGCTGCCGCAGTTATGTTAGCTAATCTTAATCCAACAATAGCATCATCACTATTAGCTGTTAATAGTGTAGTTGCTGAGTTAGTTATTTGACCGCCTGTTGATTCAAAGTCTTGTGCCATTTGTCCTCCTTATAAAGCTATTGCCATAGCAGTTGCAAATCCTTTTGAAGCTGCATCTGTTATTTTACTTACGTTAATACTATTTACAGCAAGATTGATCGTTCCGCTAGTAGTAATTGGTGATCCACTCACAGTAAATTCTGATGAACCTGCGTCTGCTACAGCTACTGAACTTACAGTACCTGTAAACTGAGGTTGTACTTGTGAAAAAGTAATATTAGCACTACCAATACTACCACCTGTATCTGTCGTACATAAAAATATTGTATCTTCGTTTGTTGTACCTTCTTGAACAATAACAAGCTGACCTGCTAGTTCATCTACTGTATTAAAATCTGGATCTCTACTTGCTGCACCACTTGCTGGAACAACATAAATACCATTCTCTGTAGCATCTGATTGATTCTTAACTAAAACTTTATTACCAGTTGCTAATGAAATACCATCTAACGTATCGCCATTTTCTAAAGCATTAGATAAATTAACATTTGCTGTTGTTGCTGCTCTTACAATAATTCTTGTTTTTAATCCTGCTACTAAATCATCTACATAACTTTTAATTGCTACATCTGTAGCACCAGATGGTGCAGACATACCACTTATAGCTCCACCTGTTATAGCAACACTATTTGCTGCTTGTGTTGCAATCGTTCCTAATCCTAAAGATGTTCTAGCAGTAGCTCCTGTTTCTGTTACAAAATTAGAACCATCACCTACAATAAAATTACTATCTGTAGGAGTTAGTCCTGCAATATCAGATAACTGTGCATCAAATGCTTGAACATCTGATCCTATTGCTAAACCTAAATTTGTTCTTGCTGTTGATGCTGAAACAACATCACTTAAATTATTTGCTTTTACATTTTTTGCATCTAACTGTGTTTGTATTGCAGAAGAAACACCTGAAACATAACCAAGTTCAGTCGCTGTTACAGATGATACTGCAACTTTACCTGATGAATTTGAAGCTAAAGCTCTTGATGCAGTTAAATCTGATGTAGCTATTGTTGATGCACCACCAGTTATAGCTGCTGCTTTTGCATCTAGTTGAGTTTGTATTGCTGATGTTACACCATTTAAATATTGAAATTCTGCATCTGATACTGTTCCGTTTGCAATTTTTTCAGCAGATATTCCTGTTGGTATAGAATCATTTGTTTTTGATAATGCACCAATGTAAACATTATTTAATGCACCTGATGTTAAAGAACCTGAATCCCAAGTTACATTAACTGTTGTATTTGATGAAAATGATGAACTTGCAATAGTTCCGTAAAGTGTTGCAGCCGTATCTGTAATTTTAATTCTTCTACCTGCATGATAAATTGCAGTAACATCTGCACCATTAATTGTAAATGCAGTTCCACTAACATAAGCTGCTGTGTATGTAGCATCACCATCTCCATACTCAATCCATTGTGCATCATTAAACCAATCTCTAGTATTTTTCATCAATGCTCTAATGGCATTGTTAAGATTAGAAGGTAACATTCCTTCTGCTACTGAAATACTATTTAATGTTGTGTTACTTGCTTGGGTTGTTGAATAATTTTTAATATTAGTTGGCATTTAATCTCCTATAAACCATGCAAAGATTTTATTATTCTCTTTGTTTTTTTCGTTTATTAGTGTGTTAATAGCTTCTTCAATTTGTCTTTGAAAAAACTCTTGAGTTTCAAAACTATATCTAACATTATCTATATCAGTTTTATCTGTCATCTCAATCCAATTTTTGTAGCTATCACATCTACTCCTTGAGCATGAGTCCAAACTGACCCAGATGGTGTTAAAACTTTAAGTCTAAAATAACGACCTGATTCTCTAACAGGATTATCCCCACTATCATTCATACTTGATGACGAAGATTCCGTAGGTGTATCAGCTAATCTTTCTCTGGTTTTCACAGTAACTGTAGATGTTGCATCAACAATCGGTCTTACGTTAGTTATACTACTTCTGTGTCCTGGAAACAACTCTAATTCTCTAGTTTCTAAAGTTCCTTGATTTTCTGTGCCTGAAAATATAGCTGCCTTAAAATTGTTATCTATTGCTCCTAAATATCTTTGACCTCCTGACCAAAAGTCTGTGTCTAAAGCTATATTTATTTGGTCTAAATTTTCTGAAATAATATCCATAAGCTCTACTGTATAAGCACCTACAAACTGTGAGAATATGGTACTAGCACTAGCATCAGCCGTTGACCATTTTTGTGTAGCATAATTATAGATTAATATTTTATCACAAATACCTGTTGTGTTAGCTGTATCTGATGCAGATGGATATAACCACATAGCCAACTGATTAAATGGATCAACAGCAGCACATATTCTATCAGAAAATGCTTTGTTTAAATCTACATCAAAAAATCTATTTACTTTTTCTGCACCAATCGCAACAACATTATCTCCATTGATTTCAAAAAAACCATCATCAGCATAAAAGAATACCCTTCTGTTATCTTGACAAACTGTTCTACCATAAACAGCACCTCTGTTTGGAGATATAACTGATAATCTAAATATTGTTGCACCACCTACATAGTCCATACGAATAATTTGATTCTGTCTAAAAACATAACCAATCTCACCTGAAGTTATGTGTACAATTTCACCACCTGAACCTGGTAAGTCTTGTTGGTCAGCTTGTTTAGTTCCTGATTGCCAAGTAGCAATATCATTGATGCCTGACCATTGTATTCTATTTTGATTTGTAGGTTGATTACCTGTAACTAAAAAATCTCTAACCACACCTGATACTCTAAATACAGGTACACTTCCTGATGTCGCTATAGATGAAAGATTAGCAAAGTTAGTTGATGTACCCATTAAATAATATTGAGGAGCATCAACACCATTACTTGCTATGACGTAATTTCCAAATTGAGTAAATGTAAAATAATCTGTATTACCACCTGTTAACGATCCTTTTCTTGAAGTAAATGTTCCACCATCTAATTGATAGATGTCTGTGTTTTTTGCAACAAAATTAAATACAGCACCAGCATTATTTCTAAATGAACCAGCACCTCTGCTATCAGCAGCAATATTGTTTGTAGAATAATTTACTAATGAAGGGAATCTTTTGTAAGAATTTTGTGCATAGTAAACATTGTTTGCTGTAGTAGCACCAGGATTTAAATATTCAGGTTGATCTGGTAGCCATTCTCCAAAAGGTATTTGCATTTAAAATCCTAAGTATTATTGTTCGTTACTTTTGTATGATCTGAAAAAGGAGCTTCCACTGTTACATCTGTTCTGATTTGTAATGGAGAACCACTAAATTGATCTTCTCTATCATTTCTTTCCAATCTCTCAAGAGCTGTAGCATACATTTGTTGCCATTGTTGAATAAGTCTTGGTTCTACACCACCCAAAAAGTTAGCAGCATGATATAGTGAACCATATAGATAAATTGCAGGATGACTTGTTAAAATAAAATTAGATGTATTTGAATCTGATAAAGGATCAAACTCTTTGTAAAAATTTAATGTGCCTGAGTAACTTGATGAAGGAACAGGTGCAAATCTAAAGTTATCTCCAAGTATAGTATAAACTTCAGGCATACCACTTGTTGATGAACCTTTAATTTGATCCATTTGTGATGGAGTCATAAATGTTAAAGAATGTTTAGTTCCACCTTCTGTAATAAAAAAATCTCTTATTTGTAAAAATCCTGTAGGTAAAGCCACTGTTTCAGCATCAATAGTTATTGATGTTTGTGCTATCATTTTTCTAATTCTTAATTTGGAATTAAAATCTTTTTCTGCAAGAACAATAAAATCTTCTATCTCTGTAGTAAGGTCTGATCTATTTAACCAATTTGCTATTGATGTTTTTAAAGTTGAATAACTATTTAATGCCATTATATTTTTCCTTCTGCTGTTCTAAAATATCTAAACTCACTACTATTAAGTTTTTCTTTTAATATTTTTTTTTGAACTTCTTTTGGTAGTCCAAACCAATTACTATCACCATTGTATTCATTTGCCCATACAGATAATGCAATAGTAGGTATAGAAGCTACTCTTTTAAGTTCTCTTGATTTTGAATAACCATCATTATGATTGTATAGAGCTTTATTGTGTTGAAGGTGTGGGTTTATATTGACTTGTTCTTTGATGACAATTTTTTTCTCCATGTCATCTTTAGAATAAGTAGTTTGTTGTAAACCATTTGTAACAATATCTTTCATCTACCTTGTCCTCTATATTTTTTTCTTTTTGGTATTCTTTTACTTATGTTCTTTGTATGCCTACCAGGTCTTTTTTTCCTAGTTCGTTTTACATAATTAGAAACACCAAAGAGAGGTCTTTTCTTAGCCACTAAGCACTCATTTCAGTAACATAAAGAACTGCACTATTTGTTGCGTTCAATCCTGCAATCTTCTCACCTGGACTAACTTTAAATATTTCAGGTTGGTCAGCAGATATTAAAATTTTTGCTGCTGATGCAGTTGGATTTACTCCAAAATCAACAAAAAAATCTACTGCTGAAACTAATCTTACATATTCTGTTTGTGAACCAAAAGCACTAGATTGTACTGATGAAGTTGTTCCTCCACCTGCCATAGTTATGTTGTTTATTACTGTAGGTCTTAATCCATAATTAAAACTCATGTTTTTCTCCTATTTGTTATGGGGGAACTTCCGCTAGGCATGAACCCCCAAGTATTATTACTATCTTCTTACTACTATTGTAAAGTGTAAAGAATGTGTATTTGTAGATGCACCATCAGTTGCTAAAGCAATAAAATCGCCTTCAACAACATTATTTGCAGCAGTTGGTTCTGCTGTATCTATATCACCAGCAGCAGACCCAGAGTGAGCTACAGTTATTGCACCACCAGTCATATTAGTAGTACCAACTTTTGCAGTCACAGTTGCATTTGCAGTTGCGATTGTTCCACCTAATACAGTAGATATTTTAATAACTTTACCAGCATCTGGCACAGGTATTCTTACTGTAGAAGCAGTAGATATATCATCAATTACTCCATATAAAAAATAATCGTTTAGTGTTCTCATTTTTTTTCTCCATTTGTCGTTCCGCCTATAACCTTACTAAGACTTCAACATTGGTTAAGTGATGGGGATGTAGTTTTTAAAGGTTACACCCCCTATCACAATTAAGATTATGATGTTGTTAAATCGTAAACAGCACCACTTGCTTTTTCGTTTCTTGACTCAAGAGTGTACTCAGCTACCATGAATCTTTGGTCTGCATCAGCAGTCTGTGCAGGATTCTGTAAACTGAAATCTCTTAAGAAAGCTACTGCAAAGTAGTCCATCTCTAAGATTAGAGCATCTTGACCTTTTTTAGCAGCAGTTGCGTTAGCACCTCTAATGAATCTATTAGGAGCAACTTGGAGTGTTCCAAAGTCACTTTCATAGACATCAATAGATGTAACTAATCTTCTGTCTTCTGCTTGGTCAAATCTTGTTGAACCGCCTGTAAAGCCAGATAGTTTTTGTTTGTTGAAAGCTCCAACCATAATCATGTTTGGATTTCCACCTTCATCAAAGCAACTTCTTAGAACACCTTTTAATTGGTCTTCTGTGAAAGCTCTTTGAGTTCCATCTGTTCTTGCAGCACCGCCACCAGAACCAGAACCACCAGCACCTGCATCTACGTTAGATGAAATCCAAGTTTGAACTCCTCCTAATTTTCTTGCAGTTGTGGCATTTCCAGCAGTACCAGCTACGTTAGATAAAAGAGCAGTTTCCATATCTCTTTTTAATTCTTTCGCAGATTTTGCTACTTGGTAAGCTAACTCATTATTTCTTCCAGCAGATGTTACAGCATCATTTGTTGCAGATACTTGCACAGCTTTTGTAGAAATCTGAGTGTGGTTAGTTAGTTTAGTTGTTGCTGATAATGTTGGGTATGAGATTGTTGCACCTTCTACCGCAGCATTTGCAGCTACATCAGCCAATGAGTCTGTTTGCCATTGGTGAGATGTGTTAGTTGCTGATGTTTTAGCAACCCCTGACATAAATGGAGTTTCTGTCGGAGCTATTGAATAAATAATATCCGCTAGATCCTCTCTTATGCCGACTGTTTGGTATGTTTGAAATACAGCCATTTTCGTCTCCTTTTTAGGTTAGTTGTTATAAATAACCTTTCAGAAGATCAACAGCATCTTTTGTGTTGCCTGACTTCTTCAAGGTTCTAATTTGAGCCAACCTTGACTTACTATCTTTTTCATCTTTTGTACTTTTAACACCTGGCTTAACAACTTTAGATGGTTTGACAATTTTTTTTGCAAAATTAGTTTTCACTGGTCTTGCAGTATTTAAAAACTTCATTCCATCCATGACCACATCAAACATTCTGCTATCATAAATACCAGAAATCTCTTGATCTGAAAAACCTCTTTGTACAAGATAGTTTCTCATGTTTGTTTTAACTGTAGCTCCTTTTAAAGGATCAGCAATTTCAGGATGCTTAATCGCAACCTTTCTTTGCTCCTCAGTTAATATTTTCTGAAACTCTTGTTCTTGATGTCTTTTTAGTTTCTGTTGAGATTGCTGTAAGCTTTCTCTCCTTCTTCTAATTTTTCTTTCAAGCTTTGCAGCTTCAGTTGGGTCTTCATCATAGAGTTTATCCAACTCTTTTGAGTTTAGTTCGCTGTTGAGTTCAGCATTAAGAGTAGCCGTAAGATTATTTAGATCATCCATCTTAGTTGAATACTCATTTTTCAAACGATCACTTTCAGATTGCAACTGTCTTCTTTCAATCGCAATTTCTTCAGTTTTTCGTCTATAGTCGGCATCTTTTTGATAACCTGCTTTTAATTCCTCAAGGTCAACTTCAATCTTTTCACCATTTACAATAATTTGGTGTAGATCAGTTTCTTGTTCCTCTACAGCATTTGAATCTTCTGATGCTTCTTCTTGCACTGGAGCTTCCTGTTCAGGTTGAGCTTCAGGTTGTTGTTGAACCTCTTGATTATCTTCAGCTTTCGCTTCTGGTTCTTGTTGTTCAACTGGTGCTTCTTCTTTTTGAGGTTTAGAAATTACTCCTTTAGAGTCTAATAAACCTTCAATATGTTTAGCAGCACCTTGTACCGAACTTTTGTTCAGTAACGGATTTGTTTCTGACATATAGTCTCCTATGGTTAAGCTCCCTTAATGGGTTGGCTTATTCTAATCTTTTGACTAGAATTATTTTTCTTGTTGATTTTGGAAATCAGCTAATTGTTTTTCTGCTAATTTTCCTGTTTCAAGAATTTCTTTAAAATGCTGTTCTACTTTTCCTAGAACCTGGTAAGCTAACCATAATTTTTCTCTAGCTTCACCATCTTTTGCTCCAGTTTGTTCAAACAAAGCATTTGAATAAATTTTTTTAAGCTCCTGTATAGAATCTTGAAAAAGTTTATTCTGTAATATCTGTTTCGCCTGAGATGCTCTGCTCAATTCTTGGCTTCTCTTGGCTTTGTCCTTCTGATCCATCTATACCTTGTATCTGCTTACCTAATATATTAGCAGATTTTTGTGCTTCTTCAAGTATCTTACTATTACTTGACACAATCATCTTATCTAATTCAGCATCTGCTTTTAATTTTGTAGTATCTAGTTGTGTACCATATTTTAATGTCATTTCTTTGATCTTAGCTTCAAAATCTAATAACATTTGTCTTTGTTTTTGCTCTAATTCTTTATACTCTAATTCTAAATCAGCAATTTTTCTCTTGTTCTCAGCATCAATTCTAGTCATTTCTATTTTTTCAATAGGTGGAATTGGTGGAGGTGGTGGAGGAGTTACATATTGTTTACCTAAATCAGGGTTGATGAAGTAACTATCCACTGTTTTGAGTCCTGCGTTCTCTACAATTTTAGATAATGTGTTGTAAATATTTTTTAAACTTACCATTGGAAACTCTCTTTGTCCTTGTAAATTAAAAGCTTGTAACTGCTTATCTAAAATATTATTTAAAATTATAATTTGTTGTTCCTTAGTACCTGTGCCAAGACCTACTTGTATTGTAACATTAAATCTATTCTTCCATTCTGTAGGCATTACTGGAACATATTGATTATTAAGTTGTATAATTTTTTCTCTATCTTGATACTTAACTGAAAGTTCAAAC
>VMHT01022479.1_pt1 | contig 25896 bp, 40 predicted proteins | sample 4693611 | NCBI WGS metagenome assembly VMHT01 (sample SAMN12280063, study PRJNA550983) | marine metagenome | isolation source: seawater sampled from same location over 5 years 0.02-0.2 micron viral filtrate | place: USA: collected off the coast of southern California halfway between the port... ...
AGCAGGAGCCATGATAGCGGCGGCGATAGCTCTCGGGCGTGGGAACGCTGGCGTCGCGAAGTGGATGAGGGACAACGGCATCCCAGAGGATGCGATCTACAAGAGGCCGGGCCGGGTGTGCTGCATCTCGCTGACGTCGAACGAATCGATCAGGGTCCAGCGTCCCAAGGTCGAACAGTTCTTGCCGGTCGGCACATACTGGAAGAACAGGCACGGAGCAGGCGAGGCAGTCGCACAGCTGCCGAACGGGGGCGTCGTCCTCTTCAAGACGGTAGACCAGGGGGCTCGAAGCTTTCAGGCAGACGCCTGGGACGCGGCTCTCTTCGATGAAGACCCAGAAGATGAGGCCGTCTTCAATGAGGCCCGGATGAGGCTCGTGGATAAGCGGGGGCGGTGCCTGATTACGATGACACCTCTTCGAGGGCTGACGTGGATCTGGGATCGCTTCGTCAAGGATCCAGAGCCCGGGAGCCTGTGCAAGTGGATCCACGGTGCCGATAATCCCCACATCCCACGCGATGAGCTTGAGACCATCCTGGCGAGCTATGGCAGCCACGAGAAGGCAGCCCGCGCCCGTGGTGAGTTCACTCAGCTGGAAGGCCGCGTCTATCAGGACTGGAGCAGAGAGCTGCACGTCGTCGAGCCCTTCGAAGTACCAGAGCACTGGAATCGACTATGTGGAATTGATTTCGGCGTACGCAACCCTTTTGCGGCTCTGCTCGCAGCGGTCGATCCTGCCGATGACGTGGTGCACATTATCGCCGAGCATTTACAATCTGAGTGGACGCTATCACGCCACGTCACAGCGCTGCGCGAGATGTTCTCCGAGTACGGGGAGCCGGCTGTAATCGTGGCAGACCCAGAGGACAGGGGGTCGCGTATCTCGATGGCGAGAGACCACGACATGCCGACAGTCAAGGCTAAGAAAGAGATCCGAGCCGGCATCAGCTCAGTCGCTGAGAGGCTGGCACCGGACGCGGAGGGTAGGCCTCACCTCGTCGTGCACTCCAACTGCGTCAACGTCATCAGAGAGATCGAGGGCTATGTCTGGGACACGCGCCGCAGCAAGGCAGACCAGAAGGAGCGGCCCCTCAAACGAGATGATCATTGCATGGACGCGCTTCGCTATTCGCTGCACCATCTCAACCGCGCCACGTTTGAGGCCGGATAGACGCGCGCGCCGCGAATAAATGCCGATCGATCAGACACGATCAAAATAATATTAGAGCGCAGTGGTGCGATCAACCCTCTCTGCCCTATATATTTCTGAGCTATAACTTGTGCACAGGTTACAGTGTATCCATGAGGCGGGACACAAACCAGCCCCCTCCAAGGAGCGACACCATGAGCAAGGTCTACAGAGCACAGAACGGCTGCATTCTTCGAGTGAGCGCAGATGGCGAGAGCTACATCTTCTCCGGTGGGCGGACCGGGCAGTATAGCCTCAGCGTAGAGCACACCGATGAGGCGCGGCTGAATGCTCACTGGGAGGGCTACCTCGCCGTCAACGAGCCCATCAAGTACCGGGTGAACTACATCCGAGAGAACTGCTACCGAGAGTGGAACGCGAAAGGCGAGAAGGTCGCCAAGCGGCGCAGAGCCTCTAAGACGGTGATCGCAGCTAACGAGATCGACGCCGCAAACAAGGCGAGAGACTATTGCAGCAAGCTCTACCCGCAGACGCACTTTAGCCTTGTTTCTGTAGAGTCCGCCTAACCACCACCAGCCCCCTACGAGGGCAAGGAGCGACACCATGAATGCGCTAAATATAAATCGATGGACACAGACCCTAATCTGCGGAGCCGTGGGAATTCGCATCTTCAGCGATGGGGAAGACATTGAGCCTAACCGCTGGAGTGTGACGATCAGGCAGAGGATCCCTGGCAGCCGCAATGCGATGGTCATCGGCGTCGAGATCTGGGACGGCGAGCTGATGCTATCCGGGCAAGAGGACGCCTCGGTACTTCGGTCGCTCTCCGAGCTTGAGCGGGTGCTCTCAGAGATGGTGATACCATACTGCGAAGAGCCGAGCATGAAGACAGGTCACCCGCTGCGCTCAGAGGTGTTCGTCAGGTCATGGCATGAGCCAGCATAACAACTAGCGACCACCAGCCCCCGCAAGGGGGCGCCCCTCGTCCGTGTCGATAAATATACGGGACAGATCGTGCCGATTCTGATACGGTCCCGGCATGGGCGAGGAGTACCTCACAGTCAGGCCGTCGTGGTTCACCCGGTTACTCCGTGGGGTGGGCCTTCTGCCGTCTGGTGAGGTGGCCTTCGAGGCTGGAGCTGACTTCGCAGCGAGCCAGCCCGCGCACCCCGGCTATCCGAAGGGGGACGCGCTTTCTGCTTACGCGGCTTTCCCTTGGGTATATTCCTGCGTCGACGCCATCAGCTCAGACTTGGCTGGGCTCCCTTTGATGGCTGTCCGTGGGACGGGGGCCGATGCGGAGAAGCTCGATAGTCACCCAGTGCTGGATCTCCTCGCTCAACCCTCGACACGTGTGTCTGCTCAGCTCTTCCGGAAGCAGCTGGTAACGGACTACATCCTGACCGGTGACGCCTATGCCTTGATCGCGGGAGAGCGCGAGCCCGTCGCACTGCTTCGAATGATCCCGCAGCGCGTCACCGTAAAGCCGTGGGCAGATGGTCAGCCGGGGCAGTACCTCTACGACAGCAGCGGCAAGACCAGAGACTACACCTTCGAGGAAGTGCTGCACCTGCGATCGCCATCGTGGGAGGATGACCCCAGCAACCTCTACGGGACGGGGGCTGTGCGGCCTCTGGACCACGACCTTCGCACAGAGCTGGCGAGCATCAAGAGCGCAGAGCAGACAGCCAAGACTGGCCGCCCATCGGGCATCATTAGCCCGAGCGAGCCGGACGCTGTCTGGGGCAAGGAGCAGATCTCACGCATCCGCAAAGGCTACGAGCGCCAGATGAACGGGCAGAGCGGGCTCCTCATCCTCGGAGGTCCTGCCAAGTTCGACTCGCTCCAGATGACTCCGCGAGACCTTGAATTCAGCCAGCAGCGCGAGATGACTCGCTCTGCTACTCTTGCAGTCTTTAGCGTGCCACCCACACGGGTCGGGCTCCCAACTGCAAACTATGCCACAGCACGCGAGCAGGCCAAGGTGTATTGGCAGACGCTACAGTCTCGGGCGGCCTTCATCGATGTGGAGTATACGAGGTTGGCTCGTATGTTCCCGGGTTCCGAGTCGGTGAGGGTCGTTCATGACTTCTCAGCCGTCGAGGCACTGCAGGAGAGCCGCTCAGACCGAGTGACCCGCGTGCGTCAGTGGTACGACATGGGGCTATCGCTCGCAGACGCTGCGGCCTTCGAGGGCTTCGAGGAGCTACCTGATCAAGAGTTCGCCGAGGAGCTTGACGCAGCCTCAGAAGTACCAGAGGCGGACGAGGCAGAGGCCGAGAACCTGAGAGGGCTATTCGGAGCCGTTAAGAAGCAAGCCCCAGAGCCAGCGCTACAGCCTGAAGAGGCTCGCTCTGTCTTTGCGTTATGGTACGACGACGACGAGGACGACGAGAAGCGGAGAGAGTACATCATCCCGCAGACGAGAGAGGAGCGCGTCGAGGTCTGGAAGGGCTACATCGAGCGGCTCCACGACCCGGCAGAGCGCAAGATCAAGATCCTCATGCGGGGCTTCTTTGCGAAGCAGAGCAAGCGCTACGCGTCAAGGCTGCGCCGATTCTACAATCAGAAGGGCATCACGAAGGCGCCCCCCACAGAGCAAGAGCTGACGCAGATTATCGCATCTGAGAAGGAGAAGGCAGCGCTCAGACAGCTGGTGCTCCCGATCTTCTCGTCGCTGCTGGAGCAGTCCTACAAGCTTGCGATCCGTCAGATGGACGCAGGCGATCGAGTCTTCGACCCTCTCCGCCTCGACGGCGCCATCGCAGCCGCGACAGGCCAGATGGTTACAGACGTGAGCGAGACGACAGAGCGAGCCATCCGCAAGATCATAATCGAAGGACTCGCCGAGGGTCAGACGACAGCACAGGTCCAGCGCAGGCTGATGGACTCTAAGGCATTCAACGCCTCGCGGGCTCTCATGATCGCACGAACTGAGGCGACAAGGAACACCAACGCGGGCGCCCTCGCAGCGTTCGCGAGCGCAGCCAATGAAGGCGTGCCCGTTCAAGTGATGTGGATCACAGCTGGCGACAGCGAAGTCAGAGACGCCCACAGAGAGCTGGACGGTATACACGTCCCAGAGGGCGAGGCCTTCAGCTCAAGCGGTGGCAGCCCTGTCGGCCCGGGCCAGTTCGGAAGCGCAGGCGAGGACATTAACTGTCGCTGCAATTTGATCCCGTTTATCGACAAAGAGGACGCGGAGGACTTCAGCAGCGAGCGCGAGCCCTTCAGGCTTCCAGAGGGCGACCCGGGCCGCATAGACACATTCTACCCAGAGGACGCAGATGGCTGATCCTATCGTAAGAGAGTACCGCATCGAAGCCAGAGAAGCCGAGAACGGACAGATCACAGTCATCGCCAGCGCTCCCACAGTGGATCGCATGGGCGACATCGTCGAAGCCCCATGGAACCTCCAGCGCTTCGCGTCAAACCCTGTCATCCAGTGGGCTCACAGGTACGACATCCCGCCCGTGGGCCGCGCCACATCTGTAACGGTAGACGCTGACGGTGTCCTGATGATGGATATTGAATTCGACGAGAGCCCAGAGAACCCGCTCGGGCGCACTGTAGCCAGCCAGATGCGTCGAGGCTTCTTGAATGCCGTGTCGGTAGGTTTCGCCCCTGGTGAGTCTGTGCGCCGCTCGTCGCTCCCGAAGGATGATCCCCGCTATGGCGAGGAGGGATACCTCTATCGGAACTCTGAGCTCCTAGAGACCAGCGTTGTGCCTATACCAGCTAACCCCCAAGCGCTCGCCATTCGTCGCGCCCTCGAAGAGATGGAGCCGATCAAGCGGACTGTAGAAGAGCGGGCAGCTGAGGCGATGGCCGACCCAGAGGTCAAGGCCTGCATTGAGGCTTGGATCTTGTCCGAGCCCGGCGCGCCCGTCATCAAGGACGCCGCAGACGCGCTCTGCAACCTCTTCGGGCCTGACCCGATTTCTTCCGTCTTCGGTCATAGTGACTGAGACGACCCGCAACCGTAGCCCACAAGGACACTTAGCTATGGACTTTCTAGACAATACACCGGATCTGTCCACCCCCGAAGGGGCACGGAAAGCGATCCACGACGTACACAAGGCCGCGAAGGAACTTCGCGACGAGAACGGCAAGCTTCGAGCCAATATCGGCGCGATGACTACCGACCTCAAGGCCGCACAGAAGAGCCTCCAAGAGACTCGCGCATCCCTCGCCGCACCTGCCAAGGGTGACAGCGAGCTTGGCCGCTACATCACCTCCAAGGGCATCCGCACAGTCGGTAAAGAGAATGAGCACGGCGTCTACCTGCCGGGCCTCCTCGATGACACTGCGCGGAATGACTGGCAGAAGGAGTTTCAGAAGAGCTGCGAGACATACACCTTCGCATCCGCTGCACTGGGTCGCCCTCACAAGAAGGCTCTTTCTCACGTGCACCACATCATGGCTCAGGCGCCCAGCGCTGTCCGTCGTGCCTTCGATTCTCAGGCCGGTAGCGGTGGCGAGTTCATCCCCGCCCCAGTGCTGCCCCTTCTGGAGAAGGACGTCATCATTCGCGGACAGGTGATGAGCCTCTTCGATGAGATCGCCGTTTCGTCGAACTCTCAGACGATGCCTGTGATCAGCAATGGTCTGCGCCCATACCTCAAGGGAAGCGTCACCAGCGACAACCCTGCACAGTTCGAGGCCTCCAGCCTTAGCACCGCAGAGCGCACCATCGCACCGAAGGGTATGGCAGTTAGAACCGTGCTTTCCGACGATGCCGAGGAGGACGCAATTTTCGATATGGTGCCTCTGCTGAGGTCCCAAGCGATTGAGGCCCTCGTGTTTGGCGTGGACGATTGCATCGTGAACGGCGACAGCGCTGCGACCCATCAGGATGCGATCGCATCTTGGAATACTCGCGGTCTCTGGGGGGCAACCGGTCTCGGTACCTCGATCGATCACCGTCGCGGCTGGCTGGGTCTTCGTGCTCGTGCCTATGACCAGAGCGCTACCGTCGACCGTTCGACCTACAGCTTCGCTAACTTCCTCGCAGACATGGCAGACCTTGCCACGCCTCGTGGAATCGGCGGGACTGAAGGGAACTTGATCTACATGATCAGCCCCGAAGGTTACCTCAGCAATATTGCAGGACTCGACCAAGTGGCTTTAGTGTCTTCCTATGGACCACAGGCAAGCGTGCTCAATGGAGAGATCGCCAAGCTCGGGGGAGCCAGAGTAGTCCTCAGCGACATGCTCACAGCAGACCTCGCAGCCACCGGCCTCTATACCGGAAGCGGCTCGACGACTGGTGCACTCATCTTCAATGCGTCAAGGCACAAGATGTTCACCCGACGTGGGCAGCGCGTGGAACTTTCGCGCGACGCAACACGAGGTATAACCTCCATTATCACGACTTGGCGGGGAACCTTCAAGGCTGTGTCCAGCTCTGCGACCGTCAAAGACGTCATCTACGAGTACAACCTCTCCAGCTAATAGCTAAAGGAATTAACTACCATGTCAGTACAAGAGACAATTGTGATGATGGAGCAGCTAACGCAGGGGACTGCGGGCACTGCCGAGAACCACTACCTGACCGTGCCATGTGCCGGCGAGTGGATGCTCAAGAAGGCTTACATCAACGTGAGCACGACTGTGGCAACCAACGGAACCGATTACGCGACGATCGCACTGAAGCAAGGAGCCACTACGGTTTCGAGCTTTGCGACCGACGACGGAGCACTGACCGCAGGCACCGCGCAAGCGCTGACCAATGCGACAGCAGGAGCTTCGGCGGTCTTCGGGCAAGGGGACACGATCCACTTGCACGTTGCCAAGTCGGGAAGCGGTAAGGCTGTAAAGGGGACTGTGACGGTCTCCCTTCAGGCCATCGTGAGCTAATGAAGGAACGCCCCCAGGACCGGCCTGTGTCGGCTCTGGGGGCCTCCACCCCCCTCGCAGGTGGGATACCTGCCCCTAAGGTCCACCGGGCCATCCTGGCGCCTCTCAGGCGCTCTAACCTCGAAGACGAAGAAACGACCGATGGCGATAGCGACAGCGGCACAGATGAAGCAGTACCTAAGGGTGATCACCGGGACAACCGAGGACAGCCTATTAGACGCCTTCATCCTGCGCTTTGACCGCATCGGTAGCAGCTACTGCGGGTTTCCTACCAACTCGAACCTGTCGACCTTCGAGAACAATACATACACGCATTACTTCGACGGTGACGGCACGGGAGTGCTTCAGCTCCGCATCATCCCAGCGAACACGATCACGAGTGTCTATGTAGACGTCGAGCGCCTCTATGCAGCCTCCACGCTTGTCGCGGCTTCCGACTACACGCTCGACAGCGACTTAGGCCTGCTCATCCTCGGCACCGATTCCAGTCAGGGCGCATTTGACAAGGGCTTCCGCTCTGTCAAGGTGACCTATACTGCGGGCTTCACTTCGATCCCAGACGCCATCGTCCACGCGTGCGGGGTCCAGGTCTCGCACTGGTACCGCAACCGGGACAATATCGGCTTCTCTAACGTCAGCCAGCAGGGCGGCTCTGTGGCTGTGGCAGACCTCGCACTCTTGCCGGCTGTGAAGGCAGCTCTGAGCCCGTATCGATTCGCGGGTGAGATCGGGGGCTTCATTGGCTAAGTCCCGCACACTGCAACAGTTCAGCGACGACCTCAAGAAGGAGGGCGCCACCGGCCTGGAGAAGCGCTTGCGCGGACTTATGGAGGCGCTGAAGACCGATGTGGAGACCCAGGCCAAGCACGCATACATACGTTCAGGCTTGCGTATTCGTAGCGGCTCGCTCTTTGGGTCGATAGCTGGGGGGTCTCTTGCGAAGGCAGAAGGGATCGGCCTATTCGTCAGGGCTGGAGGGCTTGATAAGCGCGGCCAGCCCATACGCTATGCAAAGATCCACGAGTTCGGAGGGGAGATAAGGGCCAAAGGTCGGATGCTCGCCATCCCCCAGGGGCCAGCCAAGACAGCCGCGAGAGTATCCAAGGCACCGTCCCCGCTTGACTTTAGGGGTCAGCTATTCTTGAGGGCGGATGAGAAAGGTGTAAGGCTGATTAATCAGTCCACTATGAAGACGTGGTTTATCTTAAAGTCCAAAGTCGATATCCCGGCTCGCCCATATCTGAGGCCAGGACTCAAGGCTGTTAGTCAGCGCATGCCTGACGACCTCCGCAAGATTGTGAAGCTCTCGATCGTGGGGATGTGATGGGCTCAAGAGCGCGATCGATACTGACGAAGATCAAGGCCGACATTCAAGGCATCAACGGGACCGGGTCTTATAACTACAATCTCAGCGGGTCAGATCAGGTGATCATCGGGTCACAGATGAACCCTGTCCGCGTGCCCTGCGTTTATGTCTACTGCGACACGGACACGGCGTCACAGATAGCAGGCACGACGCCTCTGACCATGTACTCGCGCACCATGCAAGTGATGGTCGTGGGCTATGTGGCGGGCACGGACGACAGCCCCGAGGAGCTACATCTGCGGACGTGGGATCTATTGGCTGACCTCAAGGTAGCGCTCGAAGCTGACCGCAGCCTGACGGTCTCGGGCGTCGACAAGTGCGACGACTTAGAGCTGAGCATGACGAGCACAGACGGAGCGCAGATCGGTCGTCCGTCGCTGGGGATCGCCGTGGTATCGTTGACCGTGAAATATCGTCAGAACTCCGGGAGCGGGTCGTGAGCTGGTACAATTCAAGCTGGAACTATCGGCTGCCTGTCTCGGTAAACAATCTGAGCGGGGCCTCTACCATCGATGCGACTGTGAGTTTTGGCGCAGAGGTAGAGCTGTTCTGGGATAACACCCGTGCCGATGGGTTTGACATCCGCTTTACGCAGGCAGACGGTGTCACGGCGTGCGCGTACAATCGGCACACATGGAATAGCAGCACTAAGACAGCACGCTTCGACATCGACGGGATCGCAGCGGGCAGCAGTGACGGCACGGTCGTAATCTTCATGTATTTTGGCAACACGTCGACGACAGACGGCAGCACGAGCCCTACGATATCGAGCGCCAAGACTGGCACGATCGAGCTTGCAGAGCCTGGAATCCCTCGCGTCCTTGTGGCGCCCTTCAGGCCTGGAGAGACCATCGCACAGCAGAAGGTCACTAAGTCAAGCTCGGGTCAGATCGACGTCTGGCTTGACTGTCGATCGATGCTCCAGAGGCAGGCTAACAGCTTCAATGACTCGAACCGATACGAAGAGATCGCATGGGCTACCGTCCAGTCTCTATCGGGCGGCAGCGATGACGCGGCCCGCTATGACGAGTCTCTTACGACCATCAGCGATCCAGGCTGGATCAAGGTCCGAATCAAGGCCGGATCGTCCGGCACTGACTACACTCTCGCCGTGACCATCGGCACATCTAAACAGCGAGTAATCCAGGCACGCGCCATCGTGGACGTGCAAGATCTCGACGAATCATAGGGGGCCGTTATGGCTGTATATCGTGGAATCAATAGCTCAATCGGCTTCGGCGAGGAATCGACCTGGGGCACGGCCGTCTCACGGACCAACTGGCGACCGCTTGCCAATGTCTCGCTCTATCGGAAGGTCACACAGGTCCCACGACCCGACCTCAAGAGCGACGCTGGGAGCGCTATGCGCCGGGGCCACTTCGTCAGCGAGGACGCTACAGACGGATCGGCATCTCTGGTCTGCAACTATGGATCGATGGGTCTCTTCTTCAAGCATGCGATGGGCACCGCCGCCGCTCCGTCTGGCTCAGACCCTTATACACACGTCTACACCCTCGCAGCCTCTCAGCCGACCGGCCTGAGTGTCGAGGTGGTGCGCGGCACCTCTACCAAGTCTGAGGTATTCGAGGGCTGCAAGATCAACAGCGCTACCTTCTCCGTCAGCGCAGGCGATGCGATGATGCTGGACCTTGACTTCATCGGCCAGACCGCAGCCGCACGAGGTAGCGCAGGAACGCCGAGCTATGCAGCCGAGGAGCTTCTCGTCCTACACAGTCACGCGGGGCAGTTGAACTTCAATTCGGTGAACTACGACCTGAGTAGCATGACTCTCACGATCTCTAACAGCCTCGATCGACGTCAGCTCCTCGGCTCCGCTGAGACCAAAGAGCCCGTGCGGTCTGACTTCATGTCCGTCACGCTCGACGTCGAACTCGAAGCCGTGGACACCCTCTACGCCGCACAGCTGGCCGGCACTCAGGGAGACGTCACTATCGCCTTTAGTCACCCCACAGTGTCAAACCGCAGCATCACGTTCTTGATTGAGAATGCCTACCTCGCGACCTGCGACGATAGCATCAGTGATGCGGGCGTGGTATCACTGTCGGGCCAGTTCATGGCAGAGAGCGACGGCACAAACGAGGGCCTCAAGGTCACCGTGGTCAACGGCAACAGCTCGAACACTGGCAACTGATCACACATAAGGAGCGACATCATGAGTGTAGTTAAGCTAATCAGCAAGAGCGCATCAAAGGTCATCGAAGCCGGTGGCCTGCATTGGAAGATCAAGCGTGTCCGGTCCCGCGACGTCCTGCGGGCCGGTCTTGCTACTATGATCCAGTTTGCGCCCGAGGACCTCGCGGACGTCATGAAGGACGGCGCTGACGCTTCAGAGATGGAGCGACAGCTAACCAGCAATTGGGCCCACAAGATGGCAGCGATGACAGATGTGCAGCAGGCGAAGATGAGCGACAGCCTCGACGCTCTCGTGTGTGCGGGCGTCATCGAGGCCAGCGAGGACGGGGATACCTGGGAGCCCATTCGCTTTACCATGAACGAGCGAGAAGCCGACCCAGAGGCTTCCGTCCTCATGGTGGATACTCTGCCGTGGTCAGTGCGCCAGAGTCTGTCTATGGCTGTCCAGAGCCACTCCCGCGAAGGATTGGAGGCGGAGATCGAATCCGTCGCCACGTTTCGCGAGGGAACCGAATCTCGTGCTTCTGGTTGACAGGATCGCGCGGCGCTACAATCGGACGCCCGGTGAGGTGCTCGACATGGACCCCTATGAGCTGAGCCTCTGTGTCGTCTGTGTCCAGCATGCGGACGCACATCAGGCCGATCAAGTCAAGCGGCTCCAGAGGCATAGCAAGGGATCGATGGTCCCTGCGCCCGTGCCTGTGATCAACGTTGGGGACATCTGATGGCGTCTAATATCATTCGGATGGTGCTCAAGCTCGACGACAAGGCGAGCCCAGAACTGAAGAAGACCGGCGACGCTGCGGGCTCTGCTGACACTAAATTCAGCAAGCTCACAACGTCAGCCACAAAGGTTAGTCTTGGTATGGCTGCGGTCGGAGTGGCTGCGGTCGCTATGACTCGTGCCATGATCCAGATGGGTCAAGAGGTAGCCGACAAGGTCAACCTAATCACAGACATGTCCGTCTCCACAGGTCTCGCGGTCGAGAGCTTAGAGAACCTCCAGCTGATGGCGAAGGGCACAGGCGTCAGCATCCAGGGAATGGAGCGCGGGCTCGTCACTTTTGCCCGCAATCTCGCAGACGCCAGAGAGGACGTCGGCCCTTTGTCTGACGCCATGAATGAGCTGGGCTTCGACGCGAATCAGTTCGAGGACACGGACGAAGCCTTTCAGGCTGTGATGAAGTCGATTAGCGGAGTTAAGGACAAGGCCCAGCAGGCGCGCCTGATGAATGATGCCTTCGGCATGTCATCGAAAGATCTAGCCAAGGCCATGCAGATGCAGTTCGGGCAGGCTGGCAAGACGTTAGACGAGATGGGCTTGCGGATAGGTGAGAGCGCAGAGAGCGCGTCACAGGCGCAGCGAGGCCTTGCACTGTATGAGCTTGTGCTGGACAAGATCAAGCGCGCAGCCTTTGAGGCCTTCTTAGGTGGTGGCGGCTTCGCTACAGGCCTCTCTATTGTCGTGGGTCTCGCGAAGGGTCTGGGAACGCTTCTCGTCAATATCAAGGAGTTCACGGTCGGCCTCTTCATGGCTGTGGCGAAAGGCATCTACTCGATGCAGCTCTTGATCCAGGGTGAGCTTGAGAAGTCAAACAAGGCAGCCAAGGAGGCGCAGGCAGAGATGGCCCGCTATGGCGGGGAAATCGTGTCAGTGCTCAGCGGAGACTTCATCAAGGACGCTGTCGACGGGGCTGCAGACTTTCAGAAGGGTCTCAACCTGCTCGGCCAAGAAGTCAAGGCAGACGCCGACCTCCTCGCTGAGCTTGACAAGCTTCAAAAGAAGTCAGGCAAATCAGCCGGAGAGGCTGGTAGCTCAGCGGGAGAGATGGCAGACGAGTTAGCGCTGGCTCGCAAACAGCTTGAAGCGCTGACTCTTGCAAATACAGCATTCGCGCAGAGTCTTGCGCAAAGTTCTGGGCAGGGCTTAGTCGCAAGCTTTCAAGTGGACGAGCTGACGGCGGCTATGTACGGGCTAACGTCTGGCGCTCTTGCGGACTTGTCGGAAGGCCTGAGCGAGTTCGAAACGGCGCAGATCTTGAAGGTCGTCGGAGCGATGACATCTCTAGTGGGCGAAGCTGAGGCCGCCGTCAGTCCCCTGTCTCAAGTCCAGCAGCTTCTATTGGATGATGATCCGGTGTCGGTGATCGCAGATATCGCCGCCAGCTATAAGCGGCTTGCCAGAGACAGCGAGACAGGCTGGCTTGCCGGGGCTGAAGAGGAGATCGAGAACCTGCAAAGCATGCGCGAGCTTCTCGCAGAGATGCTCATCACTCAGGATCGACTCAAGATCATAGGCGCGGAGGCGTTTGCGGTAGAGGTCGACCCGTTTATCGAGTCGCTCAAGGCTGCAATATTGGAAGCAGAACAAGAGCTAAGATCAAGCCGGATGGAGATTCAGGCATCAGTAGATGAGCAGAGCCTAACCGATATTAGAAGCTCTATTTCTCAAGGTGTCGCCGATGGTATTTATCTGGGTGCGTCTACGATGCAGAGCCTTGCGGGCGGAGATGTAGCCGGGGCTGCGGGTGGAATCGCGTCAGCGGCTGGGGCTTCTCCTATGGTTGGCGCGGTCATATCGGCACTCGGCGCAATAGCCGAAATTGGACAGATGACGGTTAAGGAGATCAAGAAAAACGCGAAGGACTTCGCCAAGAATTTAGACAACGGATTCAAGGTCATAGTCAAGGCTCTTCCGCATGTAATTCAGACCCTTATAGGGGAGCTTCCGGGCATCCTTATCGATGCTCTATTCACGTTCGGCGAGTTTATTCTGTCGGGCGAGCTGGCAAGAGTAATTGCCTTGGGAGTCTGGGAAGGGGTAAAGGGCTTAATCTCGGCTATCAAGTCGATCCTAACCTCCGACGTTCAGTCTGTTGAGGACGTTAGGCGGAGCGGTACCGGGTTCTGGACCGATATTGCGAGGCTGGGCCTTAACGAAAGGGACAACCGAAAAGACAGAGACAGAGACGGGTGGAGCTTCGCCAGTGGAAACGCTAAGGTGGCAAAAACGGGGATGGCTCTAATCCATCGAGGAGAGTCGATTATCCAAGCGGGCGGGCGGGCTGCACAAGACCAGCAGCATAGAATGGGCGGCTCTGGAATCACGGTCAACATCTCGACGGCCGTAATGGACCGAGACGTGATACCGCGCCTTGTGCGAGAGATTGACAGAGTAGTCGGCACGTATGGTCGCACGACTGCGGCATTTGCTGGGGGCTGAGATGGGCAATCCTTCGATCTATTGGTACCCTGACCCGCTGCGGAGCCTGGAGCGTATCGACTTCGGCGAGTCGCTGTCCGACCTTCAGATCACGCAGATCCGCGATGCCTCAGACGCATATAGCCGCTCTGGTCGCCTCTACCGCACTCTGGGCGCTTCGAGGCTTCAGATCCGACTCATCCTGGAGAACTTCACCAACGAGGCGCTAAGGCGCGACCTGGAGAGCTTGGTTGCTCACCTCAAGGCAGGCGGGCCTGTCGGCTTCAGTCTTGACCACGATAAGAGCTGGGCCGGGTTTATCGACTCAATGGCTAGAGAGCCGAGCAGGGGATCAACAGTTCTGAAGACGAAGGGGAACCGCTTTACTCGCTGGTCCGGGTCTGCGTCTCTGGGAAGCGGAGAGGAGATCGTGATAGCCAGCGCTCCCCTTGAAGGACTCAAGGAGAACCGCGCTCTATCTGGAGCCCTTGCAGCGTCTGCCACGTCGGTGAATATTACATCAGATCCGCTTATCTACTCCTATCGGGCGGACACCGTGGTCGTAAGACATCGGGACTTCTATCCGTGCCTAGTGCTCCCGGAGACCAGCATAGACGATGCGATCGTGGAGACGAATCATCGAATCAGCTACACGCTCGATCTGACTCTTGACGAGGACTGGGGGACGCTGTCTGCTATCCATACCGGCGGCTATCTGCTGAGGAGCACAGACGCAGAGGCGCCGGAGCTTGGTCACTCTTTGCAGCAGATTAGAGACGAGTCTATCTCCACAATGAACGACGCATATATAGCGGCGCCCTTCGACGGACTGCGGACACCCGGCAGCCGGTTCAGCTGATGACGTGGTCGGATCAATTTAGCCGCGACATGTCGGCAGGCGCGTCGGCTCCTATAGTCTTGCTTCATGTGATGGACGACATCGGTACATCTGGCCGAGAGTTCTTCTTGTGCTCTGCTCCTGGCTACGGAGTGCCCGAAGCCATCGGGATCAATGTCCAGATATCTGGAAGCTCTCTGAGCCCGAAGGACTGGAGGTATACGCACGGCACGTGCTCAGTGGAGATCGTGGCCGACTCGATATCTAACCTCGCGCACTCAGCAAGGAGGGGGGCGATCTGCGTCGTCAAGATGGGGTTCCCTGGCTACACGCTCGGAGAGTTCGAGCCCATCTTCGTCGGCACCGTCAATAACATCTCTGGAAGGGCGCCATCGTGGAGCCTTGTCCTCTGGGACGGGACATCTCTCCTGTCCTCTCGGCTGAGCTTCGGCGCCTCATTCAGGTCGAATCAAAATAACGTCTTCTACAACGTGGGCAGCGGCATTTCGTACTTGACTACAGTGTCGGGCTCGGGAAGTCCCCACTTCACCGCCAACAGTAGTACGACCCTCGACCTCACGGACGCCTCGATCCTTGAGAAGCTCAGCGGTGCCGGCACTACAGGCGCTCTCGTGGCTGATGACGGGACTAATGAACCGTTCGTCCTGCTCTATGACACGGTAGCCGGAAATCAGGTTCAGGGAATATCTACCGCGAACAAGTTTGGCACGACTCAGCGCAACCTAACGGCGGGTATGGCTGTCTACAATGCCGCATATCTAGAGGGGGATCCACGCGTGATCCTTCTGCGGATGTTGATCAGCGCCTCGGGAACCTCGTCTCTATACGACAAGTATCCAGACTCGTGGGGCTATGGGCTTCCTATCGACTTGATCGACGTGGCTGACGTTATCAACATCCAGACCGTATTGACGGGCGCCCTTGCAAGCGGAAGCTATGTGCTCGAATACGTCCAGTCGTCAGAGGTTACTAATAGCTGGACGTGGCTCTGGTCGTGGTTCAAAAGCCTGGGGATAATTCCGGTACAGCGCCAGGGCTTGATCACTATGCGAGCCATCCAGGATCCATCGAAGCGGCTCTTCTGGTCTGGCTACCACATCTCAGACGACGATATCGAGGACGTGATGAGCTGGAGCGCATATCATCCAGACATGCAGGCGGAGTATCAGCAATCGGAGGTGTTTGCGGGTGCTCACACTGGGCCTTCCGTCAGCAGCAAGACGTCCTATGCTGTGCCAGAAACGGTCCCGGTAGCTGATACTGTGAGCTACTTGGCAGGGGATAAGATCTACCAGAACCAGACCGCGATCGCAAACGAGATCAAGTCAAGGGTCGGCCTCTGGGGGCCTAACATCGCCGAGGTTGTCACCCTACAGTGTGCAGGCTTGCGCCTTGCGGGGCTCGCGCCTGCCGATATGGTCTACCTCTCGACGGAAGCTCTCAAGGGTGGCCGAATCGATGCCACGCGGAGCGGCTACTCTAACCAGCCGTGCATGGTGCTGAAGGTCGCGACTGACTTCTTGGGCGGTCGTGTGACATTAGACCTCGCCGCGATAGACCCACTCTGATAATATCCCGACCAAGGAGGCCCCCTCATGGCTGAAGATCTAAGCGCTGTAATCAAGGTGCCCTATGTGCACACCAAGGCCAGCGTCGGAACGACCTGGACACAGATTCTTTTGCCCCGGTGGGTGTGCCGGGTGCTCGTGGTTAGCTCGAAAGCCGCATGGGTTACCATGCCCAGCTCAGAGACGCCCGCAGACGGCGGTTCTGTGGGTACTCACAAGGCAGCCATTCCGCAGGATAGCGGCGTCCCGTTCGTCATCAGGGGCCCTGAGAGTAAGCCTGTGATCCCGGGCCTTGAGTATACAAAATCGATCTTCATCGCGGCCCAGTCTGGCACGTGCACTGTCACCGTGATCCTTGAAGCTGGGGCTTCCTGATGGCTGGATATCGCTGGAGCGGGAGTACTGTATTTACTGATCTGACTGTTGACGGCGATACGATCATCGTCGACGAGACGAATAACCGGGTCGGCATCGGCACAGATAGCCCCTCGAAGACGCTCGACGTCGACGGGGATGTGCTGGTCACGGGAGACATCATTCTCGACGATGGTGGCTCGCTCAAGGAGGCAGGCGGCACGGCTGCGATCACCTTCGACGGCTCTGGGCATGTGACTAAGATCGGCCAAGACTCGATGTCGTCGGGCGATGTGCTGACCTGGGACGGGTCGAAGTTCGTCGGTGAGGCTCCCACGACTGGAGACGTCACGGGCGTCACCGCTGGTGTAGGCCTCTCTGGTGGAGGATCGAGCGGAGCCCTGACGCTAACGCTTGATCTGTCAGAGCTGAGCGCTGTGACGCCCACAGCGACCGATAGCTTCGCGACCTTGGACTCAGACGGGTCTACAGAGCAGCGGACGACCATCACGGCTCTCAGCGCCTTCCAGGCGGGCTCAGGGCTATCGGCTTCGAGCGGCGTGCTCTCGGTAGATTCGATCACTTCGGTCGGCACGATCAGCACCGGTGTCTGGCAGGGTACCGCGATCGCTCAAGCCTACGTCGCGAACGACTCGATCAACGGTGACAAGATCGCAGATGATTCGATTAACTCTGAGCACTACGTCGACGGCTCTATCGACACTGCTCACATTGCCGACGATCAAGTCACGCTGGCGAAGATGGCGGGGATTACTCGTGGGTCCATCATCATCGGGAACGCGAGTGGCAATCCTGCTCTCCTCGGCATCGGCTCGAACAACTATGTGCTGACCTCAGACGGGACAGACATCGCATGGGCTGAGGCGTCAGGGGGCGGGAGCACCGACCTCAACGGGCTGAGCGCTGCGACCGTGGATGTGGCTGCCGACAGTCTCGGGATCATCGACGCGAACGACAGCAACGCCAGCCGGAAAGAGTCGATCGCGGACCTTGTTTCGGCAATAGCTGGAACGGGCTTCAGTGCGTCAAGTGGAGTTCTGAACCTCGACGTCGGAGCCTCGGCTACCGGCTTTGTGAGCGGCGGCGTTAGAAGCACTCCAGATCAAGCAGGCGAGATCCTCGCTATGCAAGTCTTCAGCTAGAGGAATACCATGGCAGCAATCACCAAAGTCATCCTAAGCGGTAGCACTACCGGCTTGGGGATCAAGCTCACCGACACCGCTACCTCGGGCAATACCGACGCGGGCTATCTCATCCACACCGCTGTGGCTGGAACCACTGACATCGATGAGTGCTGGCTGTTTGCCCATAACAGCTCAACAGCAGGGGTGAAGCTGACTCTGGAGGTAGGCGGGGTGACTGCTCCCGACAATACGATCGAGGTAACTCTCCCCCCAGAGGAGGGCCTGATGCAGGTTCTTCCCGGCCTTCTGCTCCAGAACGGTCTGCATATCAAGGCATTCGCGTCAGCCGCAAACGTAGTTACAATCTACGGTTTCGTCAATCGGATCGATTACTGATGGGAAGACGCGAACGAACTCAGCACCTAGTTGGCTTCCGGGGCATTCGTCCCGATCGGATGTCGCGCTGGCATACCGTGATGGACCTGGACTTCAAGGGCAATTGCTGGGATGCGGGCGCCCTCACGGAGAACGCCGGATCGTTAACGGTGCTCAATGGCAACCAGTATCACTGCTATGTGCGGAACACTTCGGACAATAGTTGGACGCAGACCGATGACACCGGAATGGTGGTCGACTTCGGCGGCGGCACCGCTGGAAAGAACAGGCTCACCATCAAGGTGCCGTATTTCCAGCGAGACAGAGATGGAAGGTGGCCTAGAATACGGGCCTCAGCCAGCTTCAGTTCGCTAACGACTTCAAATAATGGAGATTATATCGGTGTGGGTGTGACGGGATTCTATGTGAACAACGCGAACCCGAAGAACCCGCACGCCGTCGCCATCTATGACGCCAATAACGCTTCGACCCCTACCTTTAAGTATGGAGCCCAGGCTATCAAAGGGACGTGGGGATCTACAGGCTCAGGCATGGAGACAACCGGACTCGTAGCCCCTGACTCTGCGGGCTCGACGACCGGCGTGATCGTCATCGAAGACGGAGGGCAGGGGCTATGGCTGTGTAGAGGTCACGACGGGGACACGATCATTAAGAACGGATCGACCAACGTGGACACGTTTCGATCACAGGTCACTGCTGCCGGGTTCAACGGACACACCTCGGACAAGGCCTACTACAGAGCAGACGGATCGGCCTACGATGGCCCCTATGTCTCGCTGTGGTGCAATGCTGGAGCGACCTCAGGCTCTCAGGCTGTGACCTGGGAGCGGTTGGTTGTGGAGGTTTACTACTGATGGCTGATCTCGCATATATCTCAAGCGTTCGCGTGACCGAATACACGCACTTTCTCGAAGACGGAGACACGCCCCGGATGCCGGGCCGCATGATCGAGGTCTTCATCCCTGACGAGCGACGGGCAGATGTCGATCGAAACTCTGACATGAGAGCAGAGCTGTCGTCTATCGTCGACGCTGCGATCGTAGCCTCTGAGGGTTGATCGTGTCTGAGGCGCAGATCGATAAAGTGTGGGCTGTTACGAACGGTATCAGGCGCGACGTCGGAGAGATTAAGGTCTGCATGGCTCGCCTCGATGAACGCTCAGCCGCCCGCGAGACTCAAGTGGAGCTCCAGTCGATCCGCCTCGACAAGATGGAGCACCGGCTACAGCGCCTCGACCTGAAGGTAGCCGCCGCCATGGGTATGGTTGCCCTCATCTCCTATGGTCTTCAGCTGCTGGTGAGCGTGTGAGCTATCTTCCGCCGATACTTCGATCTGTCCAGGCTCTCGGCTATGCCGTCTTCGACGGTCCGCGAGACTTCGATCTGAACATTGTCGCCGTGCGCTCGAAGGAGACCCACCGCAAGCCAGACCTATACCTGGACGATATGCACGTCATATGGAAGGAGGGCGGACACTGGCGACAATGGAGCGCCGCTTGCACAACGTCACCCGGGGCCTACTTCCTCTCTCATCCTATGCGACCGTCGGAGGGGTGCGCCATCATGGCCCCAGGCCAGTACCGAGGAGCCTATAAGCGAGGGCTCCACAAAGGGACTGAGGCTCTTCGACAGCATCGTCCGGTGAAGTACTACCGAGACAATGACAGAGACGGAGAGCTGGACCTGGACCCGTCGACGCTTCGCACTGGGGTCGCTTATCTGAACATCCACCGAGGCGGGCGGAGCGATCGAGTCGGGAAGTGGTCAGCAGGCTGTCAGGTGCTACACCCCGACGATATGGCGCACTTAATCAAGCTGTGCGACGCGCAGATCTCCCACAATCCCGGATGGGACACCTTCACTTACACCCTACTCGACGAGGCGCAGCTATGAAGCTCACCAGAGAACAGAGACGAGCCCGCAGACGTCGGGTCATTACGCGAGCCGTAGCGCTCGCCCGGGAGCTTCACACCGGAGACGAAGAAGCTCAGAAGGCCTTCGTAGTGGGGATCGTGAACAAAGCGATCGACATTCCAGGACTAACGGAGGCCGCAGAGCGGCGGCTCCTGATGGGCGTGGCAGAACTATTGATCGACCTCGTGTCGAAGGATGGAGACGACGATGGACAATAAAGTGAAAGGCGCACTAGTGGCTCTCGTGGGCTCGCTCTGCGTGGGTGGCGCTCAGCTAATGGACATGGAGTCGCGGATAGCAGCTCTCGAAGAGGCAGCAGGCATCGAGCCTGAGAGCGCCGAGGATGACGCTGAAGGCGACGCAGACGCAGAGCCTGAGGCAGAGGCCTCAGAAGAGCCAGAGAGCGCTACAGAGGCCACAGAGGAGCCCGAGAGCAGCGAGGAGGGATAGTCGTGGACCTGTCGATGATTATGGAGCACATCGACGCGATCGGCCTCGTGCCGCTGCTGCTGGCGCAGTCCTACCACATGAATCAGAAGATGGATTCTCAAGCCGCAGCCATGGACGCACAGCGCAAGGAGCACGACGAGCGCACCACGGAGATGATCAAGGGCTGGGAGCGTCAGCTGGTGGCGATGGTTAACAAGTACGAAGACAGGGAAACGGAGATCCGCGCTCGCTACGATAGAGTCGTAGAGACCTACAATACCGAGCGAGACCGGCTATTCCGAGACATGGACCGGAAGCTTGACGACGCTGTGAGATTCTTTCAGGCGAGATAGCCGCCCGCGTCAAGGTGCTCATACAGAATTGATGAGCACCTTGAGCACCTTGAGCTTCTTGAACACCTTTGGTCGTATGTCGTAACGACGCGCGCTGAGTGTGGCGGTGTGGCGGTGTGGCGGATGTGGCGGATGTGGCGGCAAATACAGGTAGCCCCCGAACACCCCCGGAGCGACTCAGGGGCGAACGGGGGCAGCCCTGAAGGGCAGAGCGCCCATCCTCGACGCCCCGCGCAAGTCTACCCCACAGGGCCGACGTGAGCCAGCCCGAAGAGGGCGAGACAGCCCGCGTCAGAGAGCCCGTCGTGCGGCTTGCGGCGTCTACCCCAGGTGAGGCTAAGCTCTGGCAGCCGAGCGCCCACGAGGGCTATAGAGCGCGCCTTCCCCTCACCCTGGAGACCTGCGTACATGCTCCGCGTCCATCGAGCTGACGAGACATCGAGCAGAGGCAGACGGAGCGCGTGGACGATGCCGCTCCAGAGTCCCCAGCCGAATCCCGTCGTCAGACAGCTCGATCTTCCTTCGATAGGGCGAGCCTGTTGACGCTCAAGGACCACGAGAGCGACCTCTCCGCGCTCGGCTATCTCTTCGAGCACCTGGACCATCCTGCGGACGTTGTAGGCCTTGCCAGCTACGTAGCCCTCCTCTGGATGGTCGGCGGCTGTCCACTCTGTAGCCGTGGGTCTGCCTGTGATGTCGAGGGCTACGACGCCCCCTTTCTTGCCTGGGTCGATGCCTATGATCTGCATGTGTCGCTCCTTGATTAGATGTGCCCGCGTAGCGGTTCCAACTGGGTGTGGTTTGGTTACCATATCACAGTTGGAACCACCCCCGAAAACACCGCGCGCGCCACTCGATCAAGGCGATAGGTGCAGATATGATCTTTTCCTATTCGCTGCACTGCGCTTCAGTAGATAAATAAATGATACAAAAGTGGCGCACGTTAGCTGTGCACGGATTAAGCTATGGTCATGAGGCGGGGAGATAAACCAACCCCACCAAAGGAGCGACATGACTACCACGCAAACCACCACATGTGACAAGTGCCTCGGAAAGGGCTACATCCGCGCCTTTCGCCACATCGCAGGCGGCGACTGCTTCGCTTGCGGTGCTACTGGTCGCGTCGATGCTGCTAAGCAGACCCGATCGGTCACGGCCTCGGCCCCGCAGCCGGATGGTCGCATGGTAGACATCGGGATCGCCAGCGTGTGGATGAAAGTCTACAAAGACGGCGGTTTTCAGGCGCAGGTCATCGAGATCGAGGACGGTCGCGAGTCCCGAGCTGGAGACATCTACTTTTCAATCCGTCAAGGCCGGGTGGTGGATGTGGAGCTGACGGACGGAATCTGTGGTCGCTGGACGCGGACAGAAGCGGCAAGCGCTCTCCAAGCGGCCTATCGGGGATAATTAAAATTAACCATCACAGCCCCCGCAAGGGGGCGAGGAGCGACACATGCACTATCGAGCCATCATCACAGGCCGACATCCTCATCCATCAGTCAACGGTATCAGCGCGTGCGCTGTCAAGTGTCCCGGCTGCGGCCTCCGTCGCGTCGTCACTTATGGCGGCTGGAGCGCTCTCGGCTGTCGCTGCGGCGCTACGCTGCACCGCTTCCAGAAGCAGGTAGACGCAGCTCAGAAGGGTGAGGCATGAAGAACCCTTACCAGGACATCTCGCGGCTCTTCCGTGAGCTTGCAGACGCCTTCGAGGCTCTTGACCAGCAGGTGACACGCCGGCAGGACTACCAGAGCCGGGGGTACCGCTCTCTGGCCTCTCAGATGGGAATCGGCATCGTACACGACTACGGCGTCAAGCTCACCCCGTCAGAGTACGCACAGCTCAAGCGAGAGGAGAAGCGGCGAGCCGAGGCAGGACAGCCAGAGCCAGAGCCTCAGACCTTTATTAGCTACGCGGAAACGACGTGATGCGGGCAAATCATGACCTCATCCGCGAGGCTATCGCGGGTACTATCTTTACGGCTGCCATCCTTGCGGCCATCATCGCAGCCCCGCGCATAGCGTATTGGCTGCACATCAACGGAGCGACACCATGACAACCAAGAAGAAGACCACCCTCGCCACGGCGCTGGCTGCGGCTCAAGCGAGCGCAGACAGGATCGACAAGGACAGCCGGAACGACTTTGCTCGCTTCGACTACACCTCTGCCGAATCTATGATGGCTATGTGGACAGTCATCGGCGAGACTCACGGGCTCAGCCTGTACCCGGCAGCGCTCAATATCGAGGGGGGCGTCCTTCGCGCCTGCTGGATTCTTGAGCATGCCGAGAGCGAGGGGACGAGGGAAATCCGTATGGACTGGCCTATCGTCGAAGCCAAGGGCAAGCCGATGGACAAGGCAGTAGCCAGCGCCCGGACATCGAGCCTAGGCTATCTCATCCGCGACCTACTCATCGCGCCCCGTGTCCATCCGACAGACGACATGGACCACCCCCGATGGAGCATGGGCGACAAGGAGCCCCAGAAGGCACAGAGGCAGCCCGCAGCCAAGAAGGCGAGCCCTACACCTCCGGCGGACAACGGATGGCCCCACAGGTATGTGGAGGCGCTTCTATCGGCTCCAGGCCAGCCTACTCCTGACGAGGTCGCACAGATGGTGCGGGAGGTCAGTCGAGGCGGCGACGATGTCGCTACTCTGCCGGCTGAGCGAGTAGAGCGCTTGATCGCCAAGTTCATCCCGTCGAAGGCAGGGCAAGAGAAGCTCGCGCAGGTTCGAGGGGGTGCAGCGTGAGGACTCACAGAGCGTCTACGACTCTGAGCGATACAGAGGCCTACCGCCTCGACGGGATGTGCCGAAAGCTCGGCGTCACCCGGTCAGAATTCATCCGTCAGCTCGTGCTCATCGCCATAGGGGCGCCAGAGCTTCGAGCGACAATCAAAGAGGCTATGAAGGCCCATCTAAGGAGCGACACACCATGAACACCACCCAAGGCACGATCTACCTAATCGAGGAGACCCGGAAGGTCTCAGAGCGATTCAGAGTCAGAGAGTTCGTCGTCGAGATAGCGGACAATTCCAAGTATCCGCAGCTAGTCAAATTCCAAGTGACTAACGACCTCTGCGGACTGCTCGACAACTGCAAGTCTGGAGACCTTGTGTCTCTTGAGTTCAACCTGAGAGGGCGCGAATGGACGAGCCCGAAGGACGGCAAAGTTAAGTATTTTAACTCCCTCGATGTGCGGGCTCTGGAGGTCGTCGCCGACGGTCCCAACGCCCCCGCACCTATCACCAATGACCCACTTGAAGACATCCCCTTCTAAGGAGCGACACCATGACAAGCCATATTGATTTCTACTTACAGATCAAAGCGAATGCCGATACCCTCGTCAGCCTACACGTCCAGATGGACGAGATCACAGCAGCATTCAAGAACCTGAACCGCACGCGCAAGGAGACGAAGGCGCACATCGAGAAGCTCACGGCAAACCTTGAGGAGATGATGGGGAGCGCTCCGCGAGACTTTCGACCCGCCGTCGTCAATCTCCCGAGGGTGTCTCTTGAGCCTATCGATGTAGAGCCCGAGGACATGCGGACGCCGTCGGGGCCGATGCACGACCCGATCAAGATCTGCCATTGGGACTCGGCGAGCTACGTGTCAACGCAGGAGGCCGCAGACCTGCTCGACATGGGGCCCGACTACATCCGAGGCCTCTACCGCAGCGGAGAGGTCCAGGTATACGTCAGGGAGTACAGGCGAAACGCCCCCTACTTCTACCGCACCGAAGACATAGAGCAGGCCATTCGCAAGCGGACGGGGGAGGCATCATGAGCACCACGATCCAACTACACCAAGAAGCGCGCGGCATCCTCGATCGAATGATGGACCGGGAGGGGGCTCTCGATGACGAGGACGAGGTGATCCTTGAGCACTGGGCGAATGCGTCAGGAGACAAGATCGAAGCTCTCAGAGCCGTCTATCACCGCGCATCCGCTGAAGCTGAGCACTGGAAGCGCGAGGCAGACAAGGCGACAGCTCTGCGGAAGCGGGCCGAATCGCTGATGGTCTGGACGAAGGCTTCAGGGCTCGATCTAATGCTCGACCGGCTTGAGCTTGGAGAGAGCACGGCGATCAAGGGTGTCGGATACATGCGCTCCTCACCTGCTCTCGTGGCGCCTGAGAGCCCTCTGGACTGGCCTGTAGCCTATCTGAGGGAGCAGGAGCCGAAGCCAGACAGACGAGCCGCCCTGCAAGCCCTGAAGGACGGGAAGGACATAGGCGACGGCTTCAGCATCGAGAGCCGACCTGTCATGGTGTACAGGTAGACCTGACCCTGATAGGGTAGCTCTGCTCATCTGTGGCAGCAGCTCAGCACCTTGAGCCCTCAAGTCTTCACCGGCCTGGGGGCTCTTCTGCATTTTGCGCCACTCGATCACAGCCGATCGATCGCGCCTATTCGACGCACTGCGCTCTATATGTATATTTGTGTTTGCTTATCATGTGCCCATGTAATACTATCGTAGATGTCAGCAGGGGCATCCACCCCGAAGGAGCGACACCATGATGACGAACTCAAACGGATACTTCACGCCCTGGACTCTTCGCAATAATGGAGCTGCGGTTCGGTTCACTAAGAGCCGCACTGCGGTGCTGGTGGAGTTCAGCGATTCTAACGACTTTTTCTGGAGGTCGGACATCATGACTATCGGCGAGGCTCGCAAGGAGTGGGTCCGACTGATGAGGTCAGGATGGGGAACCACTCGAAGCTAACCATCACAGCCCCCGAAAGGGGGCAAGGAGCGACATCATGCTATTTCCATTCTTCTTCTCAAAATACATCCTCAGCTCGCACGATAATTACGATCTGAAGTGGGGGCCGTTCAGCCCCTACCCGAGCCGCAATGTCTACGACTGGGCGTCCACCTGCTACTGGTCTCGGAGGCAGCAATGAGCGACACACCTATGAGGCAGATCTACGACACCATCTCCAGCCTGGAGAAGCAGGTCGAAGCGGTCCACGTATCGATAGCGGACAGCGTCAGGCGAGCCCGCAATCTACTGCTCGAAGACGAGCCCAACATCACAGAGGCGATCGAGGCACTCGACGACGCACTCAAGGAGCTGAGAGGATGAGAGCCGACCGGAGACAATACATCATCGAAGACACTGACCTGATGTGGAGCGACTACACA
>VMHT01057501.1_pt1 | contig 25894 bp, 31 predicted proteins | sample 4693611 | NCBI WGS metagenome assembly VMHT01 (sample SAMN12280063, study PRJNA550983) | marine metagenome | isolation source: seawater sampled from same location over 5 years 0.02-0.2 micron viral filtrate | place: USA: collected off the coast of southern California halfway between the port... ...
CATACCAACTAAAACGGGAATACAAGAAAGTGAGTACCGATTAAAATATTATTCATCAGGTAAAGGAAGTTTAACTACTGCACCTGCTAATTTAATATCTCTAATATTTGAAATACAGGCAAAAGAAGAAAACAAAGGAGTAAATAATACTATATTAATGTCAGCAACACCTTTTACTGATAATATATTTCAAATGTTTTCTGTTTTTGGTATGACTAATTTGGATAAAATGAAAGAAAGCAATATAATGTCTGTATGGGACTTTTTTGTAACTTTTGTTAAAGAAGAGTGGAGATATAATATCACCCATAGACAAACTTTTGGATTATTTCCTGAAATACAAAGCTATTATAACTCTTCAGCTATGTCAAATTTCATTAAGTCAATGGCAAATTTTAAAGTTTCAGATAAAATAATAGAAGCAGACAGACCATTAAAGTATTATATCCCACAAGATGGTACAGGAGGAAATAATCAAGCAGGAGCAAATACATCATCAGTACAATGGGCACCTCAATTACAAGATGTATCAAGTTATGTTCCATTAAGTCCTGTACAAAAAGAAATAATAAGTAAGATAGCACAATATGTAGAGGGTAAAATAGATATACCATTTCAATATTGTCCAAATTATGGTGATGCAATTCAAGTAGATAAAGAAACAGGAGAGGTGGAATTTTTAAATGATGAAGTTAAGGATTACATTAAAGAAGTAGAGGATTTACTTAAAAAAGCTAAAAAAGAAGAAGAGGGAAGTAACGAATGGGAAGAATATTTAAGGTCAGCCCGTAGCTTATTAGTAGATTTAAGAACAACTTATCCTGAAGATAAAAGAATAGCTAAAAAACAAAGTTTAGTAGATAGTGCTTTATTTGACCCTGAAACTATAAAGGATATGCAGGAAAATGAAGAGTTGTATGATAGTAACTATGAAGATATGGATTTATCTGCAAATAGTAAAAGTGAAGTAAGGATGGCTCGTGCTATTGTGGGTCAAGGATTTGGGCAAATGTGTGTTATATCTCCTTATTTACTTAAATGTGATAAATCAGGTGATGTACCTAATGATTTGTTAAAAAATTTCCCGTTAGACCCTAATGACATATCAAAATCAGCAAAGAATTTTGTAGAAAATAGTCCTAAAATTAAATATGCAATAGAATGTGCACTTAATACTATTAAATATGATTCCAAGGAAGGAGGAGTAAATGATAGACAAGTGGGGGGTCAAATAATGTATATTAATAAAGGAAAAAGTATGAAATATGGTGGTCATTATTACAATCTATATGAGTTAATTAAAACTTACATAGTAGACCAAAAGATAACATATTATGACAATATCAAAGACAAATTAGTAACTTTAACTAAAGAAAACATTGGTATTATTACAGGTGGTATGAGTGGAACAGTCAAAGCTACGGATGAAAATGGTTCTATACTTATAGATAGTACCACAGGAAAAGATAAAACAATAGGAAAAAGGGAGGACATCAGAGATAAATTTAATGATGGAAGAATAAAGATTTTACTTGGCTCATCAGCAATAAAAGAAGGAATAGATTTAAATAGAAGAGCCCACACTTTATATGTATTAGATAGTGATTTTTCTCCATCTAACGCAATGCAATTAGAAGGTAGAATTTGGCGACAAAAGAATATGTGGGAATTTGTTAGAATAGTATATGTTCTTGGTATTGATAGTATTGATGCATTTGTATATTCTAAACTGCAAACCAAAATAGGTGAGATTAAAAAAATGCTTGAAGCAGGGGTTTATGAATTAAACAAAACTCAATATACAATTGATGCGAAAGAAAGAATAAGAAATATTATTACTGACATAGACCAATTAACCGATTTAGCTTGGCAAGATAAAGTTGATGAATTAAATAGTAAAGTCGCAAAATATTCTGATGAAAAAAGTAAGTTGCAAACTATAAAGGACAAATATGGAGAGGTTAAAATGTTATTTGATGGTTATGTAACTCTTATGAATAAACTCTATCAATTAGTTAAATTTGAAGAAAAGAGGAAAATTGCTCTTGTTGAAAAAGACAAATTAGATGTAGACATATTATATAATTTCAAAAAAGATAGTAGAGGTAGGGGTAGACAATGGAAAGAAAATAATAAGCCTGTATTTGTAAGTATTGAAGAAGCTATGAAAGTAGTAGAACAACAAGAAAAGGATGGAATGATAGAGTTTGCAAATCCTGATTTAATTTTAACGGCTGACTCTCAAATGGTTGATGTTAATGTAGTAGGTGATGCTGTAAGAAAATTAATTAAAAATAATCGTGGAACTCTTGAAAATATATTAGAAGTATCTCCAACAGAAAGAAATAGTCGTATGAGAATGGTTAATAAAAATTCCATAATAGGAGAACAGATAGTAAAGGTGATAACGGATAATCTTTCAGATGAAAATATCAGATTCAGTTATGATTCAATATCTACACAAGTAAATTTATTTTTAACAGGTACAGAAAACGAAAGAATAATGTCTAATTATTTTTACTTAATAGAAAATCAAATTAAAAATGATGTTACTCAAGAGGGTTATAATTTTAATGATATTGATATTTTAATCACTAAAGCTAATAACAAAGTAATTGAGGGGCAAAAAGAATTGAATAGTGAGAAAAAATGGAAAATAGAAAATAGAATAAAAGAGGAAGAAAGCCAATTATTAAAAGCAGAACAAAGAGGTGAAACTCTTGAGGAATTAATTGGTAAATTTAATAATTCAATGGCACTATTAAAAATAAGAGTAAAATAAAATAAAATGAGAAAGTTTTTAGAAACATATCCAACAGTCCAATTTGATGAATTATATAGAGTATATCCTGATTATGGGGTAATGTTGTCAGAAATCGTAGAGGTTGGAAAAAAAGTCAAGAGAGGAGTGTCTATTGAAGCAGAGGAGCAGTATGAACAACTATTAGACTCTTTTGATGCATTTCTATTGACTGATGAAAGTATTGACTTATATAACGAAGCATATCCTCGTAGAGCACTTGATAAAAGTTTGCTACCTTCAGTAAAAGAATCATTATCATTAGAAGAAAGAGATACACTTGAAACAGAATTAGAGGAGGAGATAGAGGGGTTGATGAAAGGAATTGATTCTCCTTTGATTGAAAACATTGCTCCCGTAAAAGCTAAAGAAGAAATAATTGCAGGAGAAGAGCAAGTGTCAAGAACAAAAGAAGATTTTGATGAAGATGAGAGGTTTGTAGGTATATCTGTAAAATATAGTGATATAGACAAAGTAAAATTTGAAAAAACATTATCAATGTTAGGGCAAGGTTGTAAATTTAGTTATGCAACTTTTGGGAGTAAGAGTTTTGTATTGTTTAAATTAAAAGGAATGGGTAGGTTAATTATTCAAACATCAGAAACAAGAAAGAATTATGAGAGAATATTTTTCCCACCAAATCAACCTCTGAACTTATTTATTTTAAACGACAATCAATATACATTGCAAAATATTTTTAATCTATTTGAGGAAAGTTTTGAGTGGGCAGAAGATTCAAATGAAGTTTTAGATGATAATTTTTTATATAACACACCTTATATATATGGTTCTTATGAAACGGGATTTCTATGGAAAGAAGCAGAATTAGTTCAGCAACCAAAAGGAATTGCTTTACGAAGTAATCTTATAGAAACATATTTTTCATTATATAATCCATTAGAAGCTATCTGTACTATGCAAATGTGTTATGAGATACATACTAAAGTAAATGTTGATAGTGATGCTAAAAGGAAAATAGAAAAGAATATAGAAGAACAAAGTTATTATATAGAAGGATTTAAAATAAATATAAAGCCTACTTTAAATATATTAAAAGAATTACAAGATAAAAGCCTTTTAGATAGCGATTACAAATTAACACCATTAGGAAGAGGGGCAATGGATTACAATATTGGTAACAGAACTATTATGCCTATGTTTAGACCTTTTGCTTATTATATGAATGACCTGCAAAAGAAAGTAAGTACATCTCCTAATAAATACTACTCTATATTTAATGGTCAAACATTATATCATATACAAAAAGAGGCAGATAAAATAGAGTTTGCTATTGCATTGACTACACCATTAAAAAAACTTTGGAATGTTCAAGATGCCATTGAATCAAATTCATATCCTATAAAGTGGCAACAAAATCAAGATTTTAAAAATTATGTTCAGTATTTGCCTTGTGGAGCAGGTGGTAAAATGAGCATAAGAAAAATGAAAGAAGCAAGAGAGCAAAGAAAGTCAACTCAAGGTAAAATTGTATTTAGAGATTTAACCCGTAAGTATTTATACATAGCAAGTGTAGAAAATAACGATTTTGTGTGGAGTATAGATGCACAAAATTATAAATACATTACTAAAATGTTTGCTCAAGATAATTTAAGAATTTTAGGCAATAATGAATCCTCATATAGTGCACCTGATTTTGCTTTTTTTATTATTGTAAATGATGACAACAATATACTTGCCGTTCTTCAAGCACAATATAGAGTAAAAGAAACAACAGAAGTTGAAGTTGATAATGCAGGGAAATCCTTACAAGAAAAAATTAAATTCAATAAATCATATGAAACAATTAGTGCACAAGAGCAACCATTACCTGTATGGGATGTAAATTCTATTATGAATAAGTTGGAAGAAAAATACCCTAAATTTGTAGAAGAAGGAAAAATGTTAGATGGCACAGAAGATGTTGTAGTGGAAGATGAAAAGGAAGTTGTAGAAAATAAGAAAAAAAATGATGTTATTATAGACTTTGACAACCCACAAGAGCCTTTAGTTGAGGTTGAAGATGAAAAAACAATATTATTAAAAGAACTTAATGAAGAATTATTGTTCTTACAAGAATTAGAACAAGATGATATTATAGAACAAGAAATAAAAGAACTTAAAGAAAAAATAGAAGCATTAAAATAAAACAAATGGAAGAATTTAAAGGAAAATCAAATCAAGAGTTAAAGGAAGAGTTAAACAACTTAAACGAAATGCAAGAATTTCTAAAAGATGAAATTGATGATGAGGATATGAAAAAGGAATATGATGATAATCAAGAAAAAATTGACTATTTGACAAAAGTCGTTTCTGATGAGCCAATATCTGTACCTGAACCTTCATCAGAACCACAAATGGATGAAACTATTTTGGTTGCTGAAACAGAAATGGGGAAACCTAAAGATATTAAAGTTCCCGAAATACCAAAAGATTTATTTTTTGCAGATGGTGGGATGACCAAAAAATATTTTGTTCCAAGATATGTGAAAGATAAAATATCACCTAACTTTTTAAATGTATATATTGATTATCCTACACCATCAGGAGTGCAAGTAGCATATGGTAAAGAAACAATGTCGGGTCAGCAAAGAAGATTAGGTTCTGAAAAAGCTATGAATATCGCTAAAGAAATTGTAAAAGATATTAAAGAGAAGCATAGACATAATTTAGAGGACATAGATTATTTTGATAACGAAAGAGGTAAGGTTACTATATTTGCCGTATCAGATGACTTTGAAGATACTAACTTTGCGTTAGGTGGTTATTTAACATCAGCAGGTATTGGTGCTTATTATGGTGCTAAAAACCCTAAATCAGTTAAAAAAGTTACAGACCCAATAGATAAAGCAATATCTCAAATAGGAAAAAACTTAACAGATAAAAAATTTGCAAAAGGTGGTAAAGTTGGTAGATATACAAGTGATGATATGCCAAAGTTTTTAGAAAACATTTTTGGTAAAGAATATATAGATAATGTTTTAATACAAAAAGACCAAATGGATATAAATTTCAAAGATGATGGTTTTTTTGTTGGAAATAGAGATATTAAAGCAGTAGAAAAGAAAGGTTGGACTTTTGATAGTTTAAGCACCTATGGAACAAGTGGAATATCGTTATTATTTACAAGAAAAAGTTATGCAAAAGGTGGGGCACTCTCTAAAGAGTTTAAGTTTGATAAGAATTTTGTAATTTATGTTCCATCAACAACTGATGTGGGAAATAAAATATCTAAAAAAGAATTAGATAAAAGAGTAGGTGAAGTAGAGAAATATGTTGCTAATGAGTTTGGTGGTTATACAGAAACAGATACCGATGGTGGTTATAAATCAACATCAGGAGAGATAATAGAAGAAGATATAGTTAAGGTATCAGTATTTGCTAACAATAAAGATTGGAAAGAGAATGAAAGCAAAGTGGTTTCTAAAGTAAAAGAATGGGCTACTAAATGGGGACAAGAAGCCATAGGATTTGAATACGAGGGAGATTTATATTATATAGATGAAGAAGGGAAATTTGCAAAAGGTGGTATGACAGAAAAAGACAAGTTAGATGAAGCCATAAAACATTTTGAAGATAAAATAAAAAAACAAGGAAGAATAACTAATGCAAGAGATGAAGAACAATTATCAAGATTAAAAGAGTTAAGAAAATCATTTGCAGAAGGTGGAGAGGTTGAGAGTTCAAGTGAATTATATGATACATATTTTGAAAAATACCCTTACGCAACCGAATTAGTTGCATATTATATATATGATTACAAAGATGATAATGATATATACAATATGGAAATAGGTAAATATGGTAAGCCAATAGATATAACTCCATATTCAGAACTTATGCTTGATTATGAAAATACTTGGAAAGATAAAATGCCTGAATTAGATGAGCAAGTCAAAGAGTTAATTGATAATGAAAGTATGGAAACAGGAATGTTTGCAAAAGGTGGTAAATTAAAAGGTAAAAAAATTATCAACTTTTATTATGATGTATATAATAACCCAAATAGATATGAAGATAGAGATAATAGTAAGTTAGATGGAGAATATAAAAAAGCATTTGAACTTGCTATGGCTAATGTAAAGAAAGATAAAAAAGAGGGAACATACGAATTTAACAAACCTTATGCAAAAGGTGGCGAAATTGGAGATAATGTTATAGTAGAAACTGATACTAAAAGTTTATGGAGAGGAAAGAAGTTAAAAGGAGAAATCGTGAGTTTAAGTCCTTTCAAAATAAGAACAGGACCTACATCAACATCAGTAATTCCTGATAAACTTATAAAAAGTGTTAAATCTTATGCAAAAGGTGGCGAAGTTATAACAGATAGTTTTGGAGATAAATATGAATTAAGAGAAGATGAAGAAATAAATATCAATGACTATGTTTATTTTGGAGATACAGGAGATATAAGTGTAGTGGAAGATGAAGAAGATTTAGAGTTCGCAAGAGCAGGAAAAACTAAAGCAATACCTTATGCAAAAGGGGGAGAAATTAAAGTTGGCGATTATGTTTCGGTAAATGCAGGGTATGGAATGAAGCATATAGGAAAAGTAAATTCAAAACATCATATGCACAACGATAGAGTATATGTTGATGGTATTGGGGATGCTTTAGAAATAAAAAGGTTAACTAAAGTAAAGCCCCCAATTATGGCAAAAGGTGGAGAAATAGCACATCAAGAAATAATAGAATGGCTTGAAAAACATCCTGAACTTGATGGATATAATGAAGATGGAACTCCTACGGATGAAACATATCAAGATGCTATTGAAGAAATAAAAGCTGAAAGAGGTTATGCAAAAGGGGGAGAAACTGCATCACCTATAACAAACTATCATAAAAACTTTATGGGAACTCTTTCATTTGACTTAAAAGTTAAAGGTATGAGAAAGCCTCAAGACTTTATAGTATATCCAATAACAGGAAAAACTAATATCATTAGAATACAAAGTGATAAGAAGTGGGGCGAAATAGATGCAACAACAGGTAAGGGTATTTTAAGCAAAACAGGAAATAATAGTTGGGCATTTGCTTTAGATGTTTCAAATAGAAATGTAAATAAATTTGATTTAACACCTGAAGAGTTAGAAGAACTAAAAAGTAAAATAAGAGAAACATCAGGAAAAGAGGTTGGAAATGTTATTATTACAACTGATAATAGTGGAGCAGAGTTACTTGAAGAAGGGGGTATGTTAGATATGAATGAAGTAGAAATATACGAAGGACCTGATGATAACTATACAATTGTAATGAAAGGTGATGTTTATGGTATGAACACACAAACACTACCTAATTTAAGTATTAATATGTACGAGGGAGATAGAAGCGAATATCCATCTGATATTAGTCATTGGGGTAAAAAGATGAAATTTGAGGATGCCCCTATCGTAATTAAAGAAAAAATTGAAATGAGAAAAGAAGAATATAAGGAAGGAGGTAGAATAATGTCTGAAAAAGATGAGGATATTGAAGTTATGGAAAGGCTTATTGCTGATGAAAAGGATGAAGATATTAAAATTGAATTACAAAAAGAATTAGACAAGCTAAAAAATAAATAATGAAAAAAGAAAAATTAAGAAAAATATTAGCTATCAGGGATTACAATATTAATAAAGAAGATGAGTTCCCTAAAAATCCTGATAATATTACTAAAGATGAATTACACGACCATTTTGATTTAGATGATGATGGTAAAGTAACATTAGAGGAATATGCAGACCATATTAATTTTCATTGTGATAATCCTGAAATTTTAGATGAAGAATTAGAAAATTCTGAATATGAAAAGGGATTTAAATATAAAAAAGGTGGCAAGACCAAAAAAGCAAAAACTTGGAAAGAAAAATATAATAAAAAATATGGTAACGAATTAGATGCATCAAATTCTTTATCAGACATTGCAGAAGATACAGGGGTATCTAAAAAAGGAATACAACAAATATATAATAAAGGCATAGGTGCTTATAAAACTAATCCATCAAGTGTAAGACCAAATGTTAAGTCAAAAGAGCAATGGGCTCAAGCAAGAGTTTATAGTGCAGTAATGGGGGGTAAAGCATCAAAGGTAGATAAAAAAGAATTGTCTATGGAAAAAGGTGGAATTATGGATTCAAGAAGAGATAAAGATAAAGAATTTGATAGAGCACAAGAAAGAGAATATATGAGAAGTCAATACGATAGTTTGACACAAGATGATAAAGAAAAACTCATAATGATTCAACAAATGATGGCTAAAGAAAAAGTAAATTATGCAAAAGGTGGCTTATTAAGAGTTTTAAAAGATAGTGGGTTTAATCATCATAAGGGAAGTCCTAAAAATGAATTAAAACACAATAGAGGGCAATATATAGCAACAATAGGTAAAGATAATATGGGAGAGGTTGTTCATTTAGATAAATATACACCCAATACTAAAAGATATATAAGTAGCACCTCTTTTGACAATCCTAAAAAATTAGCAGATTATTTTAATAAAAATCAACTTTATGCAAAAGGTGGGGAAGTAAAAAAATCTGAAAAATATGGTTCAGAATATAAAAAAGAAGATGGTCAATTATTGTTTAGACCTATTAATACAAAAGAAGATTGGTCTGAAGTATCAGATGAAGCATTTAATAAGGAAGAAAGAAAAGACTTTGATAAAGAAATGGAAAGATTGTTTGGTAAAAAAGTAGATTTTGGGAGAGGTGGTGATATAGAAGAAGTATATTTAGTTCAAGTTGAGTGGAAACAGTTAAAAGATAAAGGACTTGGTAAATTTATATTAACAGAAAGTGATGTTGAAAGATTAGAAGATGATTATGGTTCAACTTTTTATTTTGAAATATATGATGATAGCGATGAAAAGCCAATTTCTTTTACTAAAATGAAAAATATTTTAGATAAAGCTATGGCTGAAAAAGGTTTAACTGAAAGTTATTTTGAAAAAGGGGGTAAAACGATAGATTTTAAATTAGACTATTTATACAATCAATTAAAAATAAGTAAAAATATCCTTGATAATAGCATAAATAATGCTGAAAAGACTATAAATCTTATAAGATATGATGCTATACAAAAAGCAATAGACAATATACTTATAAAACCATAATTAATAACATAAAAATTAAAATAACCATACAAATGTGCAAGATTATTTTAAAAAATAATATATTTGTAAAATAAAAAATAAAGAAATATGGCTAAAACTAAAGCAGAATTAGAAAAAAACTTGGCTACTCAAGAAAAAATGAGAAAGAAGTATGCTGATTTAGGTAAAGATTCATTAGTAAAAACAATAGATGGAAACATTAGTGATTTAAAAGATAAAATTAAAGCATTAGACAAACCTGCAACTGCAAAGCCAAAGAAATCTATTTCGGGTTCAATGACAAAAGAAGAATGTAATGAAATGCTTGAGAAGATGAGAAGTAGTTATCTTAAATCTAAAAGTACCACAAAAAAAAACATTAAATCAGGAAAAGCCGAATCAGATGGTAGTTTAAAAGCAAGTGCATCTTTAAAAAACGAAGCTGAAACTATTGAAAATAAATCTGATTCAGGTCAGACTATAAATAAAAAAGAACAAAAAGCAATAGCATTTAACATTGAAAAAATAGTTGAGAATTGCATAGAAATGATTCCATTTAAAAAAGATGCTGATATGCTTTTAAAAGATTTGATAAGAAGATTACAAGAGTTGAGAGGAGATATAAGTTCGGGTAAAGTAAGACCCGGCTCACAAAATTAATTATTAACTAAACTTTACATTATGTACCCACACCAAGTTTTAATGCAAGAAAATAATCTTGAGAAAAAAGACCTCTCAATTGAGGCACAAAGTTATTTAAAAGATTTCAATCATACATTAAGAGGAATAGCCCTTAAAGAATCAAGAGCAGAAAAAAAAGGTCTTGAGTTTGAAATTAATGAATCTGATACAAATAAATTAAAAAGATTTTCCAAATCAGTTTGTATTCAAATATATGAAGATATGAATACAACATATCAAAAAGCCCAAGAAGAAAAAGAAAATCAGAAAAAAATGCAAGAAGAAGCATTGCAATTAAAAAAACAACAAGAAGAAGAAGATGCCCAAAGACTTGCTGAAACTGAAGCAAAAGCTAAAGCAGAGGCAGAGGCAGAGGCAAAGAAAAAACAAGAAGGGGGAGGGTTGTTTGATTATTTCTTTTAAAATTTAATTATGGCAAGAACAAGAAAAAGAAAACCACAAAAACAACCTATGTCTATAAATCCCATTTCACCTAAAACAAAATTCGGCTTGGTTCCCATAAACGAATTAACTTATGGTAATCCTAATGCCTATCAAGATATTCTTATTAGAGAAGAGGGAGCATACGATTATATAGCAAATCATTATATGCAAAAACCTTATCCTAATAATGATGGACAGTATGCTTTAAAAGAATTAGGATTAATTAGAGATGAAATGAAAAAGCTAAAACACGACAAAGTTGTAGAATTAAGTGTTAAGTTTGATGAGGATTTATCAGGTATGTTAATTGAGATGGCAAATAAATGTGGGGTAGCCAATCCACAAGAATTTGTTCAAGGATTATATGATGACATTAATCCTATTATTATGAAATTAAAATATTTCTATAATAGAATAAGACCATATCAATTAGCAAACATTTTATCTTATTCTTTAAATCCTATGCCAACTGTATCGGCACAATCCCCATCTTATCCATCAGGACACACGGTACAGGCTTTTGTTTTTGCCGAAATTTTAAGTTTTCGTTATCCTGATAAAGAAGATATGTTAATGCAATTTGCTGACAAATGTTCTAAATCAAGACTAATTATGGGAGTACATTTTCCTTCTGATGAAATATTTGGTAAACAATTATCAGCAGGTATAGTAAAAGATGAAAACTTTAAGGCAAAGTATTTTACTGCAAACAAAATTGCAGAAGGGGTAAGTTCAAGCCAAAGCCCTATAAAAAATTATATGAATAGTCAGAATCAACAGGGGGGAATGAATCCTAATAATCCTGCTTTTCAACAACCACCTAAAGTAGTAAGAGAAGATGAAATTTTTGGAGGTATGCCGAAGGCTCCTGAAAATCCTATGCCGTTTGGACCTAAATAACTATATGAATAGTAAATTCCATTGGTTAATTGATGCAGGTCACGGAGGTTTGCATCCTGAAACAAATGAATATGTTACTAAAGGAAAAAGAAGTCCTAAATTTCCAAATTCAAGTAAATTTTCAGGTGAAGTTCTTTTTGAAGGAGTGAAAAATAGAAGAGTATTAGAAAGTTTGACTAAACTATTAAGTCAATATAAAATAAAATATACTATAATTTCAGATGATTGGATAGATTTACCGTTAACAGATAGGGTAATAAAGGCAAATAATATATCAGAAAACACTCCTAATTGTATTTACTTATCAATACACCATAACGCATATAAGAAAGATTGGAACAATGCTAATGGTTTAGAAACTTTTCATTATCCGAAATCTGATAAAGGTTTTAAAATAGCAAGTGTATTTCAAAGAAATTTAGTTGAAGAAATGGAATGGAAAGATAGAGGCATTAAAAGTGCAAATTTTTATGTATTAAAATATACCTCAATGCCTTCAATATTAACAGAGTGTGGTTTTATGACTAATTTAAAAGAGGCTGAAGTGTTAATGAGTGATGAGGGAAGTGAGAAAATAGCCTATGCACATTTTGAAGCAATTAAAGAGATTAATGAAAGAGGATTAAATTTTTTGTAAAATTAATCGTTATTAAATATTTTTTATATATTTGTACTTTAAACAACTTAATTTACAAATTGTTTATTCCTTTAAATTCGGTCAGGCTTGGATGCCTGACTTTTTTTTATGATAATTTATACAAAACACATACCCGTACCTATTGAAAAAGTAATTTTAGGAAAAAACAAAAAATCCACATATTACTTAACTGCAAATTTATTTTACAGTACCGTTCATCATCAAGTTAGAAGGCAAGTTGTTGATAGGGCTAAAGAATTTTTAAAGCCATTTTTAGAAGATTGTCCTAAACTTGGTAAAGATTTAAGCATATCAATTGGTTATCAGCACGATAAAAAAAGTCATTTTGATTTAGATAACAAAGCATTTTTTTGGCAAAAAGTTTTATTAGACTTATTAAAACGAATGGGGAAGATTGAAGATGATAGTGTTAAGTATATACAACAAATACATTATTTCTATCAAGAAGGGAAGCCTAAATTAATTTTACAAGTAAATAAGTTGTAAATGCAAATTATTTTTTTATTTTTGTTGAAATTAAAAGTTATTTAATAAAATAAATTTTCTGTTCGTGAAACACACCAATTCTTTTGAACTCATTAAAAAATTAATGAAACTTGTTGATGAAAAAGGAATAGAAAAAGCTAAAAAAATTATTGACAAAGGGTTAAGCGAGGGGTATGAAAATCAAGATTATCTATTAGCTTTTATAATACAAGCCGTTTGTAAAAACTTTTCTATTTCTGAAAGCGAACTCTTTATAGGTAAAAGCAGAAAATTTGGAGTAAGGACTAAAGCAAGAGCAATGTTAGTCTTTTTAATCAGAGAACATCTTAATTGGTCGCAGTCGCAAATATCTCAAAATCTCAAATTAAATAAAGCTACGGTTAGTAGAGATTTACGATATATGGAAAATTTAAATCATAAATTTGCTGAAGAAAAAAAACAAGATAATAAATTAAATAAAATCAACAACGAAATAGTTAAATTCGTTGAAAATAACAAATAATATGTCTGAAGAAAATACACCTGATTATTCTGAATTAAGTACACCTGCAAATTTTAATCCATTTGATGAGCCTGTTGTTCAGAGAGAATATACAAAGCCAAAAGTGTCTTATGACCCTAATTCAATTCAAAGTATTCCCGAGCCATCATATCTACAACCAAATTTAGATGAATTACAAGATGATGATTATGAAGAGGAAAAGCCTAAAGCAAAACCATCAAAACCTAAAAAAGGTTTCGGAAGTGATGACCCTTTCGTAAATAATGATTTACAAGATTACAGTAAAAAAGATGCTGATGATAGTGCTGAATTAATGGTAGATACATTTTTAGATGGCTATAAAGCAGTTCACACTTTTGGTCAAAAATATTTTTCATTAAGTGAAGAAGAAATAGTTAAAAAAGCAATAAAAGGAGAAATAAATCCTGATATGCGAATACCTATTTCTCAAACCCAAACTATATCGGTACACGAATTTATTGGTGAATACAATAGACAAGTAACAGAAGTTCTTGTAGTAGAAGATGAATTTGTAGAAAAGGTTAGACCTGTAATGATTAGAGTATTCGCCTCAAGAGGATATGGTTTAACAGATGAACAATTTTTAATGTTAGCCTTTGGTAAAGACATAATGACAAAAGGTGTCCAATTATATGCATTTAAAAAATCTTTAACATCAGCATTAAAAACAATGTCAGAAATGTATAGTGAAAGTGTAAATCCACAATTTAATCAAAGTTCACCACCACCATCACCAAGTAATCCCCCTAATCCTGAACCTCCAACACCAAAAGAGCCTACACCTGAACCACCACCTCCACCTCCAATGCCAACTGAACCCACAGTAGAGGAAGAGATGGAATCAGAAGTTCCTCAAACTATGCACGATGAAATGGAAGAAGAAATAACAGTATCACCAACAAAAAGAAGAAGAGGTAGACCAAAGAAAAAAATAAAATTAGAACCAACAGAAGAAGAATCAAATACTACAATAATTGATGTAAATGAAGTAGATTTAAATCAAGGTTTTGATATGTCAGATGCTATGGAAACAGAAGAAAAAGATTAAGATTGAAATTAACTAAAATGAATATTAACCAAAAATAACAAATATGAAAACTTTTGTGTTTTTAGTAGTTCTTGTACTTTTTGGTCTTTCTATTTATTTTTATTGTTCCAAAAAAGAAAAATGTCAAACTACTGATTTGGAAAACATAAAAGATAAAAGAATAGAAAAGATACAAAGAGCACAAAAAAATCTACACCCTCAATACAACAAAAATGTTGATAGAGGTACAAACGGAAGATTTAAGAAAAAAGCATAATTAATGAAATACAGGAGAAAAAAAGTTTTGGTGTGTGCTCCACAGTCAGATGTAAAAAAATATTGTTTTGATGAATGGGCAGAAAATGTTAAAAACTTTACTTATCCTGAATATGATGTTTTTCTTGCTGATAATTCTTTAACAACCGACTTTTGTGAATATATAAAGAGTAAAGGTTTTAACTCTATTAATGTAACAACTGAAGAAAATAAAGATTCGGTTTTATCAAGAGTTGCAAAAAGCCACGAGTTATGTAGGCAATATGCAATGAGATATAACTACGATTATATTCTACATCTTGAAACTGATGTTTTTCCTCCTATTGACATAATAGAGAAACTAATGTTTGAAAGGAAGCCTATTATAGGGGCACTATATCAATTAAGTGATAATTCAGCAAGAGTTCCTATGTTAAATAGAATATCATCTGATATAGATGATTATAGGGTTGCTATTTATGGGGGGTATAATAATTTTATGATAACAGGTAAGCCTGTAAAAACATTATCGGTTGGTTTAGGGTGTGTATTAATTGCAAGACCTGTTTTTTCACGATTTCCTTTTAGGCATATTGAGGGTGCAAGTTGGTTTCCTGATGTTGTTTGGATAAATGATGTTTATGCAAAAAAAATACCAATTTATGCTCACACAGGAATTATATGTAGACATAAAAATTCTAATTGGGGAGTTTTTGGAAAAGATTATAAATAATGACAATAGATTACATAATACCCACTTTATATAGACCTACTTTAAGTAGAACAATAGCCTCTATTCATAAAGAAAATGTAAATCATAATTTGTTAATTTTTGGAAATAAAGATTGTGCAGGGTATAATAGAAACGAGGGATTAAAAAAAGTAAAGTATAGTGATTGGATAGTTTTTGTAGATGATGATGATTATTTAATAACAGGACATAGTAAAGAATTGGATAGTGATTATGATGTAGTAATATTGAGAATGAAACAAGGAGATAATATAATACCAAATAGAAGCAATAAAGTTTTAGCCCCGGGTAATTTAGGAATTAATTTTGCTATTAATACATCTTTCTACAATACACATAAATTTATGTTTGATAATTTAGGTCACGAAGAAGATTGGAGATTTTTTATCCAAATGTGTGATAAAACAAGTAAAATTAAAGTGACTGATAAAGTTTATTATGTAGCACCAAATATACACCACTTAAAAAAATAAAATAAAATGGCAGATTTTAAAAAAAACATAACTAATATTACAAAAGAGGATAGGGATAAATATTTTCAATTACCTCAAGACATTAAAAAGTATATTGATAAAAAAGATATACAAAAAAATTCTTTAGAGCAAGAAAAGAAAAGATTAGAAGAACAATTAGCACAAAGAAAAGTTTATGTTGAATTATTAGAGGAATACTATTTTGCTATGAAACAACTTAAAGAAGAACCACAGTCTAATATATTGAAATTGCAAGTAGATATAACAAAACTTAATGTGGACATACACAATGCAGAAATAGAAATTACTGCACAGAAAAATGTTTTTGTTGATAGCTATATTTATTACAAAGAAGATTTTATAGATAGATATAAAAAAGGAAATCAAAAAAAGAAATCTGTATTCAAAAAATAAGAAAATGAGAGAACCAAAATTAGGTATGGCAGTTGGAAAAAAAGGAATTGGTAAAACATATCAAACCAAAATCCTTATTGAGTCATATGTATATGGTAATCCCGAAAAAGGTGTTGACCCAAGAAGAGTTTTAATATTAGATGTTAATGATGAGTTTGTAGATTATAAGGCTATTTCAATGAAAGATTTAGTTAAATTTTCAGTAATGCCTCACGCAGAAATAAGAAGAGTAAGACCATTTAATGAAGAAACAGGAATTAGATTAACATTAAAAGAAATTGCAAATCTTTTATGGGATATATTACATTTTTTTAGGGGAGGTATGTTATTAATTGAAGATATAAATAAATATGTTGGTGACCATTTACCTACCGACATTGTGGGTGCTATATGCTCCAACAGACATACAGATTTAGACATTATTATTCATTTTCAAAGTATAGGAAGAATAACCACAAAGGTTTGGCAAAATGCTAATTGGTTAAGATTTCATAAAAATTCTGACAGTATTGAAAGGCATAGAAATAAATTTCCTGATAAGTACGAGTTATTTAGTATAGCAGAAAATATAGTAAACACACAATATTTTAATGATAATCCAAGATATTTTATGTATGTAGATTTGGATGAAGAAAAGATAAAGGGTAAAATGACAGAATCAATTATCAATAATGGAATTGATGAGTACCTTTCTAAAAATTTTAATTCAGTTGTAAAACCTGCAATTAATAAAAAAAGTTTATCTGATGGTGCAACTATTGATAGAGCAACGGCTATACAACAAGTAAGAGAAAGAATAAGAACACAATATTTTTAAAATAATGCCATATAGCTTTACAGATTATAAAATACAAATAAGATTTTTTTTTCAAAAGAGTATTCCAAAAGGAACTAAAATTTTAGATGTAGGTCCGGGTGCAGGTACTTATTGGAAATTATTAGGTGATTTGGGATATAAAATGGATTGTTTAGAAATTTATGAGCCCTATATTGAGATGTTTAATTTAATGAAAAAATATGATAATGTTTATTTAGGAAGTATTGTAGATTTTGATATTTCTAAATATGATTGTATTATTTTAGGAGATATATTAGAGCATATAAATATAAAAGATGCAAAAAAACTTGTAACAAAGATACATAACTTAAATAAGAAGTGTTTAGTTGCAGTACCTTATGAAATGGAACAAGGAGAATATGAAGGCAATAAGTACGAAGAGCATTTGCAACCTGATTTAACCCCTAAAATAATGACAGAGAGATACCCTCAACTTAAATTGTTGATTGGTAATGAGAGATATGGTTACTATATAAATTCAAAAAAATGACAAAGCAAAGCGATAGATTTGGAAGCAAGTTAAAACAAAAATTAGATGATTTTAGAGTTGGAATATTAACTTTAGATGAAATTATTGAATTTTTAAACGAATATTACAAAAGATTACCTTACCTGAAAAAAAATAAATAATATGAAAAGATATGATTTTATAAATGCATTAATTAAAAAAAATAAATACAATACTTATCTTGAGATTGGTGTAAGAGATAATAGATGTTTTGATAAAATAAAAATAAAAGATAAAAGTGGAGTAGACCCAATGAAAGATGAGTGGGAAAAAAATATGAGAGCAGATTGGGACCACGAAAAGGTATTTGTAAAATATAGAATGACATCAGATGAATATTTTGCTAATCATACCGATAAATATGATATAATTTTTATTGATGGCTTACACGAAAACGAACAGGTTTATAGAGATATTCAAAACTCTCTAAAAGTATTAAATCCAAATGGCTCAATAATAATGCACGATTGTTTGCCTGAAAAAGAAGAACATCAAATTGTTCCAAGAAAATCTAATTATTGGAATGGAGATGTATGGAAAGCATTTGTAAGAGTAAGAAATGAAAGAACAGATGTAGAAATGTCTGTTATAGATACAGATTGTGGATTAGGATTTATACAATTCAAAGATTTAAAAATACCTGCTATTTCGGGAAAAGTTGAATTAGATTGGAAGAACTACGAAAAGCACAAAGAAAGTTGGATGAATATAAAATCCATTAGTAAGATAGTAGAAGAATTGGGAAGAGAAAATTTTGAAAATCAAAGAGTACAAAGTTTTTTACATAGTGGAAGTTTAGGTGATGTTATATTTTCATTGCCTTTAATAATAAAAAAAGGTGGTGGAGATATTTATTTAAAAAATAAACATCAATACTCTGCAATTAACCAACAATATAAATCTTTATATCGTTTATTAAAATCTCAACCTTACATAAATAATGTCATATTATATAAAGATGAATATGGAATAAAAACTTTTAGAGAGGGTTCTGCAAACGAAATAAATACTGATATAGAAGTTAAATATGATAATAGTGTAGAATTAGATTATGATTTAGATTATTTTAGATTATCTCCTAAATTATTTGAGGAGCAATTAGTTTTTTCTTATTTTAGAGTATGGAAAGAAAATCCTACAAACACACCATTTCCCTATTTATTATTAAAAGAGAATTATAAATTTAAAACTCCTGAATTAAATGAAAATGTTGAAATTCCAAAAGAAAAATTTAATGTATTTCATATAACACAAAGATATAGGGATGGAGTAGATTATGATTGGGAAAAATGTATAAAAAGTCAAAAACATAAAAATTACTATACAGGTCTTAAATCAGAATATGATGCTTTTATAAAAGAATATAATGTAAAAGATAATATTATATTTTATGGAGATAAAGTAAAAGATTTATATGATATGGCTTGGATGATACAAAAATGTGAAGATTTCTACTGCAATCCTTCAGCACCTCATTCAATAGCTATGGCATTACACAAAAAATTCCACATAGCAATAAATCCTGAAATTAAAAATGTTTTAACAGGTATGCCAAATGAAATAGTTTTAAATAAATAGCATTATAAAAATTTATTTATCTTTGCCCCTATGAAAAATAATTTAGGGGTTATAGTTGGGGGAACTACATTCGTATTATTTATGACTGAAGCTATCATTCATTTTAATATGGGACAAAACTATGATAAAGAAAAAGAAGGCAAGGAATTAGCACCTTTTAAATTACCCGATTCTAAAGAATTAGGAAAATTAGCACTTATTGTGGGAATATTTTCTGTAATGAACGGGGTAATTATTAATGAAATCAAAAAAACCCTATAATTTAAACTTAATTTCAACTTTTTTACCATATTCTTTAGGTATAAACTATATTTTTTAAAATAATTTAAACAAATATTGTTACACTTATTCTTTACTATATATATATAATAACTTATTATAGTTTATAAATTTGTCCTTGTATTAACAAAGTGGCTTGTGCCGTTTAATAAATCTTTAGTAAGATGATTGAAGGAAAAGGAAAAAAATCTATGTTGATGGGTGTTCTTGGTGTCGCATTTGGTGTAATGATAGGAATCATTGGAGCAAATATGGTAGAAAAGAATATCTTAAACAAAGATAGCTAAACCTAATAGTTATTGATAGTAAGTCCTACGGGCATATCGTTGGATATTTATCCTCCTCGTTGAGCCTATGCTCCGAGTTGAGTTGATGAGTAGATAACAAAGATAATTATAAGTTTTGTAAATTGAGTAACCCGATAAGGGGAGTTTAATGTTGTTAATTAATTGAATGTTTAACCAATAGAAAAATTAGAAAAAAAATGGAAAATTTAAATCATTATTTCTCTGATGCAGAAGAAAACATCTCTAACGAGTTTATGTCAGCTAACGGTGGCGAATACTCTGATTGGGATGATGCTTTTGACTTTGGTGGTTCAGAAGAAGAATACCTAAATGCTATGGGGTCTGCTGATGCAAGTTCATCACAACCTTATATCATATCACTTTACAACTCATCAGCAGCGGATATTTCCAATGTTGAGGTTGGTGGTGCGTACAACAATATCACAACGACTGTTGGCACAAAAGCTAACACGGAAGGTATTGAGTACACAATGGGTATTTCAGGAGTAACTTATCTTGAATTTTTATGGCAAAGTTCATCTAAACCATTCGTGGTTGGATTAACTTACCTACAAAGTGATGGAGGTTCTGCTGCGGTTCTTGAAACTATCACAGTAAAAGTAGTTGACTCTAACGGTAACCAACAACAAAAAACTCTTGTTCCTACAATTGACCCTTACCAAAACCAAACTGACATTACTGTATTAAAGCACACTTACAAGTGGGATGGCTTTACTACATTAACAGTTAACAAGATTGCTACAACAAGAACTTTAAAAGTTTACTTGTACCCATCTGAAACTGTTTCTCAAGGTCGTGCATTAACAGGCAATTCAATTGCTCGTGGTTATGGTAATCCAAATGTAGTAAGACAAGACAAGATTGTTCTTGGTCAAGGAGTTGCTCGTGCATTACAAGGTTAATAGAAATATTAACTTTAGAGATTAACTTAAATGGGGCAGAGGCAATTGCAAAGGCATTTGTTTTGAGCCCCATTTTATTTAAAAAGAAATTAAAAAAGTATATAAATGACTTTATACGAATATATAGCAGTAAACAATTCTTCAGGGGCAAATGAACTCTTGAAGAATTATGGTTTAAGACCTACTCGTAGTATAGATGAAATAATAAGTAGGCTTAAAAGAATTGTAAGAAAATACAAAAAAATAGCTTTACAGGATTTGACTACTATACATCCTGATAAAGAATTACTATCTTCATTTACAACAAATAATATTTCAGAAAAAGATTTTGCTTATGCAACAGGTAGAACACCGGGTTTGCAAGAGCCAATTGAAGATGGTAGTGGATTAAATGATGAACAGGCATCTAAAGTAGTAGAAGAGATAAGAGATGTTAAACAACAAATGCTAATAGACAAATTGAATAGAAGTAAGAATGAGTTAGATAAAAGAATTGGAAATTCACAATATGGAAATTCTCCTGTTATTTTATTAGCAATTGGATTTGCAGTTGGATATATGATAGCGAAGAAATAATGAGATACACTTATCATAATTTCTCTGAAAATTTTAAAGCAATATTAAAAACAAAAGATATGAATGTAACACGAGAGTTGATGTTATCGGAACTAACTAAAGTAATTGAAGGCAGACCTGCTGAAGTTAGTAAAGCCCTAATAGGTTGTGGAGTTAGTATTAATGCAAGACCAACTAAAAGAGATTTAGTAGGTGCAGTTGCATATAATTTAACAGATTTATGTGTAAGAACTAAAATGATGGAATTAATTGTTGCTAATCAATTACCATTTATAAAAGGAAGTAATCCTTTAGGTAAAACTAAAGAAGCAGTAACAGAATTTGATACTGATGTAAGCAGAGATGCATTTATGAATCAAACAGGACCAACAACTACACCTCCTGCATCATCTAACTCATTTGGGACAGGAGAAATTATAAGCACAGGTGTTCAGTTATTTGGAACTATTGTTGGAATAGGTCAAAGTAACAAGACTTTCAAAAATGCAGAGGAGCAAAGAGCACACGAGTTACAACTTGCAAAAATGAATCAAGAATTAATGTTACAACAAATGAATTTGACTGCAAACCAACAAGTTAGTGGTGTTACAGAGTCAAGAATAGGAGGTGGTAATACTATTACATACATCTTATTAGGAATTGGTGCAATAGCAATTATTGGTTTTTCTATTTATAGTAGTAGAAAAAATAAATAGTTCTTTGATATATGTGGGAAGAAGAGGAAGAAATAACGATTGATAGAAATAAAAATGTTTCTAATAATATGAGTATTCCATCATCTACACAAGAGAATGTCAATACAATTGTAAATGACTCTCAAGCATCTTTATTGAAAAAAGGTTCAAAAGAGATGTTGAAAGGAGCAGTATTAGGAAGTGTCATTGGGGCAATTTTGTCTTTATGGAGAAAAAAAAGTGTTTGGATGGGTGTTTTAGCAGGAGGATTAGCAGGTGGTTATTTATCAAAAGAAAATATAATTAATTTTAAAAGAGATGAATAATGGCTTATCAACCTTACGAAACAGAAAAATTAGAAGCAGAAGTACAGGGAATACCTGTAAAAAATATATTAATAGCAGGAGGAACAATAATAGTAGCTACAATAATTATAGTATTATTTAGAAGATGAATATATTATTTAAAACAAAACAAAAGCCATTAACAATAATGATTGAGGTTGTAACAAATGCACCTCAAAAAATTCAGGTGATTGTTAAAGATATAAACAAGCCTAATACTGATTATACAAATAGGCACTCTACGATTGATGGTAAACAAAGATTTTTTGTTAGGATGCCAATTTCACCGTATGAAACATTAATATCAGTATATAATAAGGCAAACGGAAATTTACAAAAAGGTCAAGACCCAACTTTTAAAGTTGTTAAGATAGATGCAAGACCTTTAGAAAGAAAAATGGACTGTGTAGATTGGAGTAATCCGAAAATTAGAGATTTTTGCAATTTTGCTCAACAATTCTCTGATAATGCAGGTATATTAAGTGCAGGAAAGTTTCCAAATGGAAGCACCTATATATCTGATGAAGGAAATTTTAGAATAGATTACTTTGATGATATAAGAAATAAAAGAGGAATGGTAATACAGACCCCTGCAAGAATTAGTCAGTCAAAAGGAATTATACAAGTGAGTAAGGCTCACTTTAAAAAATTTACAGTACCAATGAGAATGGCAATTTTATTGCACGAGTTTTCTCATTTTTACTTAAATGAAAATATGGAAGATGAAACAGAAGCAGATTTAAACGGATTATTAATCTATTTAGCACTTGGTTATCCAAGAATTGAGGCTTATCAGAGTTTTTTAACAACATTTAAAGATACTCCTACTCCTCAAAATAAAGAAAGATTTGAAATTTTAAATCAGTTTATAACAAATTTTGAAAGAAATAAATTTAGCACTCAATATAGTTCACCTAATTTGAGAGCAAGTAATAACTAAATAAAAAAAAATTATGGCACAAACTTGTACTTGTAGTAATGAATTTTCAACACAAACTATAAACTTTGGAACAACCGTTGTAGATTCAAATGGTAATTATACTACTGTGGGAGCAGACCCCGGATATGAAAATATATTATGTAATGGATGTACTGATTGTTGTGGAAAAGCAGGATATGGAAAAATAACTAAAGCAACTGAAGATATCCGTAAAACAAGAGGTGTTCCTTCAGGTGGCTCAAATAATAGAGGTCCACGAGGACAAGAATTATCATTTCGTTCATTTGATGGGACTAAACAAGGCTCAAGAAATGTTGGTCAAATGGTATTTGGATATTTAGCAGTAGGATTAACTGCTTTTATAGTAGGATATAGTATAATGAAAGGTAAAAAGAAAGCAAATTAATAACTAAAAATAAAAAATTATGGCAGAATTAGTAGGAGTAGGATGTGGTAGATGTACGGATAGAGGACCAGAGGAGGGCGATTGTACTTGTGGCGATTGCGTAACAGGAGGTCAACAATGTTTACCAAATAACCCTAAAAATAGAACAGCGCAACAGATAGCAAATATGGGAACAAGAAGAAGATATAGTAATATGAGTGGTACGGATTCAAATGGCTCTATGAGTGTAGGGGCATATGCAGTATCATTATTATCAGTTGGTGTTCTATTTTTTGTAATAGGATATGGATATTATAAAGGAAAAGAATCAGCTTAAAAAAAAAATTATGGAAAAATATAAAAATTTTGATGGAAGCCAATGGGCTAACGATGGAAGTGAAAACCAAGTATTTACAGGTTTTGATGGTAGCCAATGGTCTAACGATGGAATAGAAAACCAAGTTTTTACAGGTTTTGATGGTAATAATGATACTAATCAAACAACTGAACTTACGGAAGATGAAGTAGTAAGAGTGTCAGAAATTTATGGAACGGCATTAAATTATGATGGTATGAGTCCAAATATGGAATTAGTATTACCTGAAAATGACAATTCTCAAATGCCTGATAGTGATTTATGGTTTAACCACCCGGGATTATTCGGTATTACTTGGAGTTCTAAAAAAAGAGAAGCTAATAGAGAAAAGGATGAACAATCAAAAGTAAATGCCAATTATCCTAATTCGGGTAGTTGTTCTGTATTAACAGATAGCTTAAATAGATTAGAAAATGACCTTGACAACTTGGAGGCTAACAAAGATGGTGGAGGTAGAGGAGCAAGAAGAGTAAATGCAAGAGCAAGAAAGACCCGAGAAAGAAGAATATCAAGTGTAAGAAGTGGAAAAGAATCAGCTTGTGCAGGAGAAGAAGCAAATTTTCAAAGAGAAGCCCAATTTAATCAACAATTATTTTCTCAAGGTTCAGTATCACCAACAGGAATGACTCCATTAAACATAGGTATAGGAGTTTTATTAATTGGAGGAATTGTGTATGGTATAACAAGAATGGCTAAAAAATAAAATTATGAGTAAAACAATGTTATGTAATGGTCGGTATGTTACTAATGACCCGTGTTACCCTTTATGTAGTCTACCTGATGGAAGTGGGTGTGACTACGGCTCTATTTTTGGAGGAGGAGGAATAGGAGGACCTACAAGTAACTATTCTGTTACAACAGGAAATGCAGTAGCAGGAAACACATCAACGAGAACATTTGTTACTCCAATTGACCCTTATCAAAATATTACTCCATCAATGTTAAATGCTAATGGAGGAGGACAATCAAGAGATTTATGGTTTAATCAAAATGGTGGTCAAAGAGGTAGTCAAACGAGAGATTTATGGTTTAATCAATCAGGTGATGCAGTTATTGAAGTTGATGGTAATAAATATGCTTATGAGCCTGTGTTAACTTGGGATAGAGGATGTGATAATCTTGATAATAGTGGAGATGGAGTTTTTCCAAACTCAAATTGTAGAAATAGGTCAAGATTTGGTGGAGTTGATGGTTTAAGATTAGGAGCCTACCGTTTTAAGAACGGGGTAATGGATAATTAAAAAAAAAAGATATGTTTTTAGATAGTGATTTTAATGGAAATAGTTGGGGTAGTTTTGAAGAAGATTACAACAATTTTGGGTCTATGAATACAACCATAGGCAATACATTTTCTCAATTGAAAGAAAATGCACAGAATCAAATAGATGCAATAAAAGAAGGTCAAAATAGAAATAGAGTTATAATTAAAACACCTAACAGACCTGATAGTGGGGGTGGATTTAGTGCTACAATTGATAAAATAAAAAAAGGTGTAAGAGATAAAGCCAATAATGTAATTGACAGAACTAAATCTGCACAAGTACAAGCTGAAATTTCTAATTTAAATATGGAATTACAGACACAAAGAGAAGAATCAAAAAGAAGCAACCTAATTATGTATGGTTTATTAGGAGTATTAGCAATAGTATTATTAAAAAGAAAATAAAAATTAACAATTAAATTAAAAAAAATGACTGCAAATCAA
>VMHT01114699.1_pt1 | contig 25846 bp, 45 predicted proteins | sample 4693611 | NCBI WGS metagenome assembly VMHT01 (sample SAMN12280063, study PRJNA550983) | marine metagenome | isolation source: seawater sampled from same location over 5 years 0.02-0.2 micron viral filtrate | place: USA: collected off the coast of southern California halfway between the port... ...
ATACTTTGTTTCGCATGACCAATTCTTTTTTATTCATTGTCGGACTCCTCATATTCAAATCTAATCGTTGTATTGCCCCAATCATCATTTATAAAAAACATTTTTTCACTAGGACAAGTAGATAACCATTCAAAAAATTCTTTTCTACTCATTGTCGGACTCCTCTAAATAAAAAGTAAATTCGCATCCTTCGTCTAAAGGAATATAATTTTTTTTATATTCAACAAATTCTTTCACTGGGTAACCGTATTCGTCCTTAACAACTTTGCCATTCTTATGCTTTTTAATTTTTTCAATACGTTCGTCATGTGTAATGCCTGACTCATAAAAGTTTAATTTAAGTTCAGCCCCATATTTTTCCCTTAAAACATCTTGTAAAGCACTTATCACTTCATATAAATCTAATTTTAGTTCTATCATTGTTATTCTCTCCATTTAATTTATTACAATACTTTATCATCACTAAAACATCATAGCAACTATCATCTAATTAATTATACTTCTTGATATTCAAATAACTTTGTAATTCCATTCACACTTTCATGTTGTCCGATCTCAATTTCATACCAGTTATCGTCTAACATTTCAGAATTTCCATATACACCACCAATAATGTTGTAATAAATACTGTAAAATTCATTATCAGTAATTTCATCTTTACCTAATATTCCAAAATCTTTATGTAACGCTACAAAATCTTTAGCTATTTGTATTTTTTTCTCTCTCTTTACATCTGTTACTTTTCTCATTTGTTATTCACTCCAATTTAATCTTAATAAAGCCCACTATTAAATAATGGGCTTGATAAGATCACTAAGCCGTTTGTAGTAAATTAGATAACTTGCTTTTTACATTTTCTGGAATTGGATTATTTAGCCATTTTGTGCCGTATTTGTACGGCTCGCCTTCATAAAGATCATATAACAACCCCGCTTTTTCTAGCTGTTCGCACTCCCATGTATAAAACTCAGCATTACTCAGACCACTTGCTATTGTTGGTCTTTTTAATGTCTTTAAGTAAGCCATTTGATTAAACGTACCTGCTGTTAAATCGTTTAAATGATAGTTTTTCCAGATAAAATAGATATCTTTAAATGTTTGATTCTGTGCAAAGAATTTATATAAGTCGTCTAACATTTGACCGCCCGCAATAATATCAGTTTGTTTCAGATTCCAAACATTAGCGCAAGCACTAAACTTTTCGCCATCAAATTCTATTTCAATCGTAACTTTGTTTATTTTTTTACCTGTCCCGTTGTAATCTATTTTCCCGAAATCAAATATTTTTTTACTCATTGTTATAACCTCCAATTAATCTTAATAAAGCCCACTCAAAAGAATGGGCTTGATAAAATCAATCAAATTTTTATGCTACCTCCTCAAAGTTATAAGGTTTATCAATTACTGATAAAAGATGAGATAAAGGTATGAACTTCGTGTGATAACTAATGCAATGATGGTAATTATCTACAGGGTTATCTATGAATTTGAGCTTTGAAACTGACCATGTACCTTTTCTAAATAGATAAATATATTCCACGAAAATATCATTTTGAAAATGATTCATTAAATCTTTTAAATCAGTAAACTCTTTTGCTTTTGTATTTTCACCATTCCAAGAATTATAAAATCGACTTTTGTTAATTGTAGTAGAAAGCATTGAGCAATCATTCTCATCCATTATTTCTTTAGCTTTTTCAAGGTCATTGTAGTAATTATTTAAAAGGACACCCATATATTCTATATATCCATCAGAATGACAATATATAGATTTAATCGATCCATCTTCATTTACTACAGCTATTTCACTTCTTGTACTCATTTGTTATTACCTCCAATTAATTAGTTATATTTTTTCCGGCATTACTTCAATTTCATAACCAAGCGCCTTTATTATATTAATAGCGCGATCGTCTAATGTTTTATGACCTGTCAGGCCAGTTAATAATCCTGCTGTATCATTCACTGGATATATGCGTTTAACACCGTATATATTTTTAATTTTAACTTGTAGTTTCATTATTAATTTACCCTTGTAATCCAAATTGAAAAACAAGCATAACACAAGAACATCATTTAATGCAACATATTATTATAATAATAGCTATCATATTGTATTCATTGATAATTTAATAACCAACAAGCATAATGAAAGCATCAAGGAGCGCGAAACAATGAGCGATAAAAAACCAGATTTAAAAGTGATAGGCAATAAAAAAGATAATGATTTGACCATCAAACAGCGATCATTTATTAATGAGATTGTTAAGGGTAAGTTAGGAAGTCATAAGGCGGCTTACGCAAAAGCTTATGATGTAACGCTTAATAAGGATAAATCAATCCCTAAATGGTGCGAAGTTGAGGCAAGCAAGCTTTTATCTAGCCCTAAGATTTCAATAAGCTTACAACGCGCTTTAGAGCGTAAAGAGCAGAACGTAACCGCGTCTGCGCTACGAACAAAGAACTATGTATTGTCGAAGCTCTTAGAGGAATCTCAGAATAAAGAAAACTCGAGCTCGAGTAGAATTAGGGCAATAGAATTGCTAGGAAAGAGTATTGCATTATTCACTGATGCCACAATGGAGCACCCATCAAACAGAAGCCCGCAAGATATAGAGCAAGACATAGAAACGAAACTTGAGCAACTACTAGCAAGCAATGAGTAATATCTTTAGTAAGTGCCACTCTGTACCGCTGATTCTGTATTAAAACCCACCCCCTTTTTTTAAATGTATTCCGCGTTTAGGCCAGACCCCGCCCCCCCAAATATTATCGAGGCTACCTGACTACTATATATATATAGTGTTTTCCTCATTCTATTACCTATTTTCACAGACCCCACCCCCTTTATTGCAAAATGATAGCAATTTAAGGTATTCGTATATATATTTTTGTCAGATTAAGCCTAAGGTTCCATACACCCCCCCTATATATTTTTCAAAATAATTCAAATTTTGCTTGCTTTTTTTGTGAAGTCATGCAAAATGCTAAAATCTAGAGATAGATATACCCAGTATGTACTTACTAGTTAGTATATACTTAATACCTCAGTAGTAACTTAATAAGTGCCTACTTGGTATATACCTACTTAGTTTTTTTTTAGAAGTAAGTATCTACTTAGTAAGTATATACGTTATGAATAAGAATCTATTAAAGCAAATACAAAGCTTACCTGCTTCTCAAAAGCAAGAGTTTCTAGAATTATTAGAAGAGTATGAGCAATCTCAGGTTAGAGAGAAGTGTGGTGAAAGCTTTATGTCTTTTGTCAATGAGATGTGGGCTGCGTTTATTCACGGTAAACATCACGAGATCATGGCTGATGCGTTTGAAAGGGTTGCCAATGGCGATCTAAAGCGTTTAATCATCAACATGCCACCAAGACATACTAAGAGTGAGTTCGCCTCTTATTTGCTTCCTGCGTGGTTTCTGGGTCGTTTTCCTGATAAGAAGATAATACAGACAGCGCATACGGCTGAGTTGGCTGTTGGTTTTGGTAGGAAGGTTAGAAACCTAGTTAACAGCAGAGACTTCAAAGATGTATTCCCAGATGTAAGTTTACAATCTGACAGTAAAGCAGCCGGTCGATGGAATACAAACAAAGGTGGTGAATACTTTGCTATCGGTGTGGGCGGTGCGGTTACAGGTAAAGGTGCTGACCTTTTGGTGATTGATGATCCACACTCAGAACAAGAAGGTGCTAGCGCGGATATAAACGTGTTCAATCGCACCTACGAATGGTACACATCAGGTCCAAGACAGCGTTTGCAACCAAATGGTTCGATTGTTGTGGTTATGACCAGATGGCACAATAAAGACCTAACAGGTCAAGTTGTTGATGCTAGCATTAAAAGAGGTGGTGCAGATCAGTGGGAAGTCATTGAGTTGCCCGCTATATTACCTTCAGGCAATCCTTTATGGTCACAGTTCTGGAGTATGGAAGAGTTATCGGCACTAAAGGCTGAACTGCCAAACAGTAAATGGATGGCACAGTATCAGCAAGACCCCACTTCTGAAGAAGGTGCTTTAGTAAAACGAGAATGGTGGAAAACATGGGAAGGTAGAAACCCACCTCAATGTGAGTTCATAATCCAATCTTGGGATACGGCTTTTATGAAAACACAAAGGGCTGACTTCTCTGCTTGCACAACATGGGGTGTCTTTTACACAGACGATAACAGTGAAGGCACTTTTAAACCTAATCTAATACTACTGGATGCTTACAAAGAAAGACTAGAGTTTCCAGAATTAAAATTAAAAGCAATGGATAAGTTCAGGGAATACAATCCCGATGCATTTATTGTAGAAGCAAAAGCAGCAGGTATGCCTTTGATATTTGAATTAAGGGCTATGGGAATACCTGTTCAAGAATACACACCCAGCAGGGGTAACGATAAAATATCTAGGGTTAATGCCGTATCCGATTTGTTTCATTCAGGTGTTGTCTGGGCGCCAGAAACCAGATGGGCAGAAGAAGTTATCGAAGAATTTGCTGGCTTTCCTAACATGGAACACGATGATTTAGTTGATAGCAGTACGCAAGCTTTACTCAGATACAGACAAGGTGGCTTTATTTCTTTAACAAGTGATGAAGAAGATGAACCTTTCGTACAGAATCGTATAGCTAATTATTATTAAAATAATAAATTATATATTTACAGAGGATTTGATTTGGCTATAGAAAGACAACCTGCTACTCCTATTGAGGGAACAGTAGAACAAGAACCTGAAAATCTAGAGATTCTCATAGAAAATCCAGATTCTGTAGCCATCGAAACCGATGATGGTGGAATGATTATTGATTTTAAACCCGATTCACTTGACAAAGGTGAGGCTGAGTTTAATTCTAATCTAACCGATTTCATTGATGATAAAGAATTAAATACACTTGGCAATAAACTAACATCTGATTATATGGGTGATAGGGATTCCCGAAAAGAATGGGAAGAAACCTATATGAAGGGATTAGATCAGCTAGGTTTAAAGATAGAAGAAAGAACAACACCTTGGTCTGGAGCTTGTGGTGTATTCCATCCAATGCTAAGTGAAGCAGTAATACGCTTTCAATCACAATCCATATCTGAAATGTTTCCAGCTCAAGGACCAGTCAGAACAAAGATTGTTGGCAAAATTACAGAAGAAAAAGAAAAACAATCACAAAGAGTAGAAGATTACTTAAACTACTTACTGACATACGAAATGTCAGAGTACAGAACAGAAACAGAAAAGATGTTGTTCTCTTTGCCTTTGGCTGGATCAGCATTTAGAAAAGTTTATTATGATTCTAATATGGGCAGACCTTGCTCTATATTTGTTCCAGCAGAAGATGTGGTTGTTAACTATGGAGCAAGTGATTTAATAACTTGTGAAAGAATAACGCATGTGATGCGTAAATCAAGCAACGATATACGCAAGATGCAGGTCAGTGGTTTTTATAGAGATATAGAACTACCAGAACCAGACTCTAGCACCTCAGAGATAAATAAAAAATACGATGAACTAACAGGCGAGTCGAGCACTTATAACTACGATGATCGTCACACTTTGCTTGAGATGCACGTTGATCTTGACCTTGTAGGATATGAAGATACTAATGAACAAGGTGTTCAAACAGGTATAGCTTTACCTTATGTTGTTACCCTTGATTATCCTAGTGGCACTATACTTAGTATTCGTAGAAACTGGTACGAAGATGATATGCAGAAAAATAGAAGGATGCATTTCGTTCATTACCAATATCTACCCGGATTAGGATTTTATGGATTTGGTTTGATTCATATGGTCGGGGGATTAGCTAAATCAGCTACATCTATATTACGACAGTTAGTAGATGCAGGTACTTTATCTAATCTACCGGGCGGTTTAAAAGCCAGAGGTCTTAGAATTAAAGGTGATGATACACCAATTATGCCGGGTGAATTTAGAGATGTAGATGTGCCCGGTGGTGCGATACGAGACAACATAACCTTTTTACCTTACAAAGAACCATCAGGTACGCTGTTTACATTACTGCAAAACATAGTAGAAGAAGGTAGGCGTTTTGCTAGCATTTCGGATATGAAAGTATCTGATATGAATAATCAAGCACCTGTTGGCACTACATTAGCTTTACTAGAAAGAAACCAGAAAGTTATGAGTGCTGTGCAAGCTAGGCTTCACGCCTCTATGAGAAAAGAATTTGATATATTGGTAAACATCATCAAAGACTTTACTGAGCCTTCATACCCATACGAAATGGATGATAATGAGTTTATTAAAGTTGAAGATTTTGATAGAAGAATAGATGTGTTACCAGTATCTGATCCAAATGCAGCTACAATGTCTCAAAGGATCATGCAGTATCAAGCTGCTATGCAACTAGCTCAACAATCACCGCAAATGTATAACTTGCCTGAGTTACATAGGCAAATGCTTGAAGTGCTAGGTATACGAAACGTAGAAGATATTGTTCCTGACAAAGATGATATCAAACCTGTTGATCCAGCTACTGCGGTACAGAATTTAATTAATGGTGTGCCTGTTAAGGCATTTTCATATCAAGACCATGAAGCTCATATTGCTACAGTGGTAGCTGCGCAACAAAATCCAGAAATATTGCAAATGGTAGAAGCATCGCCTACTGCTCAATCAATACTGGCATCTGCATCTGCTTACATTAATGAGCATTTGACAATGCAGTTTAGAAAAGAAATAGAAAGAGAGATGGGTTCAGAGTTGCCACCTGAAGGTGAGCCGTTACCAGCAGATGTTGAAAAACGTCTATCAACCTTGGTAGCAGAAGCTGCAAGAAGGGTTACAGCAACCTCTCAAGCACAAGCAGAACAAGAACGTATAGCACAGCAACAACAAGACCCATTGATACAAATGAAAGAAAGAGAAGTAGCTATCAAAGAAGCTGAGGTTCAGCGCAAGATTCAAGAGGGTCAACAAAGATTACAACTTGATGCTGTGAAATCTAAGAACAGAGATTTGATTGAAAAAGAAAGAATACAATCTCAAGAGGATATGGCAGCAGCTAGCATAGGACAGCGAGTTGCTAGCGATTTGCTAGAGAATCAGCAAATAGAGAACGAATCTGCAAGAAAAGAATACTTAAAAGGACTTGACATAGGAATAGAAATAGCGAAAGATAGCAATAAGAATGAATAATAATATCGCAGAGCAAGCAGTAAAGATGGAGAGAGCATCTCTTTCTGAGTTTATGAAAAATCGTTTGCGAAATATTATGAATCAACATGCCGATCATATTTCTACAGGTGCTTGTAAGGATTACAGCGACTATCAGAAAATGGCTGGAATAATAGAAGGTTTGGCTTTAGCTGAACGTGAATTATTAGATTGGGTGGAAAAAAACATCCAAGAATAGGGAACTCGACTCCTAAAGGTCGTGCAATATGAGCGAAGAAGATTTAAAAAATATTCCAGAGCCAGATAGTGTTGAAAAACCTGTGGTCACTGATGATGTTAAAAGTCAGCTACCAGAACCTAAAGGTTGGAAAATACTTGTAGCCATGCCACAAGCAGATGAAAAAACAAAAGGTGGTATAGTCAAGGCTTCACAAACAATTAGAGATGAAGAAATATCTAATATTTGTGGATATGTTTTAAAAATGGGCAAAGAATGTTATCAAGAGAAAAACAGATTTCCAACTGGTCCTTGGTGCAAAATTGGAGATTGGGTTATTTTTCGTGCTTATTCTGGCACTCGTATAAAAATGTATGGACAAGAGTTTCGTTTAATTAACGATGATACTGTGGAAGCAGTTGTTGATGATCCTACAGGAGTGGTAAGGGCATGAGTGAAACAGAAATTGTAAATGAAGAACCCATTGAAACTGGACCTTCTGCATCTAATGAAGATAAATTTTTTGGTGTGACTACAGAAATAAATACTAATCCATCAGATAAATTAGAAGTAGAAATAATAGACGATGTTCCAGAAGAAGATCGTAAACCTAAAAAGTCAAAAACTGCTGAATCAAATGTAAATAATGATGATGTTGATAGTGAAATAGCTAATTATAGCCAGAGAGCTGCAGATCGTATTAATCAAGTCAAATATGAATATCACGAACAACGTAGAGAAGCAGAGTCACAACAAAGGTTAGCAAAAGAAGCAGCCACAAGATTACAGACTGTAATGCAAGAAAATCAGCGATTACAGCAAATGGTAGAACAAGGCGGTGAAGCCCTTAACAAAACAGCATATAACAATGCTTTATGGGCTAAACAAAGTGCTACACAACAATATAAAAAAGCTTATGAAGAAGGCGATGCCGATGGTATGGCAAAGGCTCAAGAGCTTCTTTCAAAAGCAACTCTGGCAGAACAACAAGCTGGACAGACTGCACAACAAGTGCAAAGTCAAATTGTAGCTAATCTACCAGAAGTAGAACAACAACCAGAACAAGCCCCGCAAAGACAGCTTGATCCAGATATGGAAAAGTGGGCAAACAGTAATCCTTGGTTTATGGGACAAGAGCCATTTCAAAGAGAGATGACATCTTATGCTTTAACTATGGATCAAAGACTTCGCAATAGAGGCATACTTCCTGAAACCAAATCAGACGAGTATTATGCTGAAGTTGACAAAGCAATGAGAAAAGAATTTCCAAGCTTTTTTGGTGTGCAAGCTACCAATGATTCAGAAATGGTCATTGAAAAAGAAACACCTAAACGACAACCTCAAACGGTTGTTGCATCCGCAACGAGGGATAGCGGAAACAAAAAACCCACGCAAATACGACTGACGAAAACTCAAGTTGCCTTAGCTCGGCAACTAGGGATAACGCCAGAGCAATACGCAAATCAATTATTGAAGGAGACATGATGTCAGAGCAAGATAACACTGTTCAAAAGACAGGAGGCTCTAATCAGAAGTCTCAAAAACAAGAGCGTAGCCCAAGGGCTTTAGACAGCAGACAAGCTGCTCAACGAGTACAAAGTTGGGAAAATCCCACAAATCTACCAGACCCTGCACCACAGGAAGGATGGGTATTTAGATGGATCAGAACTGCCACTTTAGGTAATACTGATAACACTAATGTATCAAGAAGATTTAGGGAAGGATGGGAAGCAAGTAGATTAGAAGATCATCCTGAACTGCAAAATCAAATGATGGACCATAATTCTGACTGGGCAAAGAAAGGTAATATTGAAATTGGTGGGCAATTATTATGTAAAATGCCACAAGAAATTGCGGAAGCAAGGAACGATCATTTTAATAATATTGCAAAAACACAGATGGAATCAGTAGATAACATCTATTTTAAAGACAATGATCCTCGTATGCCTAAAGGTGTATTTGAAAGAAAAACGAGGACATCCTTTGGTAAAGACTCATAAAGTCTTAACATAAACTAATTATGTCGATAGTATCGACAGGAGACAATCATGGCTTCAAGTGCAACTCCTCACGGAGCATCACCTACAGGGTCATTAGTGTCTTGCGCATACAATGCTAAGGTTACGCACTACAAAATTAAAAACGCTTTTGGAACATCAATTTTCTATGGTGATTTTGTAAAGTTTGGTGACGATAACCCAAATACAACTATTCAAAAGGATACAGGTACTACTTCTGCTACTCCTATAGGTGTATTTCTTGGATGCGCTTACACTGATCCAACAACGAAACAATTTACAACCAATAATTACTTCCCAGCATCAACTGCTGCAGATGACATAGTAGCTTATGTCGCTTCTGACCCATTCTTGATTATGCAAATGCAATCAGACGAAGCTCTTACCCAAGATGATCTTGGTAAGAATGTCGCTATAGTGCAAACTGCGGGATCAACAGCTTTTGGTCGTAGCAAAAACGCAGTAGATGGAAGTACAGCAGCAACTACTAATACACTACCTTTAAAGATTATTGACTTTGTTGATGGTCCAGATAGTGCAGTAGGTGATAGCTTTACTGACGTACTGGTAATGTTTAACGTAGGACATCAGTTGTTGAATACAACTGGTATCGGTTAAGGGGAATAAATTATGGCAGCTATATCGAGAGCGCAAGAGCTCAAACAGCTTCTCCCCGGACTTAATGCTCTGTTTGGAGATGAATACAATAATTACGAAAATCAACACGAAGAAATCTATGTAACTGAAAATTCTGAAAGATCATTTGAAGAAGAATTGAAGTTGTCTGGATTTGGTGCAGCACCTGTAAAAGATGAAGGAGCAGCTATCAGTTATGATGTTGCACAAGAATCTTTTGTGGCTCGCTACACGCACGAAACAATCGCTATGGGCTTTAGTATTACAGAAGAAGCTATGGAAGATAATTTATATGTAAGTCTTTCTGCTCGTTATACTAAGGCACTTGCTCGTGCAATGGCATACACAAAACAGGTTAAAGCAGTTAACCTACTTAACAATGGTTTTACTAACAGTTTCCAATCAGGTGATGGTGTGAATTTATTCACAGCTTCAGGTGATGGAGTCACTGGTGGTGATGGACACCCTCTTGTAAGTGGTGGTAAGAACTCTAACCGACCAGTAACAGGCGCTGATTTGAACGAAACATCACTAGAAGATGCAATCATTCAAATTGGTAAATTTACTGACGAAAGAGGTCTTAAAATTGCAGCACGACCTAAAAAGTTAATAGTCCCTTCTGATCTTCAGTTTGTTGCAACACGATTGTTACAAAGTGATTTCAGAACTGGAACGGCTGATAACGATGTCAATGCTATCAAAACAAATGGTGTAATTCCTGAAGGTTTTGTAGTCAATAACTATTTGACTGACACAAATGCTTTCTTCATTACAACAGATGTGCCTGATGGCTTGAAACACTTCGTTAGAAGTCCTATGACTACATCTATGGATGGTGACTTTGACACTGGTAACGTGAGATATAAAAGTAGAGAAAGATACAGTTTTGGTGTATCTGACCCACTTGGTATTTTTGGTTCACCGGGTAGTTCGTAAGAACATAAGGGAGGCTCTTAATAGGGTCTCCCTTTTTTTATATCTAGGAATATTAAATTGCTCTATCAACTGACCTAGCAGACATTTGCCAAGATGATAGAGTTTTTCTTTTTTGGAGAAATAAATGGCTAACACAACTTTTAACGGACCAGTAAGGTCTGAAAACGGCTTTACAGTCGTTTCTAAAAACTCAACAACAGGTGCTTTCACCACTGAATTTACTTTAGATGGTGATGGTATGAAAGTTACACCTATCGCTTTAACTGATGCTAATACAACACTAACAGCAACAGCTAATGGTGGTCGTACTAATGTAGTTCCTGCTATTACAGCAGACAGAACTCTTACATTGCCAAGTCCTGCTGCTGGTGTTTACTTTAAATTTATTTATGGTGGTGCAGCAGAAGAAGCTCAAAATCTTATTATTGATACAGGTTCAGATACTAATTTCTTTTTAGGTGGAATTATTCATTTAGATTCTAATGCAGACAATGTTTCTGTTTACGCTGATGGTAACTCTAACTCTATATTAACTCTTACAGATTTTGGTTTGTTTGAAATTAACATTTTAGGAAAAGATAGCACTAATTGGTACATTTGGGGTAATCAAGAAGGTGCAGACGTACCAGCTTTTACTGACCAATCTTAATAAGGAGTAGATAATGGCTGATGCAGTAACTTCACAAACTATTCAAGATGGACCAAGAAACGCTATTATGAAGTTTACCAACGTCAGTGATGGTAGTGGTGAATCTGCGGTTGCTAAAGTAGACGTATCTGCTTTGGCATCTAATGCTGAAGGCATTGCCTGTTCTGAAGTTCGTGTTATGAGAGTAAGTCATGCTATTGTAGGCATGTCTGTTCAATTATTTTTTAATGCTTCTACCAATGTTTTACTTATGGAATTAGCTGAAAGTAGTAATGGACACATGGATTTTAAAGATTTTGGTGGTATTCCAAATAATGCAGGTAGTGGAAAAAATGGAGACATTCTTTTTACTACAAAAGGTCACTCTTCAGGAGATACTTATTCCATCATATTAGAGATGGTTAAGGTTTATTCTGACTAACAGGAGAAGAACATGGCAAAAAATACATATGTCATTTCAGAAACTGGCGAATTTCCTGCGCAATACAAAGTTCTAAAATTAGGTGATAATGGTGTTTATACACCTGTATTTGGACCTGATCCAGATTTATCTGATGCAGAACGCAAATGCTCGGAAATGAATAGTGAAACATCTAAGAAAGATAATGTTAAAGATTCCTTTACTTCCAATGCAAAGAAAGATGATGTGGGTGGTAAAACACCCACTGATTCTAAAAAAGCAAAAGTAAAGAAAAAAACAGTATCTAAGAAAAAAGTAACTAAAAAATCTTCTAAGAAGAAAGTTGCTAAAAAATAATTTATAGGAAATAAAATCATGGCAGGAACAAATAAAACTAAAGGTATGGCTGGCGGTGGCATGTCTATGAAAAAGACAAAAGGCATGGCAGGTGGTGGTAAATCCACTAAGTACATGGCGGGCGGTGGCAAGTCAACAAAGTATATGGCTGGCGGTGGAGCTATGAAAAATACCAAAGGTATGTCTCGTGGTGGAAGAGTTATGGGTGGTGGAGCTACTGAAACAGGTAGAGAAGCTAAAGTACAAACCTATAACGAATATGTGAGAAATATGTTTGGTGGTGGAATGACCAATTCAAAAGGTCGTCAAGATAAAAGATCGTAAGCCAAAATAATATTTGGTAAGTAATCTTATGACCAAAAGGAAAAGAGATAACCCTATACCTAAAACCACAAAAGGTAAGGGAGCTAATTATCGCTCTACCAAGTCTGGTGCTGGTATGACTAAGAAAGGAGTTGCTGAATATAGAAAAGCAAATCCGGGTTCTAAGTTGCAAACCGCAGTAACAGGCAAAGTTAAAAAAGGTAGTAAAGCAGCCAAGCGCAGGAAATCTTTCTGCGCTAGGTCTTTAGGTCAATTAAAAAAGAGTTCTGCTAAAACTAGAAATGATCCAAATTCTAGGATTAGACAAGCTCGTAGAAGATGGAAGTGTTAAAAGTGAGTAGAGCTAAAAAATCAAGAGTAAATGAGGCTGGTAATTACACTAAACCTACTATGCGTAAAAATTTATTTAATAAAATAAAAGCTAGTAGTAAAGGTGGAAAGCCCGGTCAATGGTCAGCTAGAAAAGCTCAAATGCTTGCAAAGCAGTACAAAGCAAAAGGGGGTGGATACAGAAACTAATGTATCCTGTTTACAATAAATTTTATTATAAACCCCTACCAGATTGTATAGAGGTTAAAAAAAGCTCAATAGAAGGTTTTGGTTTGTTTGCAGTTAAAGATATAGATAAAGAATTTGATCTTGGTATGTCTCACATAAAAGTACCAATTATATGTGGATATATTAGGACATCAATAGGCGGTTTTTTAAATCATTCTAAAAATGCAAATTGTGAATTGTCTTTGGAATTAGATTGGGATGATTATAAAACATTTAATGTTTTCACAACAAAAAAAATTAAAGCGGGAGAGGAGCTTACTTTAAATTATCATATAGATAATTTAGGTTATGCCGATTAATTATGTCGTACTTGATAAGTAATATACCTCAGTTTAAATGCTGGGTAAGAAAAGAGTTTACTTGTAATCATCAAAAGTATCATGGAGAATTTATTCATGCTTTAGCAATCGCAGTAAATACTATTCCTGATAGATCGTTAAGTTTTCAGGTGGTGTTTACAGGTTGTGAGATAGATAGTAATGAAGAGTTAGAGAATGTCCATGGAGGTGCTATGTGGGCAAGGATGCCGATACAAGCATTAGTAGCAGACATACCAGTAGAGGAATGGGCGCTACCAATGGAAGATCACTTAGCTCAACCTTGGGATGCTGAAGCAAGAGACCACTCTGTAATTGTTATGGATAGAGTAAGTTCTAGTCCTTGGCTATGTAAAATTGCTAATGACTTTTATCAAGGCAAATATTTATTTACTGTAGACTATACTAATAACTCTATTGCTGATGATCCTGCGCAACACAAACAGTCTCATGTTTTATATATAACGGAAGATTGTCCTTGGAAGGGCAACCTTATAGCATTACCAAATAATAGGGTAAGGGCTACTAGTCCTGCTTTATGGAGAACTGGAGAGGGAGCACCAGATTTTGCGCCATCTCAACACATACATTCAGCAGAGGCACATGAAAGCTATCTAGACCCATTAATAACTTTTAACAATCTTTACAGTGAAGGTTTTGGAGATGAAGAAAAATAGAGACCCAAAAGTAGGCACTGGAAAAAAACCAAAAGGTAGTGATAGAAGGCTCTATACAGATGAAAACCCAAAAGATACTGTAGGGATTAAATATGCTACTCCAGCCGATGCAAGAGCTACTGTAGCTAAAGTAAAAAGAATTAATAAACCTTACGCTAGAAAAATACAAATATTAACAGTTCTAGAACAAAGAGCTAAAGTTCAAGGAAAAAATAAACAAGCATCTATAGCAAAAAAAGGTAAAGAAGCTATAAGAAGAAAAGAGGGTAAGTAATGCCATTAAGAAAATCACAAAGGTCTCTTAAAGATTGGGGAAAACAAAAATGGCGTACTAAATCTGGAAAAAAATCCAGTGAGACAGGCGAACGCTATTTACCTACTAAGGCTATCAAGTCTTTGAGTGATGCTGAGTATGCAGCTACAACAAGAGCTAAAAGAAAAGGCACAGCTAAAGGTAAACAGTTTGTCAAACAGCCAAAAAAGATAGCTAAAAAAACAGCAAGGTTTAGATAAAATGGTTATGTCTAGAGCACTTATGAAGAATCAAATTGCTAAGGCTCGATCTAGCAAAAAGAATAAGACTTTGAAAAAGAAAATTGCAAAAAAGAAGTCAAAGATAAAAATACCTTTAAAAATCAAAAGGATTAGAAAATAAAAAATGGCTACTAGCGGGACAACAACATTTAACTTAGACATAGGAGATATTCTTGAAGAAGCCTATGATCTTTGTGGTATGGAGATGCGTTCTGGATATGATTTCAGAAGTGCTAAAAGAGCTTTAAATTTAGTTTTTTTAGAATGGCAAAACAAAGGTTTGAATCTTTGGTCAATAGAACAGAACTCGCAAACATTGACTGCCGGCACTAGTAGTTATGCATTGCCTAGTTCTGCACTAGACATAGTAGATGCATTTATAAGAACAGATTCTGGTGATGTTAATAAACAATTTGACCAAAGACTTAGAAGAATATCTAGAACAGAATACAATCATCAAGCAACAAAATTAAATCAATCAAAACCAACACAGTTCTTTGTTGATAAGAATGTTGGAACATCTAATATAGTATTATGGTCTACACCTGATAGTAGAAATACATACACTCTAGTTTATGATTATGTAAATAGGGTTGAAGATGCTGGTGATCCAGCCTCAAATAATGCTGATATTCCTACTAGATATTTACCATGCTTGACGTATGCATTAGCTTATAATATATGCACAAAAAACGATGAAGCTATCGCAAGAGCACCAATATTGAAACAAAGATACGATCAACTTTGGAATGAGGTAAGTGAAGCTGATAGGGAAAGAGCGCCAGTAAGATTTGTGCCTGATTTAGTACAAGGTCGATATTAATATGTCCTATGCAAGAGCTTCTAAAGCATTAGGAGAATGTGATAGATGTGGTTTTACTTTTAAACTAAATGATCTGCGATATGAAGTTACAGATAAAATTCGTAATGGTTTAAGAGTTTGTAGTGATTGTTTTGACGAAGATCATCCTCAGCTACATATAGGTGATGTTGATGCATCTGATGTTCAATCTCTTTTTGATCCTAGAGTTGATAAGGGTGAAAAAGATTCAACAAAATATTTTTCTTTTAATCCTATCGGTGGAGGCTCAAGTATATTTGGGTCAAGCACTATGGGTCTTAAAATGACAGGTGATGTCGGTAAATTAACAGTGAGCACAGAATGAGTTGGACATTTACAACATTAAAATCAGCTATACAAGATTATACTGAAAACACAGAAACAACATTTGTAAGCAATCTTACAAATATTATAGTGCAAGCAGAAAACAGAATTATTAAATCAGTTGAGCTACCTAATTTTAGAAAAAATGTTACTGCGTCTTTGACAACAAGTAATTCTTATTTAGCTACACCAGACGATTATTTATATCCATATTCTTTAGCGGTAATTGATAGTGACAATAACTACAATTATCTTTTAAATAAAGACGTTAATTTTATAAGAGAAGCTTTTCCAGCATCGGCTACAACTGGTGTTCCTAAATATTATGGTCAATTTGACGATGATTTTTTTATAGTAGCCCCAACGCCTAGCTCAACATTTACAGTAGAATTGCATTATTTTTACATACCACAGTCAATAACAGCATCATCTGATGGCACTTCTTGGCTTGGTACTAATGCCTCTGAAGTATTGCTTTATGCTAGCTTAGTAGAAGCGTATACTTTTATGAAGGGAGAAGCAGATATATTATCTGATTACGATAAAAGATTTAAAGAAGCTCTTGGTAAATTAACCCTAGAGTCAGATAGCTATAATAGAAAAGATGCGTACAGGAGTGGTCAAAGAAGAATCAATGCTTAGTTGTTTCTCCATAGAAGAACTAGAAGGCAAGGATGTTGCAGTAGTTGCTATGGGTCAAAGTCAGATAGATTTCCATTTATCTCAGACTCACAGCATATGGTTTGATGAAGTTTGGGCAATAAATGCAATGATAGGTGTTTTACCTAATATAAGCAGAGCTTTTATTCTTGACCCAATGAGTCGTTTTTTAGATACAAAAGATGCTGGTAGCATGACAGGAATGATGCGGGCTAAATTACCTGAAGTTAATTTTCCAATATATACATGCGAATTAGACGAAAGAGTGCCTTCTGCAATAGAATATCCTTTGGATAAAATAGTGTCCTCTTTAGGATGTTCTTATTTTAACAATACAGTTGCTTATGCTATAGCATTTGCTTTGTGGGCAAAAGTTGGAAAGCTTTCTATATTTGGTGTTGATTTTACTTATAGAACAAATATGCATTTCGCAGAAGCTGGAAGAGGATGTGTTGAGTTCTGGATTTCTAAATGCATAGATGCAGGAATGAAAATAGCTGTTGCTCCTAGATCATCATTGATAGATACTGATATAGATATAAAAGAAAAACTATACGGTTATCATAGACTTGATGATCCTAAGATTACTTATCAAGACAAAGATGGAACAATTAAAGTATGTAACTGGTCAGAAGTAGAAAAAGAAGAAAAACAAAAACCAGTTGGTATAATAAATAGAAAAGATTTAACACCAGTAGAGCCAGATAAATACTAATGCAAACAGATAAATTTCAAATATCAATAGGTGACGTAGGAGTACAAACTACTCAAAACAGAGGTCACAGTGTTGAAGAAATAGCAGAAATGGCTACAAAAAAATTAATCTCTGTAAGCGATGGAGCTGATCCTATGGTTAAAGCTCAAGCATATGCATTTAGAGATAAGTGTAAAATGATAATTGCTTACTATGTAAAAGAAGGTATTAAAAATCATCTTTGCACAGTATGTAATGAATTAGAAAAACAAGGTCATAAAGAACTAGCAAATATAATAAGGAGGCTGTAATGGCTATAACTCAAGCTATGTGTACCAGCTTTAAAAAAGAGCTTTTAGAAGGAGTACACAATTTTAAAAACTCTGGAGGCAATACATTTAGATTGGCGCTATATACTAGCTCTGCTACCATGTCTGCCGCCACAACAGCGTACACAACAACCAATGAAGCAAGCGGTACAAATTACACCGCAAAAGGTAACTCGCTGACTCGTGTTGATCCATCGACATCTGGAACAACTGCGTTAACTGATTTTGCAGATTTAACTTTTGGTACAGCTACCGTAACTGCAAGGGGTTGTATGATTTATAATGATTCAGCATCGGGTGATCCAGCAGTCGCAGTATTTGATTTCGGTGGTGATAAAACATCAACTGCTGGTTCATTTACAATTACATTCCCAACTGCTGATGCATCAAACGCTGTTATAAGAATAGCATAGGAATTTAAGTGTCAGCAGGATGGGGTCGCAGTACATGGGGAAGTGGTACTTGGGGACAAGCTGTTGCTGTAAACATATCAGTCAGTCTCACAGGCATATCTGGTACAACATCATTAGGTAACGAATCTAGTGTAACTGGCGATGCCAACGTAACGGAAACAGGTGTAGTAGGCACATCTGCACTAAACTCTTTAGTAACTTCTGGCGATGCTAATGTAGTAGAAACAGGTGTAGTAGGAACATCAGCAGTAAATTCTTTATCTGCTTCTGGTATAGCAATAACAGGAGTATCAGGAACTGCATCAACAATAGGACTAGGTGATGAAACAGTTTCTTGCGATGCAAATACTGCGTGTACTGGAATTGTAGGAACTAGTGGTTTAGGCACGTTAGGTTTAGTTACTAACAACATTTTATCAATAACTGGTTTAGTAGGTACATCTGCTTTAGGCTCGGTAACAGTAACAGCAGATTCAAATACATCTTTAACAGGTATTTTAGGAACAGGTGCGACATCAAATTTATTTATATGGGGAGATGTTGTTCCGGGTCAAACAGCAAGCTATTCTGAAGTATCTCCAAATCAAACAACAACTATTACTGAAGTGTCTCCTAGCCAAACAGCTAATTGGGAAGATATTGCAGCATAATGATATAATTTAATACAGGAAATATTATGGCAAGTACATACGTCAATGACTTACGACTCAATGAAATGGCTACAGGTGACGAGTCAGGAAATTGGGGAAATGTTACAAATACAAACTTAGAATTGGTGGCTGAAGCTTTTGGTTTCGGAACTGAAGCTATTACAACCAATGCTGATACACACACTACTACAATAGCCGATGGTGCAACTGATCCCGGTCGCGCTATTTTTATAAAATACACTGGCACATTAGATTCAGCTTGCACGATCACGATAGCACCTAATACTATTAATAGGTTGCATTTTATTGAAAACGGAACAAGTGGCTCTCAAAACATAATTATTTCTCAAGGTACTGGAGCAAATGTAACCATACCTCCGGGCGATGTAAAAGTAGTCTATATAGATGGTGCTGGTAGTGGCGCTGCTGTAGTAGATGCGTTTGCAAGTTTGTCTACAGTTGATCTTAAAGTACAAGATGATTTGACCGTAACAGACGATGCAACAATTGGTGGCACTTTAGGTGTTACAGGTATTCTCACTTGCACAGATGACATCATCATTGGTGATGGAAAAACGATAGGTTCTGCATCTGATGTAGATGCAATGACCATAGCAGCCAACGGTCAAATAACATTAACACAAACATTGATAGGTACAGCTTTAGATATATCAGGCGATATTGATATTGATGGAACATCTAATCTAGATGTCGTGGATATTGATGGTGCGGTTGACATGGCATCAACACTCACGCTAGCTGGTAATGCTGATTTCAATGGTGATCTTGATGTTGATGGAACTACAAACCTAGATGTCGTAGACATAGATGGCGCTGTGGATATGGCATCAACTCTTGCTGTAACAGGTATAGTTACATTAACTGACGATTTGATAATTGGTGATGGCAAAACCATTGGTTCTGCCTCAGATGTTGACGCTATGACAATAGCAGCTAATGGACAAGTTACCTTTACACAGACTTTAATTGGCACAGCACTAGATATTTCTGGGGATATAGACGTTGATGGAACAACAAACTTAGACGTTGTAGACATTGATGGTGCTGTGGATATGGCTTCTACATTACAAGTAGATGGTGCAATCACTACATCTTCTGCTATGACAATTTCAACTACAGCAACAGGAGATGTTTTAGCCTTAACTTGCACAGAAGCGGGTGCGGGTTCTGGTCCTAATTTAACATTTACAAGAGTTTCAAGTTCCCCTGCTGATAATGACAGACTCGGTGATATACATTTTAAAGGTAGAAATGATGCTGACGAATCTGTTGAATACGTTGCTTTTCAAGCGTCAATACAGGATGCCTCTGACGGGACTGAAGATGGAAGAATAACATTCAATATAATAAAAAATGGTTCTGCTATAGAAAGTATGAGACTTCAGGCTGACGAAACAACTTTTAACGATGCTAGTGCCGATATAGATTTCAGAGTTGAATCTGACGGCAATGCTAATATGTTTATAGTTGATGCTGGTGAAAATATAGTTTTAGTTGCTACCTCTTCAGATTCCGTAGTAAGTTCATCTTTTTTTGTAGATGGTCATATTTGTAGAGATGCTCGCTTACTTTGTAATAGCACTGACGCTGATGGCACTGCTGCCTCGCCTAGTATTCTACCTGGATTTGATAACGATACTGGATTCTTTAAACCAGCATCCAACAACATAGGTTTTTCAACAGGTGGAACGGAAAGAGCTAGAATAGACAGTAGCGGAAATCTTATGGTTGGTAGAACAGCTACATCTGTTTCAACAGCAGATGCCAGTAGTTTTATAGGCGCTACAGGTTTCTTTTTATCAGCTAAAAATGGCACAAGCGCTACTTCTCATTTTCAGTTTCGTAATGACGCTGATAGTGGCGGTGTATCTGCACTTGTGGGAAATATTACCTCTAGTGGTTCAACCACAACTTATAGCACATCTTCAGACTATAGGTTAAAAGAAAATGTTACTTATAGTTGGGATGCGACAACTAGATTGAAACAATTAAAACCAGCTAGATTTAATTTTATATCAGATTCAAGCAACACTTTACTTGATGGATTTTTAGCACACGAGGTATCTAGTGTGGTTCCTCAAGCTGTAACTGGAGCTAAAGATGCAGTTTTTAGTGCTGAAGAAGCAGCAGAAGGTCAAGGCTCAGAGGGCGATCCAAACTATCAAATGATAGATCATGCTAAATTAGTACCGTTACTCGTCAAAACCATACAGGAACTTGAGGCGCGTATTGCTGCCCTTGAATCATAGTAAACACTTAAACAAAAAAAGGTTAGTAACATGGCAATAAATTTTACTTGGAATGTATCGAGAGTTGAAACATATCCAACATTAAGTGGCAAATCAGATGTTATTTGCAAAGTGCATTGGGAGCTAAAGGGAGTGGATGATTCCAATAATGATGAAAATGGCGACCCTATTGATTGGGGTGATGCAGGTACAGTGGATTTAGACACTTCCGATTTGTCAAGTTTTACAGATTTTTCAAGTGTTAACTCCTCTCAGGTTCAAGGATGGGTAGAGGCTGCGCTAGGTTCGGATCAAGTAACAAAAATTAAATCAAAAATTCAAGCAATAATTAATAAACTTGCTACACCAACAACGGTATCAAAAACCATAGGATCATAAACAACTAAGAGAAATTAAAATGAATAAAGAAAAGGCAATAAATATTGATGGAATGGAAGTAAAAGAGTCTGAGTTAACACCAGAACAAAATGAAGCAAAAATTCATATACAATCTTTAAGAACTAAAGTATCAAATCTGCAATTTGAGATTAATGAATTACTACCTAGTTTGAGGTTTTACGAAAATAAACTTATACAGTCAGTGAAAGAATCTGCTGATGAAAACCTAAAAACTGAAAAAAAAGTGGTAGGTGAATTATGAGCTGGCTAACAAAATTTGTAGATTTTTTTACAGGCACAGAAAAAAAAGAGGTAAGAGCTAGGAACGATAAAGGTCATTATGTAGCAGATGATAAATCTACTACAGATGTAAACGAAGCTTATACCACCAAAAGAGTGTTAAAAAATACACCAAAAAAGAAAAAAGCCGTAAAGAAAAAGATAGCTATAAAGAAAGTTGCTAAGAAAAAAGCTAAAAAAGGAGCAAGAAAATGATGGATATTATATCAATTATCAATATCATTACTTTAGTTGTGACAGCGGCGAGCACTATATGCGCTATAACTGACACGCCAAAAGATGATGCTTTCATGGCTAAGTGGATTTACCCTGTGATTGAAGCGCTTGCTATCAATATAGGTAAAGCAAAGAAATAATATGGACAAAGGCACGAAAGCCTTGAGTGAAATTAGCGCACACGAAAGAGAGTGTACTATTCGCTATCAATACATTGAAAAACGCCTTGATGAAGGTTCTGAAAAGTTTAAAAAATTAGAATTACTTTTGTGGGGCGTTTATCCTTTTATTGTTACGACAGTTATAGGCGTGGCGGTATTTTTATGAGTGAAGAAATAACCAAAAAAAAGATTGAGCTAGAGGTAGAAGTAGGCACTACTACTGTCAATCGTGGCATCAATCCTTTTGAAAAGTGGGTGCATCTAGCAAAAACAGTAGACGCTTGGCGCATCTTTCCAAGAATCTTTGTAGGCGTTTACATCGTACTTTTATATAAAGTAATCACTTGGTTTATGACATTATCAGAGCCAAACTTAGAACAAGCTGGTTTAGTATCCGTTGTAACGGGTGCGATGGCTGCTGTTTTTGGTATATACGCTGGCACATCTGGACAAAGTAAGAAGTTTAAAGGCGAAGATTAATGGAAACGGCCATTGACCTTATTGGTGATTTAGGTCTACCAATAGCGAGTGGTCTAATAATGGCTTACTTTATATTTCTTATTATGAAGCAACTTATGGATGGCTTGGTATCTGAAATAAAAACCGTTCAAAGTATTACTAAAATGCTTATAACAAGGGCATCCATTATGAATAATGATATTATGAGAATTGATACAATAGTATCTAGTGCCCTTAATTTACCACCTGACATAGACAGAATAGCTAGAGCCGAAAACTTTGTTGAAGATGGCAAAATTGATGCTCGCAGAGACTAATGGATATAGTTGAGCTAGTACAAAAATTTGGCTTTCCTACTGTAATGGTTATAGGTTTAGGCTATTTTGTATTCTTTGTATGGCAAACCATAACAAAAACAATTGATCCAGCAGTACAAGAAATGAAAGTTACCATTATTAGACTTACAGACCAATTAAGGTTGCTCGATCAAGACATGATTAGATTAAAAGAAAAAGTTGATACGGTAGTAAGATTGAAGGATCAGGAGAAAAGAAATGAAAAAGATAATAATACTTAGTTATCTTGCTTTATTTTCATCATTTGGTTTAGCAGATGAGATGGTTCATAAGTTTAAATCTCCATCATTTAGTGGCATAAATCAAAGTAGCCATTATCTTACCATTGAAAATCAAGAGTTTAATCGCAAAGAATCAATAGAAGCTGAAATAAAAGCATACAATGAATCATTAGAGCGTGATGCAGAGAACACAACTTTAGCTCGTTTTATAAGAAACCTAGAGTCTAGGGTGTATGCTCAACTCTCCAGACAATTAGTAGATCAATTGTTTGGTGAGAATCCAAGCACCAGTGGGCTAGTTGAATTGATGGGAAATACAATTGAATATGTGGTTGATGAAGCACTTGAACAAATTACACTTAGAGTTACCGATTCTGATGGAAACACTACAGAGATTACAGTGCCTATGGGTAGTTTTTCTTTCTAGTTTTCTTATTTCTTCATGCACAATATTTATACCTGACCCTATAGATAACAACCTATTACCTATACAAAGGATAGAGCAAGCTCAGATACAAGGCTTGGTTAACAAAGAACTTTTAGATGTAGAAAAACCAGAGAGAAAGCCAGTCATAGCTGTTTATGCTAATTCTTTTCGTGATGAAACTGGTGCTCGTAGGTCAAACAGCCAGTTTGCTACATTTTCTACAGCTATTACTCAAGCGCCACATGCTTATTTGATACGCGCATTACAACATGCAGGTAGAAATAAAGATGGCTTTTTTGAAGTTGTTGAGCGAGTGGGATTAGATCATGTTACAAAAGAAAGACAACTTATACGATCTACTCGTGAATCTTTTGATGAAGCACAAAAATTACCACCTTTGAAATTTGCAGGGTTAATTATGGAAGGCGGTGTTATAGGCTATGAGTCAAATAATACTTCCGGGGGTGTAGGCGCTAGATATTTAGGAATTGGCACAAGTAAGTCCTACCGTAGAGACACAGTACAAATATCATTAAGAACAGTATCAGTTACAACTGGCAGAGTTTTAATGGAAGTGTTGGTATCAAAAACAATTTTAAGTGCATCGCTTGATAATGATATTTTTCGTTTTGTGGCACAAGGCACAGAGTTAGTTGAGGTTGAGGGCGGTGTTGTTAGAAATGAATCTATAAACATAGCTTTGCAAGCAGCTATAGAGGCTGCGGTTTTAGAAACTATAAAAGAAGGTATAGAATATAATTACTGGACAATACAGAAATGAAATACTATAAAACATTGATTTTATTGTTGTTTTCCATGTCGGCTTTTTCCGCAGACAATGAGGTCTTTGTGGATCAGGCGGGTAATAATGCCGATATAGATATAGAGCAACTAGGTGAATCTAATATTATTGGAGGTCTAAACTCTGTGGCTGGAACACCCACAGCTCTTGATCTTGATGGTACGAGTCTAACTCTTGATATAAACCAGATTGGTAATTCTAATAAATTTCTAGGCGATATTAATGGAGACTCAATCACTGGTTTCTTTAACTTTGATGGAGATTCTAACACCTTTACAATCCAAGCTGATCCAACTGATACCTATGGAATAGACAGTTCAGACTATGATGTAAATGTAACAGGATCATCAAACACTTTTACATTCGATCATGGAACAGGTGCTTTATCTTCTACAATAGACTTAGATTGGACCATAATGGGAGACTCAAATACTATTGATTACGACTTAGATATTGATGGTGCAACTTCATACATAGATGTAGATGGAGATTCAAATAGCTTAACATATGATGGTGATGGTGCAGATAATGGATATTTTTACTTGGATCACACAGGCGACAGCAGTACCCTCAACGTACAACAGCAGTCAACGATCAACAACGATTGGCTTCAAATTAATTCTAATTCTGACAATACTACTTTGTGCGTCATTCAAGACGACCAAGGCACAACAACCTCTTGCTGATATAGGTAAAGTTTCCGAACTTAACGGAAATGCACAAATACTTAGAGATAATCCTTTAGATGTATCTTTATCTTTGCCAGTTCAGCAAATGGATGATGTTAGAACTGCATCTGGCAGAGTAGGTATAACCTTTGTTGATGATTCTGTTGTAAGGCTAACAGAGCATTCAAAACTTGTTATTACTGAGTATGTGTTCAATCCAGACCCAGATAAATCAAAATTGAGTTTACGTTTTGCATCTGGAACTGCACGTTTTATAACCTCAAAGATGGGGCTAATAAACAAAGAACGAATTAATATAACAACGCCAACAGCACAGATTGTGATAAGAGGTACGGACTTCACCACAACTGTTGACGAGTTAGGTAGATCGTTAGTGATACTTTTACCTGACGAAAATGGGGATGCCTCAGGTGAAATCATGGTTGCAACTGGAGCTGGCACTGTAACTTTAAACAAACCATATCAGGCAACAACCGCGTCTGTTTATGAAAGTGAGCCTACAAAACCTGTTCAGTTAGACATTACATTAGATTTAATTGATAACATGCTGATAGTTTCACCGCCAGATGAAGAAGAAGTTGTAGCAGAAGAGCGCAGAACTAGATCAAATAATGTTTTAGATTTTGATGCACTAGAGTTTGAAGAATTAGATTTTGATTACCTAGATGCCGAGGCAGAACTGGCTTTTGAAGAATTAGACATAAATTATTTGGATGTTAATTTTCTTGAAGATTTACTGGATGTAATAGAAGAAGTTGATTTATTGACTGACGATGAGATAGATCAGATAGAAACGAGCGTTGCGGTAACTGGTACAGCTGTAGGGCAAGACCCAACAACACAAATAACAACACTAATTCAAGGTCAACAAATAAGTTTGCGCAGAAATGTAAATGAAAGTGTTAGAT
>VMHT01080336.1_pt1 | contig 25843 bp, 26 predicted proteins | sample 4693611 | NCBI WGS metagenome assembly VMHT01 (sample SAMN12280063, study PRJNA550983) | marine metagenome | isolation source: seawater sampled from same location over 5 years 0.02-0.2 micron viral filtrate | place: USA: collected off the coast of southern California halfway between the port... ...
GCATCCAGCTTGATGCTGACGTGACCACGCTCATCGTCCTTGAAAACGACTCCGCACTTCTGTCTTCTCTTTTTCTCCTGACCAGTCTCACGATCCTGGTAGGTTCCAACTGTGGCGACTAGATCGCCTATTTTTTTGTTTGCCATAATTCAAATTTCGGGGCGATAAATCACACTTGTCTTGGCTGTTTCAAAAACGATTATCCCTGACAGAATAGGAATACTTGTTTTGATTTGATCGTACAACCATTTCGCAAGATTCTCGGTTGAAGGTGGAATTGAAATGACATCGTTTAAAAATTGATGGTCTAGAGTTTCAACGATTGGATCGACTACCTCTGAAATTTCTTTGTAATCGATGACGAAGCCCCTTTCATCTGTATCGCCAGTGCATTCGACAGTGAATCGATATGAATGCCCATGAATCCGCGAACAAGGATGATCCGGCCCTAAATGTGGCAAAGCATGAGCAGCCTCAAATTTAAATTCCTTGGTGATCGTGAACATTGCTTTTTGCTTCAACAAAATTGGAATTCGTTCTGCGGTTTACCTGCACCGCTTGATTCTTCTAAATATTTGGTCAGTCCAGCTAATTGCTTCTGACATCCTCGGAACCAACCAGTGCCATCAGTGCTTTCAGCACCCGCCTCATGCGCCATCCACAAAAGTTTATAAGTATTGACTCTGCCAACATGGACTCTAGGAAAGTTTTCAGTCCAAGTTTTCAAATTACGCCATTTCCATGATGTTGTGCCGCCAACGAAGATAACGGATGCCTCTTTTGGCACGTCAGATGGAGTCATACCATCTTGAACCGCCATAGCCATCGGGACTCCAAAAGACTGTATAGCGTCTGCGTGTTGATCCCATCTGCGTAGAGTTTCGTCACGATCACCAACCCAATCTGGAACAACGACCCATGACGGTGACCATGCAGCAAATTGATCAAGATACCGATATAGCGGTTCCTCAGACCATTCTCTATTTTGCTGCCACGCTCCGAAAACCCCGTTATCTAAAGCCCAAGGAATCCCCTGCTTTGGTTCGCGCGGAGATTCTACCGAATGTAAATGCCCGATCTTTCCGCTGAATCGTCCCGCAAGTAATCCAGCCTCGAAACCGGTATTGTTTGACGGCATGACAATCATTCTGACGAAATGTCCTTGGCCCCGGTCAGTTCGCGCATCAGGCCCAGCAAGTCTGCTTCTCCTGAAACCTCGACTTTGTCAGGCTCATAATATCCGCACATTCGATTGATCTCTTTACCCGCTGAGATGCGATCTCGCGTCTCCTCGATCCCTTCTGCCGTTGCTATATCCAAAAACAGCCCAAGCATCTCAGAGCGGCTTACAGACACCTCCTTGGCAGTTTCTGCCGCAATAGTTGCCAAACGCTCCTCGATGTTAGGGTTTGTTAATAAGGTTGATGCTCCAGTCCTTGCGCTACCGTCAGTCTTAGCAGAATACCCAGCATCCTTGTAAGATTGACTGGCGTTCCCGGTCTGATGGTAAAGCTGGCAGAATTTCTCCTGTTTAGGATTGAGCGGCATCACTTCTTGTAACCAGACTTGGCTGTCTTGGTCTTACGCATGATCGTGCGCGTTGTCTTTTTCTTAGGTGGACGGCCCACTTTCGAGCCATAGGTTCCTTTTCCGTAGGGCATGATTACTTCCTTTTCTTTTTTGCGGTTTTCTCAGAGTCCTTAAACGCCTTCGCGGTAGGCGCACCTTTCGATCCGGGCTTTCGCATTCGCTCCCCGGAACCAGCCGCGATGCGTTTACGCTTGGCGTGAATGTTGTGATACAGTCCTAGTTTCATTGCTGTGTGAGTAATTTGCTTCGCTCGTTTTCAAATAAACGAATGTTCTCCTTGAGGCTTTTTATCTGGTTCATCGCTTCCTCGGTCAGTCGTTTGGGATCTCTCCAAGCATTCCCGGTTTCCTTTGCCCAGCGGTCGAAAGTTGCGACATCGTCCGGGAACATTTCAGCCAGTTTGGTGCATTGATACTCATCCGAATTGACTGCATCTAGGGCAGCACGATTATTAGACATCGTTTCTCGTTCGGAATCAAGCGTTTCCTGAAACCTTGCCCAATCCTCTTGTGTTGCCTCGGTCGTAGCGAATTCCTCACGGGCCTCGGCGACATATTGCAACCATTGGCCCTGTAGCCGGTCACGGTGCTGATCTACGTCCTCGGTGAATCCAGCAGCAGCGTTACGATTTTCCTTTTGCTCTTGTATCGCCTTGATTTCAGCTTTGACGCGCAACAAATCCTTTTCCACCATCCAGACTTCCCTAGCTCTGCCGGGAACCGGTTTCGATGACGGAGCAGCTAATTGCACCGATTCCTGACGCTTCTGTTCGCGCATCCAGCACTCACGGAGGAATGCGCCGGGAGAGTTGATCTTTCTACCTTTCACATCGCAACCACCTCGGAGATCGACATCGGCAGATAATGCCACGGCGAACTCTGACGGGATTCCCATTGCTTCAGCGATACCCAAGTAAATCCCTTGAGATGAAGAAACTGGAGTTGCTGCCTGCTTATTTGCAGCAGGAACCCCAGGGCTTTTATATTTATCTGCTTCTGCTTCTGCTTCTGCTTGTGAATTCTGGCGTGACACTGGCGTGACATCGTCACGCAAATCGTGACTATTTGTGACATCAGCGTGACTATTCGTGACATTTGCGTGACCACCATCCTGTTTTTGCCGATCCCGTTGACGTTGTTTTCGCAGTCGAGCCTGCTCTCTCCGGTCAGCGTCAGTTGCCTTATCCCGGTATGTCCCGTGATTCAGCAGTTCCCAGCCTCCGTTGATGGCCTGTATTCGTCTCCCCTCGTTGTCTGGTGTGCGACTATACTCATCTGGTGCTGAGAGAGCGGCCAGAGCTTCCTCGCAGTCAGGGATGCTTACATTGGCGAGATTGGCTAATCCTGGTATAGATGCCTGCACTTCCCCGTTTTTATCGGCTAAGGCGAGCAGCGTTACCCATACCACGCGAATGTCGCTGGACTCCTGCCAGACGGTGGAAGTGACGATTGAGTTGAATAGTTTTGTATACATTATTTCGATCCGATCCGGTTCTGATATGCCTTCTTCGCTTCCGTATTTCTTTGTAGCCATTGATAGGCCCATCGTGAAGCATCGTCGTATTCGCCGGTCACACTTCCAATGGTTCTCCATTCTCCTCCGTTGGAATTCTGCCGATCTTGCGCTAATCCGATGTGGAAGTGCGCTTGCCTTTGACTCCACTCGATCAACCATTTGTCTGTTTCTTGATTACTCATAATTCTATTGATTTTCCTTCTGTTAAAATTGTCCATGCTAAAGCCGCTGCTTGGGGGCATTGCCCATTGCCGATGGCCTTCAACCTACCTACTCGATGTTTTGTGCCTCCGGTGACTCGTGGCACTGAGCCAGTGTTGGCTGGATCAACCGACCAATCTCGCCAGTCCAGCTCAGTAATCTTCTCCATACTAGTCCACCCAACGGGCCACCCCATAAGCCATTCAACCCAATCGGGATTGAGTCTCATAACTTTGCCGTTTTCGAGTTGAGGTGCGCCTGTTTCCAACTCTGCTTTTTCACAAAGATTCCCTCTGTATTTATCGGTGCCGGGTATGCGATCTAGTGCAGCACCTTTATATTCTGATGATTTTGGCGTAGGCCATTTTTGTTCGCGCTTTGCCACCTGCACACGCAGTGAGAACTTTGTTCCTTCATGGTCAGTTTGCATCTCCCAATCGGTTGGCTTGCCGTGTTTAGCCTCTTGCGCTCGCGGCGTAGGCCACATAGCGACAAACATTCCCAAATCCTTGTTTTTGCCACGCGCATACTCTTTTTCAGCACCTGTTTTAGTTCTGCTGCCTTTGTCACCGTCAGTTGCTCGAGGCGTAGGCAGCAATCCAGATTCTGTCGCGCTTGTGGGGAGCGCCGACGTGATGCGCTCCCACAATTCCCCATTTTGCATCATACCCCATTTCGGCAAGATCACTGAGGACGGTTGTAAGTCCTCGTCCCACAAGCATTGGTGAGTTTTCCACGTATGCGTGTTGAGGTCGAACTTCTCCAATGATTCGCGCCATGTGCGTCCACATGGAAGATCGCTCTCCTTCGATGCCTGCACCTTTGCCGGCGCAACTGATGTCTTGGCAGGGAAAGCCTCCAGATACGACATCAACACGTCCTCGCCATGGCTTGCCGTCAAAGGTTTGAACGTCATCCCAGATTGGGAAAGCTGGCAGTTGCTTATCGTTCTGTCGTTGCACCAGGACGGAAGCTGCGTAGGCGTTCCATTCCACAGCGCACACTGTGCGCCATCCAAGGAGATGCCCTCCGAGTATTCCTCCGCCAGCACCCGCGAATAAAGCCAACTCATTCATCGCCCTCCCCTAGATAGTGTTCAATGATTTCGATTGCGTGTTTGGCCCCGTAACAGACTTCGGTTCGGAAACCTTGTTTAGATAAACTGTCCAGCCACCATCGCTGGGCGGTCGATACGCCACCCTTGCCTGCCCGTTTTGGACGGGCAGACTCACGCTTCAGTTCGATGAACAAGCCGTGATGATCTCCGCTGGGAACGGGTAAGCAGAGATCCGGCACACCGGCCTTGACACCTTCGGCTTTGAGTAGCTTCCCGGTGATGACATTTCGATTCCCTCCATTCGGAATCGCAAACAACAAATCCAGTGCCGGGTATTTCTTCGCAAACACCGTTGCCCAGCGAACTAGCTGTCGCTGCTCAACGTGTTCTGACGGTGATAATGGATTACGCTGCATCGGCTGAAACCTTATTTTCGAGTTCCCACGCCTGCGATTCTTCAGCAATGGCTTGATCCAATTGCCTTGAGAATTCGCATAGTGCATCGAATAGCTCATCAGTGAATGAATCGCGCACCACCTTGATTCGGAACGATGCCAGTCTCGGCTCGTAGCTTTGAAACCACCAAGACTCCGCGCCAGTAACGGCCATGCTGCCATGCACCTGATACTTATACACTTCGGGCAGGACTCCTGCCCTTCGGTATAGAACATGGGTGCTGGAGATCGGAACCTTGCCCTCGAAACCAGAATTCTCGCCTTTGAGCAGACCGTCCGGGGAACATCCAAACTTACCGTGGTTCGACCGGCAGAAACCGACATCGGTAATCTTTTTATGGCTCCATCTCTCAAACGCTGCAACAGCGTCAGGCTCCATCAGCGTCCCTCGCTTCATCGCCTCATTCTCAAATACTGAAGGCTCCCATCCCCCGGCTGCCTGCGCGACAAGTTTGCAGATCGCCTTCTCTCTAGCGTCCCGGCTTCTTTTGTCCGAATCCTTGAGCAACCAAGGCCCGAATTCAGAAGCGGTTAGAATCCCCTTTCGCAGATCGAACCACTCATCACTGCGTTGCTCGCAATCAAAAAGGGTGCATTGATTGAATTCGCTCATTTCGCCTCCTCTAGATTGATTTCCCAATTGAAGTCTCCGTCAGGCCCGTCTCCTGTTTCTGCTGGCTCTTCAATCTCTGCTGGCTCAATCTCTACCGAAGCAGCAGCGAGCGGTTCTTCCTGTTTAAAAGGATTGCCATTCGCTTTCACCGGCTCACCCTTCTGATATTCGGCCATGCGCTCCGCATCCTCTGGATCTGCAACGCTCATGCCGAATGCCACGCGAGCGCACTGAATGAAGGCTCGATGTCTAAGCATACGCTTCGGTTGCTTGTTCCAAGGATCTGAGTTGCGTTTGCACTCATCAAGGAATTCAGTGATCTCTACAGGATGAGAGCGATCCTTTCGGAAGATGCGGCAGGTCGTTGAAACGTGCCTTCCATCCTCGCAGTTCTCGATTAGTTCGCACCCGTCAAACTGATCGTGATCATTTGCGATTCGATACCATCCATCGCACGATATAACCGGGACGATCCCGCCACCCTTTTTGTCCGGGAAGGCATAGATTTCCTTTGTGAACGGATTTAATTTGTATTCGTTAGCCACCACGCAAAGTGCCATCATCTGCGAATCAGTTGCACCCCGGAAGGCGGTGTCCTTGAGAGTCGAGAGAAGTTGCTTCGGCTCCACTTGGAATTTGTTTGCCATGACCACCAGCGCACTGCGCTTCTGGTCACTTGTCTTTTCTATTGCTGTTGTCATCTGAATAATTGATTTGAATTTGTTTGCACTCGCCGTCGATGATCGCTTTGACTAACTCATGCGCTCTCACTGGTGAAATGCCTTTGTCCATCATGAAGTTCCGAACCTTTTGTTCTGTAATAAAACGGTCATCCTGATCACCTGAATTCGCTGCTTTCATTTCTGCTTCCATCATTTCATCAACGAACTCCACCACCGTCGCATGACGCGGATGATTTTGATCGCGGTAGGCAGCATAATCGTCATCTATGTCGCTCATTCGGAATCCTCCTGTGGTTTCAGTTGATCCACGATGCCGATTCCGATGTCAGTTAGCTGGCAGGAATACATTCTCCTGTCGCCCGGTTTTCTGACTCTAACTGCCAGATGACATCTTTCAGCCGTGTCCATCACCGAAGTGATGTTACTTGGAGTTACATTGAGAGCCTCGGCGATTGCGTGGCAATTGCTTCCTGCGTTTTCGCTGATGAAGCATAGCAGCTTCATCACACCGCCGGTCAATCCCGGTGGAATATTATTCGATTCTATTATCATGTCTGTTACTTGGTTTGGGGGTATTCCCCGTTAAGAATCCGCTGCTCGACTTGTCTAAAATCGCGCACCGAATAGATTTTTTTTGTGCGGCCCCGCTCTGGAACCTTCTGGCAACACGGCTTGATCCAGCCTGCTGCGATCGCGTCCTCTGCGATCTGTCTCGTTAGACCAGCGAATAGCTCGGTCTGCGTCATGGTCTGCCGGGTTATTGTTCTCATATCTCGCGTAGGTAATCCTCAATGCGATCAGCAATATCGTCAGTCAGTTCGCATTTACTTTGCGTCTCCTGAAACCTCAAGTCTGTGATCTTGAGGAAACCCTGCTCGCAACGGTCGTATTCAAACTCAACGCTTTCGCCGTCATTTTCGCCGCCAACGAGATACATCTCGTAAGTGCCTTGAATTGGTTGAAGACTACGCATCTGGCAATCCTTTCACTGCTGTTAGAACCTTCTCAGCGTGTTGAACCTGGTCGAAACCATTCGACTTCACCAAACGCTCCAGCGCATCGATCAGGATCGGAGCAAGCTCATCATTCCGGGCAAGATTGTATCCTGCCTCTTGCGCTTTCTGCTGGCAAATTTCGCAAGGCTCGATCTCAAACGTCACCGTTTGTGGACTGTTACCTAGAGCTAAATCAATACTTGGATCTGAACCAAGAATTTTCGCCCAAAGCATCTCGCCGCAGGAGCATTTTAAAACACTTGTGATCATTGATTGAGGCTATATTCGGCGACCAGTTTCCCTGATTGCGTCTTGATCATCTCCTTATCAATGTCGAATCCCATGCTTTTAAGATCATGGATTCGGGCCGCTAACCGGGAACAGTTGAATTCCCGGAACGCATACAGACTAGTGATTTTGCCGCCAGCAAGCAGCAATTCCCCAATTTTTTTTGCCTGACTATCAATCATACTTTACCTTTCTTTTGCTCTTTAATTTGTGGATCGACGAGTTCTAGCTCATCTTTTTCCAGCTTGGTTAATGAGTAGTTGAGGAGCATATTAGCTAACTCCTGCAACGACCTTGCGCTCTTCTGCGCGTTTGATGAAAGTCGGCTATGCGTAGCAATACCGACTCTGATGGGTTTAGTGTCCATATATTTATTTATCCTTAATTTAAGTTTTGTAAACAGAAAAGACACAAGTTTGGCTACCGTTTTGAGCAAATAACGTATACAATTGCGTAACACTCTCGATTGCATTATGGGAATCAAACTGACGGATAATATGAAAGGACTTATCTCCCATGCTATTAAGGCTAAGGGATTGAGCAAAAAACGAATTGCTGAATCGGTTGGTCTTAGTCAACCTTGGGCTACTTATCTCACTCGTCCTCTCAATAGCGGTGGATTGCGCTCTCTGACAGACGATCAGACCAAAGTTCTTTCAAAATTGCTCGATTTGGAGTTTGTCGAGCTTCTGGAATCCAACCGGCCAACGGAGTCAGCGATGCGACTAAGCCGACTGGCGAGAGAAGATCCACTGCTGAATAATTTGATGGTTTCGCTTGACCTCTACGCCTGCGAATGTGACCGCTTCAAGTCAAATAAACTCACCGATCAGGATCTGATCGATCTCGGAAGTAAATTCATTAAGATCGTTGAGAGCCGTAAGAAGAGTCCGCAAGAAACAGCACAAGAGATTCTTGACCTAATTAGTAGGAATTAATTAGCACACAATTTCTAGCACACGGTTAAAAGTGAAAATCTTCAAACCTTTATAGAATAAGCAAAAGGGGCATTAGCTCAGTTGGTAGAGCATCTGCATGGCATAACCGCGAGCGGCCCTGAAACCCGTATAAAATAAAGGATCTTGCTGAATCAGGTATTGCAATTTGTGCTAATTTTGCCCACTTTAGCACACGTTTTTAGCACACTGTGAAAGGCATCTACAAACGAAGGCAAACGTTCTGGTTTCGCTTTACGGCGAACCGCAAGCAGCATCGCGTCTCTCTCGGAACAAACGACGAGATCGAAGCAATCGAAATTGCTCACAAAATTCTCGCCAATCCCCTCCCCTATATCAATGGTGAAAGTTACGTCACTGACTTGATCAATCAATATCGGAAGCATTGCATTGTCGAAAAGTATCAGACTGAAGGATGGGCCGTCGATCAAGGCATTAGAATAACTGCCTTCTGCCGCGATTTTAAGATCCACCACCCGACACAAATTACTGTCCAGAGTATCAAGCGATGGTTGTCGCTTTACGCGAATGAGAATACAGCGATCCAGCAGCTTGCTATCCTCTCTCGTTTTACCCGCTGGTTGACTGCGAACGGCCATATTATGGTCGATCCCTGTCTGGAGATCCCTCGGAAGAAACAGGTCAAACGTCCTCGATACAATTTTCTCAACCGGGAGCAGGCGCGTTCCTTGATCGAAACTGCAAAAGGCGACAGAGATATGTCGATGCTCGTCTTTCTCGGACTGCAAGCTGGATTGAGGAAAAATGAATGTCTCCATGCGACTCCTGACTGGATCGACCTCAAATCAAAACTGCTGCACGTTAAAGGAAATATAGATTGGAGTCCAAAGAATGGCCGGGATAGAACGATTCCGATCACGGATGAGTTTGCTGATTTCCTAGAGTCAATCGAGATCCCGCAGCCATACCTGGTGCGACCAAGCGCGAGGAACGTAGGCCGATACAGATGGGATTTCCGCAAGGCGTTCAATTCTCTCCGGGAGAAAGCTGGCGTTGAATGCACGTTCCACGATCTTCGCAGATCATTCGGAAGTCTCCATGCTTCAGCCGGAACGAGTCCTTATAAGGTTGCCAAATGGCTAGGCCATTCGATAATCGTGTTTGAACAGCACTACGGTCATCTGATTCCAGCCGATGACGAAATCAATAACGCTTGGTGATATGCCGCCGTATTCCGATCCCGAAGAGCAGAAAGCGTATCGCAGGCGATGGTATCGTGAAAACTATGCTCGCGACAAAGATTTCAGGCTGGAAGAGCTTCAGCGCAAGCAGGAAGCTCATCCTCGTCTCCGCGATAAAAAGATTGAGTATTATCGCTCGACCAACGTGCCAAGAGATATTGAAATCTCTGTAGCGGTGACCCCGGATGAGTTTGATCTGTTTAGAAAGGCAGCAAAGCGAATAGGCAAGCGTGTTGGCCCCACAATCCGCATCCTCGCGCTCGACCAGTTCACTGATTCAGAGCGTCTTGAACTTCGCCGGAAATGGTATCGAGACAACGTCAGCAGTGATCAACTACGTGCCTTAAAGACCATTGGAGCCGACATTAACTCGGTCAACCTCTCTCGCACAGTCTATCCGAAATCCGTCACGGTGAAGCTGACTAGCGATGAAGCGTTGCTAGTGAAGACCAAGTTGCGAAAAAACCAGCAGCTTCGCACTGGCATCAAGGATCTGGCACTTGCGTCGATTTGTTGAATAAAAAAGAAATTTTATTCAATAAATACGATTGCGCTAAACCCCACGAAAAAAGCGGTTAAGTCGCAATTGTTGAAGATTCAGTGCTTTCACTGGCCTCCAAAAGAATCATAATAGCAGCGAGCAGTTCTTCCTCGAAATGTTGCTGGGCAGAGATCCACTTGCCAGAACCCCCACTTTGATCTGCCTCGTAATAACCGTATCCCTCTAACCGATCAGGCATCACCACTTAGTTTTCGAGGCCCAATAAGCCGCCGACATCTTCCCCTTCTTGATATTCCTACCGTGACGCGCCTTGAAGCTCCTACGCTTGTTCTTCATCGCTTGAGATTCCCCAGCCTTCGGTTTCCCGGCAGTTTTAGCACCCTGCTCCCCAAACCGGATGAGTTTCGTTTTCCCACCCTCGGACGCTAATACCATGTGGCTTTTCTTAGGATGACCAGGTGTTCGTTTCGGTTTATTGACCTTGCTCAATCGGAACCGTTTCAGAAGTTTCGCTGTTTTATTTTCCATGACTAAAATTTTGGTCTGACCACAACGCTGCCACACTCGCCGTGTTCGCTATGGTAGGTAGTCGCTCTCGCCCCTGAGTTTGAGAAGTAACCGTGATGCGATGCATAGGCATCTCTCGCCGCCAGCGTTGGATGCTCTATAACGTGCATACCTCCGACCTCGCTCTCCATCAGTTTTGAAGTGTGGCGATGACCAATGTGAGCGTATCTGTATTTCGTTTTACCCCACATCTCCGATTCGGTCGCAGCAAACAATCCGGGCAAGGACGGAGGCTTCACCATATGACCGTGATGCATTGCGAGCATCGTTGATCCATGTTGATGCGAATAGAAAGGCTTCGGGCTGAGATCGACTGTGACTCTCGGCTCATTTTCGTAAAGAGCAGCGAGCAGTTGCCTCAACCAGATCGAACCAGACGAATCATGGTTCCCGGTAGCCATGACCGCATGAACGCTCTCATGCTTCTTCAGAGCGTCGTCTATGACCGTCCTGATGATCTTGACTGCTATTCCTACTACCTTCGCGTAACGCCCGTCTCCGTCCAGCACATGGCCACTGGCAGGCGTGACCGGGAGGAGAGAATCCCAATGAAGGAGATCCCCCAACTGGGCTATGACGCAGCGTTTAGCTTTAGGACTCTGTTGCACCATCGACCTGAACGCATCGATAACCACGTCCTCTGCGATTTTTAAATCCCAATCTCGATCACCCTCTTCGTGCCAAGCCAGCATCCCGATGTGGCAATCGGTCAATACATAAAAATTCAATAGCTCCTCATCGCACTTTATCGGTTTCCGAATTGCCGGGAGACGTTTTACATCTTTCGATAAATCCTCGTAAATTTGTTTGGCAATCTCTAACTCAGCACCCTTGTCGGCATCCGTTTTGACCCACTGTTGCTTAACTTCACCGTCCTCTCCTAAAAGCGTTGACGTGCCTTTCAGATGGTAGCCGGGAGGACATGGGCTGGTTACATTGTGGGCAGGCGACCAACCTCGACGAGCAGCGTTTGCCTCGATCCGTTGGATTGTTTTTACCAAAGACGAATGATGTCTATTGAGAACGCGGCTTGCTTTGCGGATCTTACCACCGTTATCGCTGAGTAATTTTAACACCGACTTTTGCGTATCGGTCGATGCGTAGTCCAGAAGCGAACTATAATAAAAAGCGTCTTTTTCCATCCCCCCCCTTTTCTCCCTTAAAACAATCGAATGTGCGAGCGAACCAGAGAGAGTTTTCGCTTCTGCGCGTAAACTCCACCGCCCTCACGCGATCCACCGATGTTGGTATTCCCCTCGACCGTGTTTACAAAGCCGTTCAACTCATCGTCAATTGCCAAACCGATATGGGAAAACGTGTAGACAAGAATGTCTCCAGCTAGAATTTTCTCTTTCGGCTTGAACAGTTTTAGGTTCTCAGTCCTCGCCCATCGCTCAAAATCCCATGCACCAGCAGTTTGCGGACGCTCAAATGGAAGATCATATTTAGTATCAAGCTGTTGAATCCCCCAGCAAATGAATGCCGCGCACCAAGGCCAACCAGAACCGTCCAGCCAAGTTGATGCCTGGTATTTCTCAACATCTGGGCCGCGATTGCTGTTGAGCGGTATCTCGCGGACACCGGTTTCAGAAACGAGGATGTCGATTAGCTCACTGGTAAGAGGATTCCGTTCACTTCCAGTAGCCGGATTTGATTGAGCTTTTACGGTCTGCAAGTAGTTTTGATACGCCGCTTTAGTGATCGGCCCCGGAAGTCCTCGCGTAGTGCCATCGTAGAAACCAAGAGCCTTTAGGCCATGCTGGATGACGACCGCATCAGATTGCTCAAGATTTTCCCAATCGATCATTTACTGCCGATGATTAAGGCTCTTAAATAACTATACTCACTGTGAAACCGTTGATTGTCCCCTGTGAGAACACCTTCCTCAAATTGGTAGGTTTTACCCGGTATCAGAGTCACCGTGGGAGGATCGTATAAAGCCGACCTGTTCACTCGCTCGTTGTTTGCGTTTTGCAATCGTCTCGATTCGCAGCTTGGCAGCAGGAGAACCAGACAAAGCAAGGCGATGCATTTCATCCTCATAATCCTCTATCTGCCGCTCGATCTTGCGAATCTCAATGATCGGCAAAACTTTGAGTAAAGCGGTCGCCGCATTAAAAAAAGCAGCGACCGCTCTAAACAGTGTCATGCTGACTTTTCTGGTGCAAATATCGACCAGATAGTTCCGATGAGCAGAACAAGGCCACCGATGATCTCTTGTGCAATATCCTCCTGCACATACCCACGCGCCGTAGCGATTCCCGCTCCGAAGGTAAGCAAGTGACGGATGATTCCTAGTGTTTTTTGTCGATTCATAATTGAGGCAATGTTAAAAGTAAGCGTCTCCTGAAACCTTATAAAAATCAAGTTTATTAAGTCCAAGCCGTTAGCTGCGATTGGAACGGGTATTGAATCTGCATACCTAAGACGATAGCCGTTGGCATCCCGGATGAATAATCCCTCGAAATTTTCAACATCATTGGCGCACCAGCACTGTATCCAGATCCAATCGAAACTGGATCGGAGACGGAAACCGCACCGTAACTCGTCTCGCCTTCAACAGCAATCGTAGCTGGCGTAGCGTCGAGCGAATATTCAGTCACGGTTCCATCGAATTCAGGATTATAGTCGCCGCTGCCCTCTCCCGAATAATTGCTTCCGGGCCAGTCAGCATTGACCTTGAATTTCCAATCGAATGCCGTCCCGCTCGTTAAAGCGAAATAAATCAATTTCAGTTTCAAAATGCCGCCATTGTAGTCTCCGGGCAGAAGAAACCGATGATAGGCAGATTCATCTTGAGAGCCTTGGAACCGGGCAACGACCTCATCAATAGTCCCTCCGGTGTGCGCCCCTACGTCCGGGCCTGAAGTTGTATCTGGAATCAAATCGCCTGCACGAACATTGAAAGTTCCGTAATGAGTTTGGACTAGCGAATCCTCAAGTGTGGATTTGCTAGCCTTCTTCCACGCACCGCCGACACTGACCAGAAATGTATCAGCATCAGCCAATGTGCTGGCAGTAGCGAGCGAAGATTCACTAAGTCCGATGGTAGGATTGCCGTCAACGCCATCACCATTTGTAATCGCTATAGGCGAGCTTGCTTCCGGTGAAATTGTTCGACCCACAAAAGATCCTGCCGAAACTTGTGAAACAAGCCCGGTTTCCGATGCCGTGATGTTACTTGTGCCTGAGTAAACAGAATCCCGGCGAGCCTCCTGAGCGATCATTGTCGCCCGATCGAAGGCAGTCTCCGCTGCTTCGGCTGGGAGAGAACCACCCGCTACCAAGTCCAGCGTCTGGATTGCAGGAGTTTCGCGGAAGAAACGGATCGTTGAACTCGTAGGAATTGCAGTGCTGGTTAGAGCTTCCCCGGTCACGTTACGGCCTTCGCCATCTTTGGTAGCGACGATAGAAAAATCCGTGAGCGTAGTGATTGTCCCGCCGCTATCGGTCACCTCACACTTGACGTGACTCGCTTCCAAAAACGGAAACGGAATTGTATAAACCTGCTCGGTTGAATTGTTTCCACTGTAGGAAACTGCTGAATTTTCAGTGGTGATCATATTATTAGTGTAGTTCCTGAAACCTAGTTATCTATTAAATTTGTTATTATATCAACGCCGTCTCTCATCGGATGCATGAAAACCGCTGCTGCCGCAGTTTGGTCATTGAACAATCCAAGTGCGGTCATAATCGTTTCTGTTGACCGCATAAGATCATCAACGTCCTCAATCTTATGAAGATTCTTAACAGCGTAGGCTGCCTTTGGGATTGCAGAGAATGCAGTCCCTTGCGGCTGTGTTTCACCCAAAAGTGCCAGAACCGCGTTTTGCACCTCTTCACCTAAAACCGGAACCCCATACATCCAATCGGTTAGAACAGACGCGATAATTTTTTTCATTCGCCAATGTTTCGGGTCGAAGATTTCATCATCCTCATCATCTCTGAGATCGCGCCATGAATTTCGTATGATGGCAGCTATTAATGCGTTCGCAACGATAGCGAACATCGTCGCCCTCCCCATCTCTTTAGACCAAACTCCATTTTGCAATTTAGCCTGAATCATAAGCGAAATATTCTTTCGTGCTTCACTGCCGAATACCCACGAGATTTTTGCTAATGGATTAACCGTAGTGTTTTCAATTATCGAACGTGCGCCTGATCTTGTGGGTTGTGCTAATCGATCCGTTACCCGCTCGGCCTCGTTTAACGCAAACGCCTCCGCTTCGCCCCTCTCTAATCCTCTTTCCAAGGCTTTTTGTAGGCGATGATCATAAACAATTGCAAAAGTTCCCGCAGTGAAAAGCGCATCAGCACCACCGATTAACTTTCCAACTTTTTGTGCATTAAATTTAACTTTCGTTGGCTTGCTTTTGCCTAAATCATTCATCAACTCACGAACCATCACTGGCTGCTCTCTTAGTCGCCGTTTGATGTAGTCTGAATTCATTGCAACTCCCCAACCGAGTTGACCAGCGAACAGCTTGAATAAGCGAGTATTATATTGATACGATGACATCACAACATTCCCGGCAGCAAGCTGAGTCACCTGAATTGCAATTGTTCCGAGCCTGCCCCATAGGGCCATGATCGCAAAGTTTCCACCCACTTCGCGTATAAACTTATTGAAGCCTAAATGAACGCCTGCCGCTCGCACCCCGCCCTCGGTAAACATGGTAGTCCACTCCACTATCGTGTTGATTGACTCCTGACCGGCCTTTGCAGAAATTGCATTTCTAACCTTTCTGTTGCCAAGAACCGCATTCGCCTCCTGTGAAAATTCAGAGAAGGCCAACCAGTGTTCCATCTGACGCTTGTGTGAGAAGTATTTTTCAAGACCGTTTTGGAAGTCAGGTTCCGCAATAAAACCACCTCTTGTTCTTAATGCACCAGGAGTATTGTTTCTGGACAACTGCATTCCGGTTGTAGGATCGGTATTATCTCCCTCACTTGACTGAATAGGGATTACAGAAATCGGAGCGTAGAACTTGTTCTTCGGCATATCTACCCCGTTCTGTTTCCTGTAGAGCTTATTCAACCTGTCGTATTCCTGCGAATATCTGCTCTGCAAGAAAGATAAAATCATCCTACCGGTATCACTCAAACCCTTTTCGATTTGTTTTACGAACTCTTCGCCGTAATGCCAATCGCCGTTAGGTTTGCCAGTCTCCTCATCCTTGTGGCCCTCCATGTGCCGCCGCCCGTCCTCTTGATCCCATGTCAGAAGAATGTCAACAGCATCCAATTCAGAGTAAATTCCTTCGTCAGTTTCTATTGTTGGCTCATCCAACTTGGTCAAAATTTTAGCTGACTTCACATCATCAGATTCGATGTTCTCTTTAACATAGGCTTCGAAGTCATCGTAGATGGCTTGCATTGCGTCCGTTAAATCGTTTTCGGCTTTTCTCTGCCCATCAGCAAGATAGATCGCTATTTCCGAATCTTCTCCGAATAGGTAAGAAACAACAAAGTCCCAAGGCTGAAATCCTAGAATCCCTTTTCGTTTGCCTTTCACCTCATTCTTTTTCTTCTTGCGCGACTTCGCTGAACTATCGGCATTGGTTGAATCTATTGCCTCACCACGCAATGCTTCATACCGCTCTCGTTTTTCAGCTTCACTCTCAAGCGCATTGATCCATGCACCGTTGTAGAGATCGTTGAGCATCTTAACAGCGTCATGCCGTTGCGTAGCGTCTCGATCTCTCCAACCGGCGAAGGCCCGGTAGATTTCAGCCAGCAGACCAGCTCGGACACTGTCCTCCATTAGTTGCTGTTTTTTTTCCTCGCTCAACGTATCGAAATTAATTTCCTCAATACTAGCAATGTCGATCTCTGCTTTTTGTGCCTCTGCTTCCCCCTGCTCCAATGTAAGCAAATTCCTAGCCTCTTTCGCAGCGTCTACCAGTGTATAGAAACTTTGACCCAGACGGCCTTTATACTTCTTGCCAGCTTCGGTAACTTTAGTTTTTTGTATCCTCGCCAGTATTCCATTTTTCGGATCATCGAGAGCGGCATCAGCTTCTTTATACAAATAGTATTCCAGTTCTTGGTCAGCACGTTTCACGCGCCGCTCGATCTCCTTCAACATTGCCTCTGGCGATGATCTCTTTGCGATGGCAGTGACACCACCGACCTTCCCCCGGATCTCCATCGGCAGCGAGCTGACAACAGCGTCGAGCATTCGCAGTGCGCCTAATAAAGTTTTCTTATCGCTGCCAACGGTCTTCTTTTCCTTGAGCAGTTCTGCTTTCCTTGCCTGCCCAGCTTCCCTCGCTTCCCTCGACATCCCAGCCACCTCGCGTCTCGCCGCAGCAGCAGCTTCCTTCTGATCATTAAAACTCTTAATCTCCGAATCTAGAGCAGAGAAGAATTCTGCTACGTCATCGAAGCCAGCAATTTTTGCTGCCTGATCCGGGGACAGATTCCCGCCAAACACATAAGATGGCAAACCTTCAGGCATATCATTGTATTCAGCAGTGCTTCTCCCCTCTGCCTTAGCGCGAGTCTTGCCCATGATCGAACCACCAGGCATCCTCACCTGTATGCCGTCCTTCCTAGTGATAGTCCGGTAAGTTGTCAGTTCTGCTAGAATAGGACGTTGAGCCGTATCATCAAGACTGTCGCTGAGTTCCAGTGCGCCAACAGTCGCGGGAGATATCCCCTCCAGTAGCTCTGACAGTTTCTCTTCCTCAACTTTCCGGGCTGCTTCGTTGATTTCTTTGGGAGTCCGGTTTGCCTCAAATACGGGACGAAATTTAGCATACAGGTCTAGGATCTTCTTGTGCGCTCTCGCCCCAACCTCATGCCTCAGAACCGGTGATCGCTGGAACGGCGAGAACATATCCGCGATACGTTCCTCTGCGTTTTCGATGACGGAGAAGGAAAGTTGCTTCCCTGATTCTCTCGTTTCCGATCCAGGCATTACCTTCAATGTGGTCGAAGACATACCAGAAGTTGGAAAAAGGTTTTTTCGCGCCTTTTCAAACGACTTCGTATATGGCTTTTTAGTCTTTGGATCAATCAGTTCCACATCCCCGAAACCAGAAGTTTCATGCCCAACCACCTTTTGCCAGTCAAACGCCTCTTTCATCGTATGAAGAACCACTTTGCTTTCACGGTTCTTCGGAACAATTGCGAACGGGTAGCTTTCATGGTGATCTGATTCAATCGCCTCTACCTCTCCCTGCGCCTCAATCACTGCATAGATCATCCCGTTTTGATTGCCTTCTTGGAAATCCCGAAGGAACGGCTCGGTCAATAGGTTACCTAATCCCTGAGTCAAATTCGCCACACTAAGTTCGCCTTTTGCCAATGTTGCAGCAGCATACGGATTGTGATCCCCGTGGAGTTTGTCTGCCACAAACCGCGCTTGCTTCATAATCTTCGGATCAGCTTTTGCCTTTGCAGTTCCAATCTCGTCAGTCAGTTGCTTGATCAGGGATTGAACGAACGCTTTGCGAACAGCAAAGACGGCATTTTCTGGATCTAGCAGACCGTCCATCCTATCGATGTTTGCCGCCAGTCCGTCCTTAACCGCTAACGGGTTGTCTCTAAATTTGTTTACCTTCCCCTTATCGTCAGTTATGGACACCTTGCTCGCCTTAACGATCATGCTGTTAAGTTTCGACTTCGTCACTCCAGTTTTTCTTGGTTGATCCGCAAGTGCCTCAAAGAATCGGACAACTCCCCGCGACATTGTCGTAGAAGAAAACAATTTGCCAACCGGAGCCGAAACCAACCCCATGAGAATTCGACCTCCGTTCTTCCTTCCAATTTCGTTTAGGTGGTTGGCTGTTTTTTCAGCAACTGCTTGGGTGGATGCCCAAAAGTAGTTTAGATCAGCAAAAAGTGCCGGATAAAACACTCCCCCTTTCCCTTCCAACTCCTGCCCGTCTTCAAATATTACCTTGCCGGAAAACGCATTGTCAGGAGCGTGAAGAAGAATGTTCTGTCCTACGAAATTATCAATGGACTGGTCAGGCTTGATCTTGCCTTCTTTCAGAAGATCGTCAAACCGATCATCGTTCCGAAGGTATTCTGTGCTTTGAATAACAGAAAAACCAACCTCGTCCCTGCTCTGGTCGAACCTCTGGCTGAGAGGGATCACGTTGCCGTCTGCGTCACGGGTGATGGGGTCTGCGGATTTGATTTGGTTGGGTTTTCTGGCAACATATGTATTTCCTCCAGCCTCGGCATCCTCATAGATGATTGCGTCGTAGCCGCCCTTCTCCATAAACTCATCCAATCGCGAAGCATCTCCTCCAGCAAGAAAGGCGAGAACCTGAGTATCTCTAAGAGAGTCGCCGTCATATTCGACAAACCACCCCTCCATTTCTTCAATCAGCTTATCGGGGTTTTCTTCCACCCAATCATTAAACTCAGTTTTGCCACCAGAAAATTCATGTTCAAGTTGAAGCCTATCAATACTTGCTATATTAGTTTCATATAAAATATCTATGAGCCTATCGACACCGAAAAAATTAATTAAGTCACTAAACTCTGGTGCTTTCGATGACCTAAAATCAAGTGGGTTTTTGTAATTCAGATAGACTTTTGTTACGACAGGGTTTCGGCTAGGGTCGAACGCCCTCACTTTCTTTAACAAATCAGACGTAGAAATATCCAAGTCACCGGGGCCGCCTGCTATGGCATACCTTAATCCTACTCTAGCTGAATCGCTAAAGTAGGCTACACCAAGGCTTCCACGCATAGGCCCGTCTGGGGAAAACTTTTCGATGGTGGAATTACCTCCATGCGATAGAACCGGGGAAGTAATTCCCGCAGCCTTAGCTGCCTCATCCACCATACGCTGCTGTGTCTCAACGTCACCGGACTCGACTGCTGCCATATACTCAGCGTCTTGCTGCATGGTAATAACAGAAAACGGAGCATCATCCGTAGGCTCAACCTTGCTTTCTTCCACCTCCAGTTCTACCCCACCCTCTTCTAGCTCCGTTTTAAATTTCTCCGCTTCAGTCAGGACATCCCCCTCATACTGAGCCTGATCACTCATGCCGACTGATCTCGCCAGTTCCTGTTCCAACTCCGCATCAAGTTTACCTTCCCGGCGAAGTTTGTTTAGTTTCGCGGCCCTCCTCCACACTGAGCGGAAGAATTGAGCATAGGACTCCATTGTCGAACCCAGACCTGACCGCATCATGTCGGCAGCGAGCTTGCGGAAGTTACCTTTCTCCGCTCCTCCAAACACTTCACCCTTCCTGGTCTTGCCGACAAAGTAGGATTGCACCAAAGCAGAGAATGCTTCCTTGATGTCTCCGGTGGTGAGATCCTCGTCGGCCTTACCTGTAAGAAACACGCTATCGCCTGAAACCCGCTCGTATCCGCGAATTTTAGAAATCAACCAGTCGCGTTTACCATTCTCTAAAAGCAACGCAGCATCGCCTTCACTTTTTTCCTCGATGACTGTCAAAGGGGAAGAATCCCGATACAGAGTTGAGACTGTCTTTTTGGTTTTACCGGCAAAGTCACTTACGTTTTTACCTAAGATTATGGCATTGGCTAAACGATCATCGTCGCTCATCGCTTCCAAATCAGCAGATGTTTGCGCGATCTTGTATTCCGTTTCGAGATCGGCTTGAACACCCTGCTCTCCCTGCTGGCGAGCGATACCTATACGATTTAACGCTGCCTCTCGCGTGACCACGCCTTCCTCGACCTCTTGAAGCAGCGTCCTCCTGTCCGGCGAGAAAACAAACTGAATCTCGCGCCCTTCATCTAAGTCCCTCTGCACCTGAGAAATAATCGCTCTGGTATCTTCATGCATCGAGATGTATTTATCTCGGAGATGCTTTTCTTGCGCCGCCTCCAATTCTCCGAATGTCTCGAAATCCAAACGACTACCGTCTTCAAAATTTAAAGCCCAACCGTTTTGGGTTTTCGTCGTGCTTGGAATGAAACCAAGTTCCTCGCCCTCCTCAATTGCCTCTTTCCTCTTATCAATTTCTTTTTTTTGCAGTTTCAGCGCATCAGCTAACCTAGTCTCAGGAGTCTTAGTTTTTTTGCCTTCCTCACGCTTTAATCCTTTGCGGAGTATCGCTTGCGCCTCATCCAGCTTGCCTTCCTTTTGCAACGCATCGACCTCAAGAGCTTCGGCCTCAGTCAACCCGGACGCGACCATAACGTCAGTGCTGAACATCAACCCTCTGTTGAGCGCATAGTCGCGCCACGATCCTACCCCTGCACCGATAAGGTTCATCAGAATGATAGTTGGAATCAATTCTTCTAAGTTTTCTTCTGACGTAAAAACACTAAGTTTTTCCTCCCAATTGACACCAGGAACATCTTTACTTAATGCCGCTGCCAGCGACTGGACTAGCCAAGGAGTCATCTCTTGCCCAAATTCCTGACCAGTTTCCAGCAGCGTTCCTGCTGCAATACGCGCCGCTACGTTGCCTGCCATCCCCTTCTTTGTGATGGTATTTCTTTTTAAGAATTCACCAAGGAAAGGCGTTTTACCCTGAATGACTTTGAATGGAATATAGTTGAGCAAGTGCTGCCCTATTCCTGAAATCACGCCCAACCGGTTAGCAGTTGTGGCAGACATTTCAGGATTGTCACGCAGCATATCCATTGCTGACCGACTTTGGAATGTCTTATAATTCACCACTCTTCCCGCCGGGGTTGCCATCATCAGCATATCTGGAAGAGACGAGGAAATTCCAAGCAAACCTCTAGATACAAAATTATTACCCTTGGCTGGATCGATGACCTGTGTCTTTAAATTATTTACGTCAAACGCCAACCGAATAAATTTTTTCTCCTCACGCAAACGATTCAGCGTAGTCTGAACCATTGGAGACAATGCATCAAACTCCTCAGTTCCCGGCATCGGAACCTTTGCATCGAGTTGCTCCTCAGTAATATATCTTTCACGAATAAACGGAGCTACCTCAAATCCAAGTTCCGGTGGAAATTCTTCAACTTGAACAAGGTTTGCCATAGCCAACTTCTCGGCACGTTCGATGTCCTGTAATCGCCTCGCAAAGTCAACATCATCGAGCATCAAGCCAATGCTTCGACCGAAACGCTCGGACATTGCCTGAAAAATGTTTTTATCCTCACCCTCCCCAGCAGCTTCTCCGATTGCTGCGAGAACGCTCATGCGTTTATCTTCGTCAACCTCCATTATCATTCTGACGAAATCCTCATCCTCAAAGTCACCCATGTCACCGTCCGTGACACCCATGTGATCTGTGAGCATTTGCGCTGCTGTCTGAATTAGTGGACGATACTCACCTAAGTCAGCAGACGATGCATCAAAGTTATCATCGTAGAATTTCAGAATCCTATCCTTGCTGCCCTGAAAGACTGGGTCATCCTTGTTTTCGTCCAAAAACTTTGCCCTAGAAGTCACCGAATCTGTCGTAGATAGTGCGCTTCTTTGTGCAGCAGCAGCAGCTTTTTCTTCCAACTGAAAATTTTCCCGGACTCGATTGAAGAAATCAGTTTCTGATTCGATAGCCTCACCAAAATACTTTTCAGAGTATGCTTCTTGTAACTCACGTTGTTGTAATAAAACTTTATCTAACGTCAAACCAGTCGCGTTTGATAGTAGTTCGGCATTAAAATATCCTAGTTTTTCTTCAGGATTAAGTCGAGTAATCTGATCAATTCTAGCATTGTCTTCCTGTGAAAGACCGTGTTGAGGATCAGTGAAGTATGAGCGTATCTGAGATTGCCTCTTATTTTGCTGCTCAATCGCTTGACGAGTTATCTTCTTAACCTCATCAGGAGTTATCTGATTCGCGTTTCCCTGTTGCAGTGGTTCAGCCATTATCGAGTTTTCTCAGATGATTTATCAGACTAGTTTTTTGGCCTTTTTCCTATGGGGAACAATGAATTCTCTACCTCAACACTTTCATTGTATCCGGGGATAATCATCGTGCCATTCGTCCCATCGATCCGCAGTACCGTATCCTCTTGAGTCTCCATCTCACCGTCCGGGCCGTAGAATGTCTTCCCATCTTCATTCTGTTCGGAATCTTCAGTAGACTTGATCGGAATTGCCCTGATTAACGGTTCGCTTGCGCGAGCTACTGCTCTTTCAAGTTCATCATCTATCATTTGCGATTGATCCGCAGATTTCTCGATAACAGCTTGAATTTGCTTTTTCTTATTTCTACCGGTCACCGTATCAATCCATTCTATAGCTTCCGGGAAGCTACGGGTTTCTCCTTCATCAATTTTTACTTCTAAAGCGTTATATAGCTTTCCTAATTCCCTATCAATCTCCTCACTCGCAATAACATCCTCGTAGACTGTTTTTTTATTCTCTCCCTTAAAAAGTAAAACTTGTTCCGCAGATAACTCGATTTTCCTAAATGTTTTGCCTTCATAGTCATCACCGACCGGCATAAATCCTTTTCTTTTCCAATCGAATAACCATTTCCTCTGTTCTCCAAAACGAAATTCCTCTGGTGCATTTTCGTCTAAAACAAATAATTGTGATCGCCCTGTCTCATTACCTTCTTCATCAAGTTCCACACCTTGTTCAATCTCATCGTATTCATATTTGAATCTTTTAATTGCTCCGTTACTGGCACGATCTTCAAGGATTTTAAAAGCCCTCTGTTTTACTCCCGCACTCATTTCAACAGGGTTAGGATTCTCCTGCCTATCTCTTATGATTTGCATTATTTCGTCCCGTTGGGCATCAGGTAAAAAATTTGCGTCTAATGTAGCCTGAGCAAATTTAGTTTGAGCGGCAGGATCTCCAATATCTATGGTTTCGACTCTAGTTTTAAGGTCATAAAAAGTTGTTATACTTTGTTTGTATCCTTCGTCGAGAGTTGTAACTATCTGACGTTGAAGTTCAGGCGGTAGCGTTCCGAAGGCAGAGTCCTCGCGAGCGTCATCTGAGTTTCGATAACGCTCCAGAATCCCTTTGACAGTAGCAGCATCCTCTTTAGCAATCAGAGTATTAGCCATCTCTGTAAAATAACTTCTGTCTTTTGGCGTGAGATTGATTTCACCACTCTCTACACTCTCCAGTGCTTCCCTTGGATTAAGAATCACTTCGTTGTAAGTTTTGTTGAAGTTTTCCACATCCACTATCTCTTTATTGAGAGCAAGTATTTGCGCTTTGCCCTCAAGTTCTGTGAGCGTTCCTTCAGCAACCGCGGCTTGCACTAAGGGTATCGACAGCCTTAAATCGCCTTCGATCCGAAAGGTTTTAATTTTCAAATCTAACTCGTCGCGTTTTTGATCTGCAACTTTATCTTCACCTTGGCGTATCATGTGATCTGCTTCAAACTGGTGATACAATCCCATTTGCACCCCCATGTCTGCGTGTTTTTTCGCTTCAGCGATGTTGCCTTGGTCAATCGCATAATCAATGTTTGCCATGTTTGCAGACTTAGCCATTTGGACTTGCCCCTTGACGCTATCAACGCCAACAGAGATCGCCTCCCGCGTGGTGAATGCACTCATCTTAGCTGTGATCTGCTCACGCGCTTTGGGAGAGATTTCTTTATCCGAAAGGTAAGTGTTTGCGAAGTCAGTGCTGAGACTGTTCCACTTTGCCTCCCACCCTGCCGGGTTGGGATTTTGCAGTTTCCACTTATCGAAGTCACCGCGCAGCTTCATCATGGCGGTATCGGCCTCCGTGACATCGACGTAGTTTTTGGCCTCGGCCTTACGCTCCTCAATCCGAAACATCGTTGCGCCTAAGTTCTCAAAACCGGCAGCAAGTGCCTCCATTCCTCTAGCCTGATACTGAGAAAGATCCGGTTGGGCTGGAGCTTGCGCTGCCAGTCCAAAATTACGCATATTCTGCTGGGCCTCACCAATACCAGACATGAGCGTTCCAGAATTTGTTCTGCCAAACGAAGTTGGGGCCATCGCCGGGGTCTGTGGGCTTGCGACCGGCAGTGAATCTCCTCTGTTGAATTGTGGAATAACAGCCATTTCTATTGTGCGTCTATTTTCGTTTCTATCCGATCCAGCGTCTTTACTATCGTCAGTTGAGATCCCTCAAGTTTTTGAATTCGCAGTTCATGGGCATGGAGACTGTCATCGACGTTCTCTAACTCAAAGTCATGCTTCTGAGTATTCTGATTGTTGCTTTGCGCCCGGATCTCCAGAGTCGCAATCCAGCCACCAAAGAGGAATGCGATGACAACAAGCACCCGCAACCACGGCAGCATCTTGCCAAGGTTTTCTAAATTTTGCAGTTTCGTTAAGAGTTGTGCTTCAATTTCGTCGCTCATCTCAAAAATCCTCTACTCATTCCTAAATAGTTCGCCCGGTCGCGTTGCCCAAGCCAAGAACTAACGCTACTGAGCAGCGACCCCCCAGCCTGGTAGAGAGTAGCCCTTGATTGGGCATATCCTTGGGCCTGCTGATATGCTGCCCCGGTCTTCGCAATTTCGTATCTCTGTTGCGCGTTGACTCGCTGCATGTTTCTCGAAACAGCAGCCATCTCATTTCCAAAACCCGATTGCTTCAGCGAGAGATTTGCCATGATACCGGCCACGCCAGCGTCACGCTCTTCCATATACGCTCGATCAATCAAATCCCTCCGCTCGTAGTTGATCTCCCTCTGCATCTCGTCTAGTGCGAGTTCAGCCTTTCCAGCCGTCTCGACTAGTAATTCCAACGGTGATCCCTGCTCGGTAACTCCGCTCGCCGCTATGGAAGAACGCTGCGAAGACTGAAACCTCTCAAAATCGGCTCGCTTGCGTCTGATCTCCTCCCGGCTCGCGGTCGTTCGCGCTTCAGCGAATTGCCGCAATCGTAGCGCGTTTTGCTCCCGCGCCTCGATCTCTTTTTCAACGATGAAGTAATTAAACTGAGCATCTTGAAACGCCATCTGAGATTGGATCTCGTCAAGCTGAAGCGCATCCATCTCCGCTCGCAGATTAAACCCGGCGTTCGACTCAGCGATCATCCGGTTAAAGTTAGCTTGGTTGCGTTGCATCCGCGCCTGACTCAGACCACCGAAAATTGATAATCCTGCACCTAGAAGTCCAAAAATCATTTTAATTAATCCCCGTCTACGTTTAGTTTGTGAACCATCGACAGTATGTTCGCTGGCAGTGGTTTCTTCTGTCGAATCGTGAAATCGATTGAGTCATTGAATCGGCTCATATCCACCACCTCAATCTCGTCCGTTGTGAGCGGAGTCTGACCATCAAGAGGAGTAGTGATGCTGATGTCCTTTACTTCCTGCCAATCCTTTTCTCGCTCAGAATTGTAGGA
>VMHT01058815.1_pt1 | contig 25842 bp, 31 predicted proteins | sample 4693611 | NCBI WGS metagenome assembly VMHT01 (sample SAMN12280063, study PRJNA550983) | marine metagenome | isolation source: seawater sampled from same location over 5 years 0.02-0.2 micron viral filtrate | place: USA: collected off the coast of southern California halfway between the port... ...
CGTATAAATCGTCCAACTCCGCGACCCCTGTCTCACATGCCGGGTCTCGCACTTCGTTCCGCAGTTCATATAGCTTTGGCTTTAAGTCGTCAATGGTAACTGAGCTTCTAATCATACGCCTGTAAATTCATCGTCATAACCGACAAGTGATGATTGAGCTGAGGTGATCCGAGACAAGTTCAGATATTGCTCGAATTTTTCCCCAAACAAAGGGGCAGGACGTAAATGAGTTTTCAATTTTGGATCAGATCGCCACGCATCGGACCGATCCGTCACTACTGCTAAATAATCATTCATTTCTGTGTAGCCTCTCTCATACCAATATCGCACCTTATGTCGAAGCTCGGACTGCTTATACTGCGTCCCCAGGTGCTGGTTCATGCTTTGCGCTATGCTGATGCACAATTGGTCAAAGTCCCCTTTCAGGTCTTCACAAAAAAGGAAGGGAAGCCGTTGCCTCCCTCCCTCATTAACCAAAAAACGTGCAATGCTTTGCGCAACTGCTGTTTCCAAATCTAAGTCTGCAATGACTTGTGGCATTGGTTGTCCGGCATGAAGTTTTACCAATGCCTTCAACACTTTCAATTCCGGCATCGGAAACTCCGCAAGCTCGTTCAGGTCAATTTGTATCCGTGCCATCAGAAAGGCAAATCATTTGCTTCCAACTTCTTTTCCTGTGCTGGGGCACTATCATTTTTGTGATTTGCCCAATCTTTGCCATATCCAACGATGTCACCTTTGATGCCTTTATCAAAGTCTTCCTTGGATACCTTGACAACCACCATGAAGTCGTTGTACTGTTTGTTCTCCAATTCAATCATACGCAAATCGAGGTAAGTCCCCTTTTTGCCTGCGACGAAATGTTTTTTTTGTTCACGTAGCTTGTCTACGTTGAGGCTGATGTCAAGCAGTTTCCTGTTCTCCATGTCTAAAAATTAAATGATTGTGATATACCATGTTTACGATTTGCTGCACACGCCACGCATGGTCGTCGTGAACAGTGAGCAGGTTTGTCCAACTTCTTACTCCATGGACAACGGAGCTGTGGTCTCGATTGAATAATTGCCCGACGACCTTGTAGGTTTTTTTTTCTCGTCGGATGAGGGTGTAAGAGATAGCAAAGCGGGCCGCCACAAGATCCGCTCGCCTGTTTGTTGATGTGATTTCGTCCCACTTCAAATCCAAACATTCACAACAAGCTCGAGCAAATGATGAGATTGACATGTTGCCTTCTAAGCCATCTAAGCCTGGGAAACAATATGGGCTTATCTTATTTCCAAGCATCCTTTCGGACGATATATGCAGGAACGCTTGCATGGCCTTGACGTATTGAGCCTACGTCAGCAATTTTCATTTCTTGCTCAAACATTCCTATGACTTGTCGGACATCATGAGGAGTCACGCCCGGAAACTTTTTGTGGATTGCGTCATAGACCATCAGACTAGTAAAGCAACCTGGACTCATTTCCTGACATGCTTTGCGTATCGCTTTGACGACAAGCAAATGGTTGTGCATTGTAAGGCCGGAGAAGACTGTTGGGCGGAGAGCCGCCGAGAGTTGTTCAAAGAAGTTATTCATTTCTAACGATTTTTGGTGAGGCCCAAGATAGGCACTTTTTTCAATTTTTTACAAGTCGGACAAGTTTTTTTTCTGCCCAGGTGTCGGGCGTACCTTGTAGGTACTTACATTACTTAATAGGAACATAGAAACTTAATAGAAGAACACACACAGTAGGGTACCTACAGAGATGCGTCCTTCTTGCGTTGATAGGCTTCATCAGCCTCGCAATAGTTGTTCTCCACGCCTTCCCCATTACAATCCGGACAGGTCTCATACTCGGGATATTCCCACCCAAACGGACCCACTTCCCCTGAACCACAACAACGCTCGCACTCTTGTGTGGTTTCCTCTTCTTCTTCTTCCCAAGATCGGTTATGCATGGCTGTGAGATTTTTTTTCTACAGGCGCGAGCTGTGGGGCTATAGTGTACAGTCCCCACCCACCGTAATACTTTTCGAACATCGCAATCAGGTATTCCCGTTGCTCATCGTCTTGTGTGGTGCGAATCATTTGCACCATCTGCTCTTCTGTGACTTTGCAAGGCATGTCTTTTGGTTTTTGGTTGTTTGAGTCAATTATTTCTGTGCCGACTCTTCTGTCGGAATTCCCAGGACATTGCAAGGAGTTCCGTCAGCGAGGTATAGCTCGTCGAGGTCATCAAGCTCTTCCCATTCTGTATAGAAGTATTCTTCGTTTTCATAAGCATCACGCAACACAAAGTCATCGCTCAAATCGCGCCAAACATCAGGCTCGGAACTGCGCAAAAATTTGATAAGGTCGGCTTCCGTGGCAACGGTCTCGCAATCGTACACAAGATACCCGGCATTCATTCCGACGCCACTCACCACACACTTGCGAGGAAACACTTGAGGATTGTTGTTCATTTCTGAGGACTTTTGCAAAATGGGAAAATTGTCTTGATTCATAATTTTGATTTTTTTTTTTGCTCTCCAGGAGGTTTTTTTTTTTGCTCTGTGCTTACCAAACGATGTGAAAAACCGTGCCCCATGCACCACCGGGACCGAATCCATAATCATGCATCTCATCCGCATGTGCGGCACAGTTGCAGTCTTGTGACGACAGCAGAACAACCTCCTGCATCGTCAACGCCTCCCCAATCATAGGTTGATTCCAATCCGCTTTGGTGCGCTGAATTTTGAGCCAACCGGAAGAACGGCCTTCGGTGACGTCGATTTCGACGCTCCAAAATTCTAGGTCTAAATTAATCGAAAGGTATTCTTTCAATGATTCAACGGCCTCTGTTGTGTGCTGCAAACTGTACATGTGAAAACTGTTTATGATGTGTTACCTGACAAAGGTAGGCGAAAGATTCAACCAACCAAAGAAAATTTGAACTTTTTTGCTATTTTATTTCCGGCCTCAGCCTGTAGGCTGCGCCAACGCTGGTTTTTGTCCGCCTGGAGCAAATTATTTTTGGAAAGTATTTTGCTATCATTTTTGGTGGCTTTCCTTTAATTGGGCCTTCCCGGTCTTTTTGGATTTTCACTTTTGATCCATGCAAAAGGCCCCGGACCCGGACCCGGACCACACCGGACCCGGACCCGAAAACAGGGCACAAAAAAAGCGGCCCCGTATTGGGACCGCTTAAAGCAAAGGCCGGCGTCGTTACACCGGGACAAAGAACCCGGACGCAAGCGCCACACGTTCGGCCTCGACTGTGGAACGTTTGGCCCTAAGCCCCACAATATATCCACCGGCGGCCGGTGCGCCCTGTTCGCGGTCCAAATAACGCGCGTCGGTTGTGTCGCCGTCGAATACAGGAAACGACCACAACAAACGCCCGGCGGCATCGACTTCACCGTATGATGTCGGCAAAGATGCTGAACGGGCCACTTTGATACGTCCGGCCGCGTTCAAGTCTGCGAAAGGTACCGCGAGCGCCCCGCCGTTATTCATTACCTCGACCGCGTCCGACCACTTCCGGCCGTCCGTCCATGAATAGGTAAGTGAATAATTTGCGGGCCACGTCAACCGGGACCGGGTCCATACTTTGGTATAATCGTAAAAAGGCACTTCAGCAAACGCCGCCAAAACATCGACGCCGTTAACCTTGAACGCCCGGGGCGAAATGTCGGACGTTCCATTCAGGCGAACACTGAAAAAAATCCCAGCAGAACGAGCCTTGTTTTGAGCCTTTGCAATTTCTGAAAACAGGACCGCCGAAAAATGCGGCCGGGATGCTGCGTAAATTAAAGTGCGGGCAATGCGGGCGGCGTTAATCTTATCATCAAAAGCCGCGCGGCCCGAATTAAACAAACAAGCGGCCCGGCAACCTTCGGAAGCTTGCGGGCACGTATTCACGGCGCCGGCCATGTCGGACGGCGCGAGGTACATTATAAACGTGTGAAGGTTCAATTTTTCCCCCTTAGCAATTTTGGATGATGCATTGACGCCGCCCAATGAGGACGGCCCCGAATGTCCACAGTCTAGCAAAGTAGCTCGGGCGGCCTTCATAATGCGGCCGGCGTTTGCGGTCGTTGGTTCAATTGCCGCGAAAGATTCGCGCAAAGCTGCAACGGTTTTTGTCGTGTTGTTCATTATTAAGATGTTTTGATGATTAAACCGGCGGCGTCCAAAGCCTCAGCAGTGGCGTACTCTGAAGCGTCCAAAATCGGTGCAAAGTTGCCGGTGTGAACCTTTGCCCCGTAGATCAATGTAAATTCATTCGCAAAGTGTTTGACGTCGCCCGGGTGCAAACTTATTTCGAGGGCGTCAGTCAAGTCAGAGTTCCACGCGTTCAAAATGATTCGACCGCGGTAAATATGGGCCGCCGTGTGGCCGTGCAAAATGAGGAAAGCAAGCGCCCTCTGTAGTTGTGTGAAGTGTAAGTAGTTCATGCGAATAGGTTGTTTTTGTTTTCAATAGATACGGCCAACGTTTCAGCGTCGAACCAAAGTTTGTCGAGTGTAACCGTGCAACGGTCCAACCGGTTTAACCGTCGGGCGGCATTAAAGGCCGCGTCCATTGCATCCCACAAATACAGGAGGCGTTCACGGTCCGAAATAGTTTTGTCGTCGTCGGTCGCAAGGGCAAAAGCGGCAAAGGCTTTAGTCGAATACCGGGCCGCTTGTTTTAGGGTATTGAGTTGATTCATGAAGCAAAGATAGGCGAAAACTACAACCATGCAAGTATAAGAGACAAAAAACACAACAGGACGGCCCCGGACCCGGACCCGGGCCGCGTTCACAACAGGACCACAACAGGACCGGACGACCGACCGCCGAACACAATAAACGGACCACACCGGACCCGGGACGACGACCACAACAGGACCACAACAGGACCACACCGGACCCGGGACGGACCACAACCGGACGACGACCGGACCACACAACAGGACCGGACGCCGGGACCACACAACAGGCCGCCCGGACCGCGTCCCAATTTGCGTAAAACGCGCCAAATTTCGGGCGTTTTCAATTCCCGCCCAGGAGGTCAAAACGGCCTGAAACCCGCGCTATCACTGCGATACAGCCGATTTTGCCATAGGCTATTTTAGGCGTCAAAAGCCCGCAATCCCGCGCTATCACTGCGATACAGGCCGATGAGACACGCCGGCATGCATCGAACGACGCCGGCCACCTCAAGGGCCTACAACCCGCGCCCCGCCTGAATCTTAGAGGGGTAGGGGGGTCTCGAACAGGGCATGCACACAGTGAGACCGGCGCGTGGGGGTTGCTATAAATGAAACCACCTTTTGCCGGGGGGGGGTCAGAGATCTTGTCGTATATTGGCACAAGTAACTACTTTGAAATGAGCGCAACTAGAAAGACCATCGCCCTGAAAGCCCTACAGGGTACGGATCGTCCAGCTCGTCGTGTGTTGCCGGTGAAGCAAGTTGGGCTGAAAAGACCCGACCCTGTATTTGACTTCACTGCTGAAGAACGCAAGCTTTACGAGGATCTAGTAGATCATCTTGAGCAGTACAATCTCTTGCACAAAGTGGATGCGGTCGGTTTGAGCTTGCTCGCCAAGAACATCGCAATAATGAAATGGTGTGCCGACCAACTCAAAGGCCCAAATGATGTCGTCCAGGTGTTTGACAATGGGACAAGTAATGTGAGTGGCATGTACACGGCATACACAAAAGCTCAAGCGGCTTTTCAGTCTCTGATGTCCAAGTGGGGTCTGTCACCAGTAGACAGAGAAAAGATAGCGGGCATGCTTTTGGACAACGAGGAGGACGAGTACGAAAACTTCAAGGATGCCTAATGTCCCAAAGAAAGAAAAGAGACGTCCATGGAAGGCACCTTCTAAGAGCCGTAGGCCGCAAGCTGGACGGATACGAGAGGCAGACCCACGATACCACACAAAGCAGTGGCAACGCACGAGACTGCTGGTGCTACAACGAGACGCTTGCTGCTTGCTCTGCATGCAGCTTGGAAAGACTACTCCATCAACGGTCGCCGACCACATCATACCCGTGCGAATGCGGGATCCGTTCGATGACCAGTTCTACAACATCGACACCATACGCGGACTATGTACCTCCTGCCATGCCAGGGTCTCAGGACGTCAAGCACACGGTAAAGAATGAGTCACCCCCAGTATGTAAAATATGCGGAGGACGTGCTAAACGGGGACATCCCGACATCGAAGTACGTTAGGCTTGCTTGCGAAAAGTTTGCCGATGAGGTCAGCCGTGGGCACGACCTCTATCACTTCGACCCTGAGCTGGCCGACAAGTACATCACCTTCTTCTCCAAATTCCTCAAACACAGTAAGGGAAAGTTTGCAGGCAGCTCGTTTGATCTGTTGCCGTGGCAAGAGTTTGTAGTTGCCAACTTGTTTGGTTGGGTCAACACTGAGACGGGCTATCGTAGATACCGCACAGCCTACATCCAGGTCGGTCGTAAAAACGGAAAGACGACCTTGCTTGCCGGGCTGTCTCTTGCAATGCTGGACTTTGACGCGGAGCAGGGAAGTGAAGTGTACTACTGTGCGACCAAGAGAGATCAGGCTCGGATCTGTTTTGACGAGGCGGCAAGAATGGTCGCAAGCAGCCCTAGCTTATCCAAGAGGATTGGCGTCCACCGTGCAAACATGCACGTCAAAAAGACGAACAGCAAAGCCGAGCCACTGTCCAGCGATCGCAACAGTTTGGATGGACTGAACGCGCATCTTGCTGTCGTTGACGAGTATCACGCTCACACAACAAGTCACGTCTACAACGTGCTGAAGTCATCTATGGGTAGTCGATTGCAGCCCATGATGATGACGATCACAACAGCAGGCTTCAATGTTGACGGACCATGCTATCAATTGGCCCGAACTTGTAAAGAGGTCCTGGACGGAAAAAAGACTGATGACAGCTTATTCAGCATGCTGTACGAGTTAGACCCCGAAGATGACTACAAAGAAAAAGAAAACTGGATCAAGGCAAACCCGAGTCTAGGCAGCAGCATAAGCCTAGAATATCTTGAGCAGCAAGCTACACAGGCTAGGAACTACGGTGGAGCAGAGGAGGTGAACTTTAAGACCAAGCACTGCAATTTATGGGTCAGAAGTAGTGAGAGCTGGGTGAGCGATGAGGTGTGGCAGAAAAACGACTTAGGGGTTGTAGAGATCGAACCAACCCGTGCATGTTACGGTGGGCTAGACCTTGCATCGGTAAGTGACTTCTGTTCTTTGGTTCTTGCGTTCCCGCGTGATGATGGCGGCTATGACACACGAAGGTTCTATTGGCTGCCCGAAGAGGCAATAGAGAAACGGCTGTACAAAGACGAGTCCACCATCTACCTAGATCTACGACATGCCGATGAGGTCATGGTCACGCCAGGCAATGTCACTGACTACGACTACATCCGCCGATGCATCAGTGGCTATCACGTAGTTGATGGGCAAGTTCAGTTTGATGACGACTGCTTGATGCGCAAGTACAATCTTCGCAGCATTGCTTTTGACAGATACAACAGCTCACAACTGATAATAAACCTCACACACGATGGGGTCGAGATGAGTCCTATGGGCCAGGGATATGTAAGCATGTCTGCTCCTATGAAAGAAGTCTATCGCCTGCTTCTAGAAGGTAAGCTCAATCACGAAGGCGACCCAACTCTGCGCTGGATGGCAGGCAACCTTGAAGTTGCTTACGATCCGGCTATGAATTGCAAACCGGACAAGGCAAGGTCACAAGATAAAATTGATGGGATTACGGCATTGATATGTGCTGTGGGAGAAGCGATGACCGAGACGCAAGACGATCAATTCCCCGACGACTACACAATCCGCTTCCTATGAAATCTTGCGAAGACAAACTTAAAATGGCTCGTAAACTCAACACTCCACAAGGATTTGTTGATGAGTATCAAACCCGACTGTACCGCTATGAGCGCAACGTAGACGCTTACTGGTCTGTAGAAGAAGACTACTTCCAACTATTTGGCCGAAACCGCTACAGTTGCTATCAAAGCTTTCACACCATCCTACGTCGAATACTCCGTAGAAATCGAACAACGTAGGACCGTGTTGTTGGTTTAATCACTAAAATTGTAGAATATGGCTGAGAACCGTCAGGGCATCTTCGCTCGCATCCGTAGCGCAATCCGACCATCGGATACTCAAGAGGAGCGTTCGTTTGACCCCGCACTCTACTACCCATGGGCACCAACACGCTCAGGAGTAGTGATGAGTGAGGAGGGGTCACTTGCCGTGTCCGCTGTTTACGCTTGCATCAATAAGATTGCAAGCACCATTGCCAGCTTGGACATTGGATTGTTCAAAGTGGAGAGCGGAAGGAAGGACATGGTCAACGACCATATCGCTTACAAGCTGTGCGCAAGGGAGCCTAATCAATACATGGGTGCGTTTCACTTTTGGCAATACATCGTGTCCGATGCACTTATGCACGGAGGCGGCTACGCTCTTATTGAACGTGACGATGCCGGGCGGCCTAAAGCCTTGACATTGGTGCCGCCGGATCAAATCAAAGCGAAAGATCTTAATGGTCGTCGCATCTACTTGTATCGAGACACCAACGAGGCCCTTTTCAACGAGGATGTGTTAGCAATTGAGTGCTTCCGGGGCATGAGTCCTGTGAAGGAGCATCTTGAGAACATCGGCTTGTCTTATGCTGCCCAGCAGTACGGAGCCAGCTTCTTTGGAAGTGGTGGCAACATGAGCGGTGTGTTGATGACGGATAAGGTGTTGAGCGAGGACCAGTACCGCCGCCTGGGTAGCACTTGGGACCAAAAGTATCACGGCATGAATAGCAGCCACGCTACTGCGATCCTGGAAGCAGGATTGAAGTACGAGCGTGTCGGCATCCCGCCTGAGCAGGCGCAAGCCTTGGCTACTCGGAAATATCAAGTCGAGGAGATCTGTCGCATCTTCAATGTGCCTACAGGCATGGTGCAGGTTGGAGAGCAGAAGTACAGCAACGTAGAGCAGCAGGACTTGTTCTTTGCCAAGCACACCATTCACCCATGGATCGTAAACATTGAGCAGGAACTTCGTCGCAAGCTTTTGACTCCTGGCGAACAAGACAGCCATGAGTTCCGCTTCAGCATGTTGAGCCTTATGCGCGGCGACATGGCTGCGCGAGCCAACTACTATCACACTCTCCTCACTGACGGCGTCCTCAGTATCAACGAGGTCAGGAAATTTGAAGACCTCAATAGCGTCGAGTCGGGAGACATCAACCTCGTACAAGTCAACCAAATTCCGTTGAGCAGTATGGAGGCGTATGCGAAATCACTTACTGGAGAAGAACCTGATGGCGACCTACAGTAACTATCCGCAATCAGCACGTAAAGCTGCTCGCCGCGCTCTTCGACATAAGGAGAAGAACGGGACAAGCTGCGGTACGCCTGTGGGTTGGAACCGTGCCTCGCAGTTGTCGTCAGGCGAGGCACTTAGCCTGTCTACCGTAAAAAGAACATTCTCCTTTCTCTCTCGTGCTGCTGTGTACAACCAAGGCAAGTTTACAGACGAGAAAGGCAAAGACATTTGTGGCAGCATCATGTATGCCGCTTGGGGTGGATCTAGCATGCGCTCATGGTGCAGCGGTGTCATCAACAAATCTGAACGTCAGGAAGAGGTAGCTACTGAAGAACGCGCCATCACGGATGCGGTCAAGAAAGGATTGCAGAAAAAAGTCAGCGACCATAACGACAAAGACCCCAAGCACAAGGCAACCTACGGTATGCTTGCGGCATGCTTCCGCCGTGGTATTGGTGCGTACAAGACGAACCCCCAGTCAGTACGTCCAAGTGTGAAAAGCCCTGAACAGTGGGCTTTTGCAAGGTGCAATGCTTTCCTATATGCACTTCGCAATGAAAGATTCAAAGGGGGTAAATTTGACTTGGACTTACTTCCATCTTCTCACCCGTTGAGTACAAAACGAAATGCTATGAGTGATATTGAACGCAGACATCTTCCGAACAATGAAGATCTTGAGGTGCGCCTCTCTGATGAAGGACGCACGGTCGAAGGTTACGCCGCTGTATTTGGTGAACCTACAATGATTGGTCAGGTTGAAGAGGTTGTGAGCCGAGGAGCCTTTGAAGACCGTCTAGACGACGATGTAGTCGCCTTGTTTAACCACGATCAAAACATGCCTTTGGCACGTAGTGTCAATGGTGAAGGAACCCTGCGCCTAAAGGTTGACGAGAAGGGCCTGTACTACAGATTTGAGCTAGGTAATCAAACCTATGCAAAGGATCTAGCCGAAAGCATCAAGCGCGGCGATGTCCGTGGCTCAAGCTTTGGCTTTGTAGTCCGAGAAGACGACTATGAGAAAAAGTCTGATGGCACCTACCGCCGCTACATCAAAAAAGTATCCCGCTTGGCAGACATCTCACCTGTTGTCAGCCCTGCGTACCCACAAACCTCCGTTAAGATGCGAGATATGATCGCAGCTATGGAGGCAGAGGCAGAACGAGAGTCTGCTCCTGACACCGATAATCCGCCAATGCTCGCTCCAAAGAGGAAAGTAGCGGAGGCACTTCTTTCTATTCACCACCATAATTCCCAAACAAAATGAAGCAATCCATTGCTTTGAAGGAAGAACGAGCCTCCCTCATCACTGAGCTGGAGGGCCTCGTCAACACCGCCTCCACCGAGGAGCGCGAGTTCACTGAAACTGAGGAGACCCGTCAGGGCGACCTCAATGAATCAATCTACGCCTTGGACGCGAAGATTGCCAAGGCTGAGAAGTCTGAGCAGATCCTTGCTCGGAACCTCGCAGGGGCGGCATCTAAGTCCGATGAGGTCGAGATGGACAACCATGCCAAGCAGTACAGCTTGCAGTCTGCTGTAGAGCAGTTCCGCATGGGCGGTCGTCTTGAAGGCCGTGAGGCTGAGATGCAACAGGAAGCCATGAAGGAGTACCGCGAAGCGGGCATCGCTCCTACTGGTCACATCCAAATCCCGATGGGCATCACCTATCGTGCAAGCGGTGACGTTTCTGCTTTTGCTGCCACTACTGGCACAGCAGAGCAGCCCGTGTTGCCCGGTCTCGTCCCTGAGTCTGTCATTGAGCAGGCAGGGGCCAACCGCATCACTGGAGTTGCTGGAACAGTTCGTCTCCCAGCATTGCCATCTGACGCCACGGCGATTAAAGGCGAAGAAGTCGCAATGGATCCAGGAGCCGAGATGGCTGCTGTGGACATCGCGCCTGTGCGTATGGCCTCTCGCATCGACGTGTCAAATCAGATGCTTGCTGCGTCTACGAACACGTTTGACTCTGTAGTCGCTGCTCAGTTCCGCCGTCACAGCGGAGGTTTGCTCGACAAGCAGGCTTGGACCAACTTCGTCGCTCAGGGTGCTGAAGTTTTGCGTAGCACTACTGCCGCTGCTGCCGTTCCAGCTATCGACTTCGCTTCTGCGAACGACTTGATTGCTGCTCTCGGTGCCGCTGACGCTTTGGACAACAGCGCAGCGTTCTTCTCTGCTCACGGCCAGTTGGCTACAGCTCGCTCACAGCAAGCTGTCACCAACGGTGGTATCCCCACGTTGCAGACTGACGGAACGATTGCTGGCTACAAGGCTTACGGTCACAGCCAAATCACTGCTGATTTGATTGCTGACACGGCTCGTACCACTGACGGTGTATTCGTTGGAGGTGATGATAGCACTGCCATCACAAACGAAGCGAGTATGCTTCCGTTCTTCCTTGTCAACATGAATGATGTCTACTGCTGCTACTGGGGCGGAGCGGACCTCGTCGTGGACAACATGAGCCAAGCACACGCTGGCGTCACGCGGTTGATCATGAACTACTACGCCAACTGTAAAGTTGGACACGGTGCTTCTGCGAAGTACGTTGTTGTAGCGTAAAATTTGATTCGGTAACCCCGGTCTCGACGGCATGCATGTAAAAGCAATCCGCTCGGGGCCGGGGGCTACCACCCTTGCTCATGAATGCACATCCACACATACAATTTGGAGCTGAGTCAGGCTCAAAAACTTTGACCGCAGGAGTCCTACCGGAACTAGCTGATGTCAAGGCGCATTTGCGTGTGGACTTTGCTGATGATGACACATACATCGGCGACATCATGACAGCGGTTCGCTCGTACATCGAAGACTACTGCGATGTGTCGTTCGGAACGATTACACACACAGCGTACTGGGATTACGCCTACCCCTTAGTTAATATCCCAAAGAAATTCGACAGCATAGCTATTCTTGGTGCAGGTGATACCGACCTGACACCTACGCTGTCTGTCAAGCAGACTGACGGATCCTATGTCGCTGCTGCCGCTGACACTTACGATGTAGACTACGTCAGCAACCCAATCCGTGTCCACATGAAGTCGGGATTTAGCGAGGCTGGCCGGACATTGAACCGATACAAATTCACCTTTACCACGGTTACACTTGATGTGCCGGACTATGTGTTCCAGGCATTCCTCATGATCGCCGGCCACTACTATGAGAACCGTCAAGATGTAGGTAAGGAGCGAATCTTTGAGGTGCCTATGAATAGTAGGTACTTGCTCAATAGGTATCGCCAACAATCCTTTGTCTGATGCTCAACATAGGAACCTTCCGAAGGAAGATCAAGCTGTACTCTCCTTCGACGAGCGTCAATAGCTTTGGAGAGACCGCAATCAACAGATACGTTTTGCAGTTGACCTGCTTTGCCAAGAGGCGGGACATTGAGTGGTCTACTATTGGTGAGGAGTCACACGGCAAACAGCTTGTGGTCGAGGCACGTACTGAGTTCTACATAAAGAAGTTTCGCCCTGCAATCACAGAGGAATGGATCGTAGAGTTCAACGGTAAATACTATGAGCTAACTCGTGTCGATGAATTTGGCAACGGCGAGTACACTAGGTTGCTAGGACTACGCAGGGACAACTGGACTCCACCTTTCTGACATGGCTCTACTCAGCAACAAGTTTCGGCCTAACGCTGTTGTAGATACCACGCAGCTCAAGCACTTTGAAAAGAAGCTACAGATGCTCGGTGGGCTTACTGTCAAAGAGCGGCGAAAGGAAATGCAGAAGGTCACCAATTACGCCATTCGACCTACTACAGCTTTGATGAAGCAGAAGGCGGGCGCGATTAAGCGTCGAGGCATTTTGCGTGACAGTGTCATGACAATGGGAGCCAAGGCTACAGGATTTGGTTCACGAGTCGGCTCACGATCCGGGCCAAAGATTCGAGGCACAAAAAAAAGGAAGGCATACCACGCGCACCTTGTTGAGCTAGGCACAAAGAAGAAGACGAAGACGGTAAAGCCAGGGAACAAGATGTTCCGATTCTACAGCTTCAAGAACAGACGCTGGGTCTTCACGAAGAAGATTGTTCATGGCAGCAAAGCACAACCATTTATCGCTCCCTCGTATCAACAGACCAAGAGTCAATACGTGCCGCGAATAAAGAAGAAGATGGCTGTCATGCTGCGCACATTGATTACTGGAGGTGGACGCAAATCAGGAGTAACTAAAATCGGCAAGTAATGATTCACGTAATTCGTCAGAGACTAATCGACACCGCTGCGGTAACCAACCTTGTGCCCGCATCACGGATCAGCCTTGTCAACGCCAAGCAGGGGATGGAGCGTCCTTACATTGCGATCGACCTTGAGGAAACTCAATTCCAACGCAACACCACTACTGTACACGGGGAGATCTACAACGTCTTGGTCTACGTGACTAGCACTACAATAAGCAACGCTTGGGCTATACACAATGCTGTCAAAGGCAGCCTGAGTGAGTTTACCGGAAGCATAACGGTAGACGGTGTTGCCTATGATATTGGGCAGGTTAGCATCATGGATGTGATGACTGATGCTCATGAGTTACACGACTTCTATGTAGTGGCAATCAGCTTTAATGTCTTCATGGGTTGTTAATCGAACTTCGTTTGCTTCAATTGCTGTACAAATCATAATCTTGCACTATAACTGCTCACCATGTCAACGATTAAGGGAAATAACGCGACGATCATCTTCAAAGATGAGGCGTCAAATAATGCTTCGGACTTGGACACGTCTGCACTCGGGTCTTACACTGAGTTCACTGGCGTAACAAGCTGTAGCATCTCCGTGTCTAACGCCACTTTTGAGGCAACAAGTATTACCGGACCTTCTTCGGCAGCGACTACTCGTGACTTCTCTGTTGGCACTACAGCCACTTCGCTGAGTTTGGAGGGCGTCTACGATCCAGCCCAAACCAACAACGCTGATGAGTTGTTCTTGAAGTGTAAGGACAAGACTCGCATGGGTCTGTTTTGGGAAAACGCTCAAGGCGCAAGCAATGAAAACAAAGCCATTGGAGGAGTCGGTTTTTGCACATCCTTTGAGCTTACTGCCGGCATGGACGACTTCGTTACCTTTTCAGCCTCCTTCGAGTTGGAGGGCAACCCAACAGTAATCGACATCAGCTAATCATGGCAACAATTAACGCAAATACGGTAGCTATCTATGTTGATGCCGCCGCTGGGACATTCAATGCTAACCCTGCCGAAGCAACTGGCGCAACACCTGCTTTGAAGCCTGTCCTTTACAGTTCTAGCGCAAGCATCACGGTCAACAACGCCACCTACGAGACCAACTACAAGAAGGCGACTGCTGCAACAGCCGGATCTGCCCCTTCTTTGGCTCCTACACGGGCTTACAACGTGGGAACGACTACTACGTCTATCAGCTTGGAGGGCATGGCATCTTGGACCGCCCTTGCCCAAACCATGGATATGAAGGCCATCTTCGACGAGGTCATTGGAAAAGCTGAGGTCACGGTTTGCTGGGCTTCTACCGATTCAAATGGCAGTGCATACGGAGGTAAGGGCTTCTTCACCAGCTTTGAAATCAGCTCAGGTGTAGATGACTTTGCGACCTTTAGCGCACAGATCGAGTTGACAGGCGACCCTTCTGTTGTAGCATAATTGTCAAACTAAGCTGAGTTTGTTGTAAATTGCCAGCAAAATCTGTTGGCTATGAACAAACTGTCCGGAAAATTTGACGTTGAACTAGGTGGTAAGAAATGGGTCTGCCACCTGTCTATGAATGCGTTTCGCATTCTGTGTGAGAAGGAGTATATCAAGTTCGCAGAGATGCAGAGCTTCCTCCAGGAAAAGCCACTAAGCGCAGTTCCAAAGGTGATCTACTATGGCATCTTGAACAACATCATCCTCACAAAACAGGATGTAGATAAGAAGCTCCCGGACTTTGAGTGGTTTGCGGCAGTGTTGTTGGACGATCCTGGATCTCTTGAGACTTACACTGAGAAGATTGGTATTGCTTTCGGCGGTGAAGCTGAAGACAAAGAGGACTCGGGAAACAAGTAGACGACCAAGACTCGGAGCCTCAAAGCTGGCACAAGCTATATGAAGAGGGGCTAGGCTTAGGACTACTACCTGAGCAGTTTTGGTCGTTGACATTCTTTGAGCTTGCCAGCTACAGTCGCTATATCCGTAGACAGGATGAGCGTCAGTGGTGGCATACGTCCAGCCTTATGGCCTTGCATGCAAACATGAACAGGGACAGTAAGAAGAAACCGAACCCGTACAAGGCGGCTGATTTCTTCCCATACGATGACGAGAGAAAGAAAGCAAAGTTTGTTCGTGGTTTAACGACTGAGGAGAAAGACCTTACGGCAGGTTGGGCACAAAAACTCCAAAGTCAAGATGGCAAGTCAGGAACTAAGTAAGTTATCGGTCCTTCTGCTGTTTGACACCTCTAAGTTCGAGAAGGGGCTGTCAGATGCGCAGAAGAAAATGATGCGAGTCGGTCGAAGTATGACCGACATCGGAAAGAAGATGAGCGTAGGCTTATCTCTTCCACTAGCAATTGTAGGTAAGCGAGTCACAGAGACCGCTACCGAGTTCGAGTATCAGATGGCCCGTGTGCAAGCCATCAGTGGTGCCACGTCTAGTGCCTTTAACGAGCTTTCCAAGAACGCCGAGGCCCTTGGTGCATCAACGATCTTTACCGCTCGTGAGGTCGGACAGCTCCAGGAGGAGTTTGCCAAGCTTGGTTTCACGGCGGATCAGATCGTGCAAGTCACGGAGAGTACGCTCTCTTTGGCTCAGGTTACCGGGGCGTCCCTTCCTAGAGCTGCTGAGATTGCAGGTGCCACATTGCGCACGTTTGGCATGGAGGCCAATCAAGTTGGTCAGGTCAACGATGTAGTCGCTGTCGCCATCTCTAAGTCTGCACTTGACTTTGAGTCGTTTGCAGAGACCATGAAGTATGCTGGTTCACAGGCTGCGGTCAGCGGCGTCAGCATGGAGGAGCTTAGTGCTGCCATGGGCGTACTTGCCAACCGAGGCGTCAAGGGATCTATTGCAGGTACACGTCTGCGGATGATCTTCGCCAAACTAGCACAGGAAGGAGGCGATGTCCACGACAACTTCATCGAGCTGATCAATGGCAGCATGACGATGACCGAGGCTATTGACCGCTTCGGTGTTCGTGCAGCAACCGCAATTCCTGTCCTGCAAGAAAACCGAGATGAGTTCTTTGCTCTTGAGAAGTCTATGGTCCAGTCTGCTGGGGCATTGGAGATTATGCAAGAGCGCATGGACGACACTTCGTTTGCTGCGCAGAAGAAACTCAAGTCAGCTCTAGAGGATGTGAGCATACAGCTTGGTAAGGCACTGCTTCCTATCGTCAATTTTGTAGCAGAGGCGTTTACCATGATGGCAAATGGCTTTGCGTCTATGCCAACTGTTGTGCAAACCTTGATCGTATCGTTTGGCGCACTTGTAGCCGCTTTTGGACCACTGGTTTTCTTGGCAGGTAACATCCTGACATCTTTTCCTGCGCTGACCATGCTGTTCCCAAAGTTGGCGGCGGCTGTATCATTCCTTCTCGGACCCTGGGGATTGCTTATAGCAGGTGTTGCTGCTTTAGGCTTTGCTATTGCAGGGGCCGTTGGCGATCAAAAGAAGTTCTTGGACGTACAAGAACGCATGTCCCGTGCAACTCAAGCGGCATCAGAAAATGCAGTGCAAGCATCAGCTAAAATTCGTGAGCTGATCAACGCATACGACAATGAGAACCGAACTCTAGAAGAGAGACAAAAGATTCTAGACGATCTATCGGCTCTTAATCCGGAATACTTCAAAGGACTCGACTCTGAGACGACAAAGGTTGAAGACCTACAAGTTGCCTATGATGCTTTGTTTGATTCTATGCTCAAGCAGGAAAGGGCCAAGGCATTTATGGCAGAGATCAACCGATTGGAGCAAGAGCGTGTGACGGCTTTGTTAGAGCAGGACAGGATTAGACCTATGTTGGAGTCAACACAGGCTGCGGTTCAAGCTGGAGAAGAGCGTACTGCTGCTGGAGAGGATACAGGAAGTGTCCTTATGGGCACAAGCACTAAGGCGATGGGCAATGACGTGTCCAACATCTTAGCGTATCAACAAGGACTGATGGACGAGCAGCAAGCCATAATAGATGGTGCTGAAGCCCAAGCATTGAGGATACGTCAAATGATGGAGGACAACGATTTGTTCTCTCATCTTGGGACCAAGCCCACTGGTGGACAGGGCGCAGGAGGAGGAGGCGAAGTAGTGGACGAGTCTGATCAAACCAAGGCCATGCAGAAATTGGCTACAGGCTTGCGGATCCTGGCTTCGGAACAAGAACACCTCGGCCTGACTGCTGAAGAGGTGGCAACAAAAAAGCTATCCTTGTTCAAGACAGCCATGGGCGACCTGATCAAGGCTGGTGCTGAGGGCGAACAGGTCGGCGGCAACTTAGACTACGTCAAGGACCGCGCCTCCGAGCTTGCAGATGTTGTACAGCGATTTGAGACCGATGCTGATATGGCAAAGGTCTTTAACAAGATGACCGCTGCAATCAACAGCTCAAGTTCTGCCTTGTCCGAGGGAGCGATCACTCCTCTCAAGGACATGGAGAACAGGATGAAGGCGACCAAGACTGCTCTCGACAGAATGAATGAAAGCTTTGGAGATCAAAGCCTTCTTATTGCTCTTCTTTCCAAGGAGTACGAAAGGTTGACGGGCAAGGTCATACAGATGACCGCTGAACAAAGGAAGGCAAATTTGGAAGCAGCTATCACCGAGAAAGTCAATATGGCTATCGTCAATACTGCCACACAACTGGGGGCTTCTCTTATGCAAGTTGGGGACTCGGCCAAGTCTTCAGGCCAAGCAATGTTGGAAGCTGCGACCCAAGCTTTGTCTGCCTTGGTTACACAGATCTATTTGCTATACGCAAAGAAGGTCATGACGGATGAAACAACGGCAGGTAATCCTATTGTGAGTTTGGCCCTTTTGGGTGTTGGTGCTGGCATCATCGCTGGCTTCGTTTCCAACATTCCAAAACTGGCGAAAGGAGGAATCGCTGTCGGACCTCAACTCGCGATGGTCGGCGACAATCGTTCAGGTCGTGAGGCTATCATCCCGCTGGAGAAGCTTCCTGGCTTGATGAATAAGATGGGCGGTAGCGGATCAACAAGAGTGTACGGAAGGTTGCATGGAGCAGATCTTCTTCTCAGCAGTGAACGTGCAGGACGCATACAACAAAGAATCTCTCGATAAATGGCTGTACAAAAGGTATATGAAGCTCAACTAGACTCTCGCACAGGAGACACCTATCGTGTGTGTATCTATGATCTAGATTATACGGCAGGGACTGCGATGTCCCAGCTCTATGGTGAGCCGCAGGTTAACCTCCCAATAGAGTTGACGGTGCTGCATGACACTCCTGAGATCAGGTGGGATGCAGAGCCGGACGACATCGCTCAACCTATAATTGGGTCAAGCTTTAGCCTAGGGCTGCTCCTAGGTGAGGGCGATGACAACAAGATTAAGGATGTCATCAAGGATAGGCCGGAACACACACTGGCGGTAGAGGTTGAGCGGCACAACGGAGGTTCTACCTCGTTAGTGACAGCCAGCAATTGGGATGTCATTTGGAGGGGGGTGCTTGTCCACGAAGCCATTGAATACTCTTGGAGCAACTATCCTCAAGAGATCAGCTTGACGTTCACCGATGGCCTTAGTTTACTTCGTGACAGGGCATACGTCAACAGTAGCGGAGACAGCTACAGCAGCAATGGCAATCGCTTTGCCCCACTCAGAGTGCAAATTGGTCGGTGTCTAGAGCAGCTACCTCACAATGCTCTTTGGGGAGAGCAGGAGCTGTACTTCACTGAGTTGCTTGATCTTTATAGCTGGAATCACATAGAGGGCAATGGAGTTCCCTTCGTGATTAAAAGTGTATTGGACAAGACGGGGTGCAACCAAGATTTGTGGTACGAGTTTAGAGAACACGATACCCCATACAATAGAAAGTCAATTATTCAAGCAGGAGGCAGCACTTGCTATGAGATCTTGACTGACATCATGGTTGCTATGGGCATTCAGTTGACTCATAGTGAAGGCATCTTTCAGGTCATCAGTCCTTTTGCAATAGACACTGTAAATAGACCTCTTGGGGAACGGAGATTTAGAGCGGACAAGCGCACCATGCTTGATCCTAATTTTCAATACTCAGATTACACACAAACAAGCGGGGATGCTGACGGTACAGACTACCCGGCCAACATTGACTATAGGGATCCTGAGAAGATCCTTATCGGAAGCTCTTTAAGCTATCTACCTTCTGTTAAGGGTGTTATGTTTACGCACCTCAAAGGCGGTGCGCCATACGCATTCTTTCCGTCACATCCTGTTCGCATTGTTGGGAATCCGTACAACGCTACAGAAGGTCCAAGTAATCCCGGTCAGGGCAACTACAATCCGAATGCGGGAGGTCAAGTTGGAGGCAACCCAGGTTCTAGTAATTTTATCGCTGGACCTACTTTCCCCCTTGAAAATGACACTACTATTGCTCCCGGCGGGGAGTCCTTGAGATTGAAAGGGCGTGTCTACAGAGTTGGCTTACCCCTTGAAGACGGCGATGATGCGCTTGTCGGTATTCAGCCAATTTTGCGTTTCAAAATACAAGTTGGCAACTACTACTTAAAGCAGACGGTCGGTCTCAAGTCTGCAAGCGACTTCACCAATGACAGTGATTTCGGCAACATTCGCCTTGCCATTGGCAACATCATGTCTACCGGCGGCACTGATATTACAACGTGGCTACCGATTGAAATAACCGATGAGGTTGAGTGGACTACTGTTGAGAGTTTCTTTGATCTACCATATCAGTTGCCGGGCGTCAACCAGCCTGATGTTGATGTGATTGAATACGATACAGGGTCAGGTGTTGAAGAGTATCCTGTTGGCATGTTTACTGTGAGAGACAGTAACCACTCCAATCAAATGCGCTTCAGAAATGAGCATGCTAACTACGATACAGATCTAGTGATTGACATGGTCACTCCGGAGCTGCCGACCGCAGTGGCAGAACACACTGGGGTCTCTATAGACTGTACACTTAGGGCTTACGACAACACAGGAACACTGTTGACCGGTAGCGGCAATAGCGGCGCACCGGACTTTGGATTGAATGGCAATACAGAGTTTTGTATTGGCATGTACATTGATGCCTTCCGTGTGATTGTTGGACTTGATGAAACAGATGAAGACACGCAATACTTTGCAAGTCAAACCAATCCTCCAGGCTCGGAGATCATCCTTGGTGGAGAAACAACACTAGGGACTCGTCCACATGATTCATACGGAGAGATAGGAGCCTTAACTGTTGATAGTCCTGGACATAGAACAACAGGTTATATATCAGGGCTTAATACTTACAAGGACTATTGGTTTTCAAATGCTGCTTTGAACGGAGGTACGCCTTTAATAGCGGCACAGGGACGAAAGTCATTGCAAGTTCTTGCTGAAGAGTATTACAGGTCAAGGGCAAACGTCTTGAATACTGTAGCTGTTGAGCTAATACTAGAGACTCGTTACCAAACCCTTTTGCATCCGGGTCGTCAAGTTGTATTGGAACAAGGAAGTACCGATCCAATAATCCAAATACAAGGATGCTCGCACTTGCTCATGTCAGGTGTTCAAGTGTTCAATGGGTATCAAAGAGATAAACTAGTAACGGGGACTGTCATTACCGATACTTCAGCAGAAGTAGGTAACTCCACAAAAGGCCCACGCCCTCCAGGAGGAGGCATACCTCCAGGACCAGTGTCTGTATCTAAAACTCGTATCTCAGGCACAGGATCGGGGATAACAGCGGAGCAGCAAACCAAACTAGCAACGATCACACTTGATGGAAGTCAGGTTTCTAACTTCAATGCTAAGGCGGATTCTATTGCCGCAGCATCAATAACGACATCCTCATCACGGAACTTCGTAACCAATAGTCAACTCACAGATATTCAGGCCATCGCAGCCAACACTGCAAAACGGAGTTTCCCACTTGACAAGGAAAACGAGGTAACTGCCAATACAAACAAGGACGGCATTACAGCGCAACAGGCGGCAAACATCAACACAAACCTTGCCAAGGTAACCTTCCCTGGGTTTGGCACATCAGCAGGCAAGGCCATGGAAGGTGATACAACGACAATCACTACCGAGCAGGCCAATAACATCAACAACAACTTGTTGAAGATTTCGTATCCGCCTGCTGACGCGAACAAGGTTGCAAGGTTGACAGTGACGGCAGCTACCGACTTAGATACTATGCGCACTGATGTTGCCTCTAACAACGCAAAGGTCAGCTATACAGATGCAAGCGCAGTAGCAGCAAACACAGCCAAGGTCTCCTTTCCTGGCTTTGGAACGACATCAAGCACGGCCTTGGCGGGCGACACTACGACAATCACAAGTGGTCAAGCAAATGCCATTGTAACAAACCTAGCCAAAACAGGAATTACAGGTGCGCAGGCGGCTGCCATCGTAGCCAACACGACTGTCACTGATCACTTTACGCTTGACGGCAGCGACAACATCACGGGTATTGCTCTACAAACCAATGCGATTGCCGCAGCAGCCATTGCGCAATCTAGTGGGCTTCAATTCATCTCAAGCTCAGAGTTAGCTGCTATCACAACAAACACCTCGAATGTCTCTACTTTGCAGTCTGAGGTGCAGGCCATTGAAGATGTAATCCAATCGGTCACAAGTGGTGGCGGTAAAGGTGTGTACTTCAATAGCACCAAAGTCACAACTAACGCTCACGTCACTGTTGGCGACAAAGCAGCCAGTTTGTTCGCGGGAAGTAACACTGGTGTGGCGGTGACCGAGACTAGTCCAGGAACTGTAGCACTTCATGTGCAAGCTGGAAGTTCAGGAAGTGAGGTTCAGGTCACGGCAATGACTATTGTTGGAAGTGGGACATTGCAGAATGCAACAGTAACCTTTAGTCAGCCCGTCATATTTTCATCTTCGGTCTCAGGACTCACATCTTCCACTATTACGGAAGGAAGTAAACTCTTCTACACAAACGCTAGGGCGGACGCAAGGATTGCTTTGGCAAATGTTTCGGATTTGTCAGATGTGACTGACGCTGGATCAGGCTCAATCATAACATCAGCAGAGCGCACAAAGCTGAATGGTATTGAGGCAGGGGCTGAAGTCAATGTGGACACCAGCCTAAGCAACGCCGATCAGACAATTGGAGGCACGAGGCTCATAAATTTAGGTGCTTCGGGGGAACTCAAGGTAAAATCAAATGGGGTCAATGGTCTGACACCTTTCAGCATTGAGTCCAATGGTAACGACCCAGCAACTATTCGCGTCAATGGTGATTTTAGGATGGATAGCGGGGCACTGTCAGGGGGTATCCTCAAGCTGGAAGAAGCACCCAATACGGGTGCCAACTTTGTAGCCCTGCAAGCTCCGACAAATCTCACATCTGATGTAACCTACAAGCTGCCCGCAAGTGATGGCTCTTCAGGTCAATTCATACAGACAGATGGATCAGGAAACTTATCCTTTGCCAGTGCTTCAGGTGGCTCATCAGACACGATAAAGCACTTCTATGCAGGTGGTGCGCAGTTGGCTTACCCGTTTGGAAGATACCTTCCTTTGACGGGAGATGTGATAGAGCAAAACACGTCGAGTTCTGCGCTTTCAAGAACGGGCTTTGTAGCCCCCTATGACGGACAGATTAAAAAGATCATGGCGAGGAGTCAAGAGACGTTAGGCAACACAGTGCTACAGTGGTATAAGGCCGTTGATGGCACACACGCCCCTGCGACAAGTATGCAGTCAGTCACAGTTGACATTGACACGGCCAACACCACATTCACTTACACATACTCCTCAGCTACCTTTAGCAAGGGAGACATTCTGTCTTTGAAGGTAGACCCTACAAGTGACCCCGTGAGTAGCACAATGGAGTTCAACTACACAATTGAATTTGAATTTGACACCTCTACATAAGCAGACGATGTCCTACAACAAAGTGTTTGGATCAACTTACATTGGAAGATCTTAGTGTTTAACATCCTTCTTTTTGGTTATGATCGACAATCTCTCACACTTCGAATTTCTAACAGTTGCCGGTGCCCTTGTTGCTGGATGGGTTAAGTTTCAAACTGACTACGGCAAACTAAGCGCACGAGTACATGCGTTAGAGTCAGACAATCAAGAGTTCAAGGACAATGTAAAACAGTTGTTGCAAGACATTCAAGAGATCAAGCTGCTTTTGGCTAAGAACAAGGTTGAGTGACCGTTAATCAAATACCTTGTATATTGAGCATCAACACAAACGAAAATTTACATGATTGATTTTCTCTATCAAAACTGGGCGGAGTTGCTCGTTGCTTTCATGGCTTTTGCCAAAGTCGTCTGCAATCTCATCCCTTCCGAGAAACCGATCCAGGTTTGGGCCTGGGCCGATGTCCTCATCAACGCTGTCGTCAATGATGCAAGAAAAGAACAAAAAGATTGATCTCACCGGGGTGGCTTACCATCCCGGCTTTCAAGAGATCATCGTGCATCACACAGCCACTCCGTGTGACAAGAAATATGATGTAGAATGGTGCCGGGCCTTGCACAAGGGTAAGGGATGGCATGACATCGGATACCATCTGTACATTGAGGCAGATGGATCGGTGAGCATGGGAAGGCCCCTGCACAAGAGAGGTGCCCATTGCAAAGGAAGGAACACTATCTCATTCGGCATTGCCTTCGTTGGCGGCCTAAAAGATGGTGAAGCAACAAACACTTTAACTCCCAAACAAAAGGATGCACTGACTGAGTGTATTGCTGAGTTGAGGAGCATTACTGGCAAAGAGCTTCCTGTCTTTAGCCATCGTGACTTTAGAGCAACTTTCTGCCCTGGATTTGACGCCAGCAAAGAAGATTGGACCCCCAAGAAAAATGTCAGAACACGAAATCCAAAGCGAGTTCGTAAGGCTGATAGATGATCAGTATCCTGACACCTTGTACTGTGCTACAGTAGGAGGCGCACGAATGCGCATCTCTGAAGCTAAGAAGATCAAGAAACAAGGCTACAAAAAAGGTATCCCCGACATGCTGTTTTACGAGGCACGTCAGGGATATTTTGGATTGGCTATTGAGGTCAAGAAAAAAGGAGGCCGCCCTAGTCCTTTTCAAATACAATGGCGGAACGACCTCCTCAACAGAGGTTACCAGTCAGTCATCTGCAAGGGCCTCGAAGAGTGTATAGAGGCATTCAACAGTTACTTCAAGCTTCAACTTCAACCAAAGCCTTGTCAAGGCTAAGGCTTAGTGTGTAGCCCAAAGTGTTTGACCACTTTTCGAGTGTATCGAGCTTGGGAGTCATTAAACCTCGCTCGTACTTTGATAGAGTTGACTTATGGATCTCTGACAACTCAGCAATAATATCAAGGCTCACCTTGCTCTCCTTACGGATTTGGTGAAGGTTGCTGCATACTACGTTAATTGCATTCATTCCGCTAAGATAGGCAGAATGTTCAATCAATCCAAGTTACTCTTACTTGAAAAGCCTCGGGCGGATCTGCATCCTTAGTCTCAGGCCAGTTTTCAATCACTAGATTAACTACTGCTGGGGTCAAGAAGAAATCAATAACATCGCTTTCTTCCACGATGTGATCAACGCGAGGCTTACCGGTCACTGGACAGCGACCGGCATTTATCTCAAGGAACTTCAAATCCTTAGACGCCCTCACGTTGATGATCGTTGGCTTGATCTTCATCCCCGGCTTCTTTCGAGAAGGAACGCGGAAACCAAGAGAAATCCATACACGGCTGATATGATATATGCTACTACTTCCATCACTGAGGTTGTTGATTTAAGTGGACGATCAGGTCAGACACATCAATGACTCCGTTTCCGTTGTAATCAAATGCTGCTGCATCGCTGTTTGGATCAATAGTGTTGCCGTAGGCAGTAAGCAACAAAAGCAGGTTCATGATATAGGTAGACCACATAATCTTTGTACGGATACAGGTTGCTTTGGTTACAGAATTAAGGGGTATGCTTTGGCTTTTACCTTCTTAGTTTGCAGGGTCATATCGAGGATGTAGCAGCCTAGTGGCTTGGGCGGGGCACCCCTCATGATGTGCCATCCTTTTGTGCCATCACCGTACTCCTCTTTATAGCATGGTGTCCTAACGTGCAACACCTCCCTAAGAACAGGCTTGTGGTTGTTTGACAAGTCTTCGACAACGTGCGTCATGACGTAGGACTCATGGACGTGTCCGGAAGTGTAAAGGTCTGCCCCCTGGATAGAGGCCATCGCCCTTTGATTTTGGATAACACCCTTGGTGACGGGGCCGCCTCCACCGGATCCGTGAAAATATTTCATCTTGTAACGCATGGCGTTGCCATGATCAGGCTGATAGAATGACCACACAACCCATCCGCCATATCCTCCTAGAGTAATGTTCGCCCCTCGCGCGTTCAACCCGTCAACAAGCCTCTCTAGTAGATCTGTCTCGCAATTCTTTAAGATAGCTGTTTCGTGATTGCCGTA